>Ga0182735_1000711_pt1 | contig 24763 bp, 17 predicted proteins | sample eDN5th30CKraftMG_FD_128524 | JGI IMG/M metagenome (GOLD analysis project Ga0182735, IMG submission 128524) | Enriched Miracle-Growth compost microbial communities from Emeryville, California, USA - eDNA 5th pass 30_C Kraft MG (version 2) (version 2) ...
CTATGCGGACCGGCTGCGTCTGCTCGAAGAAAGCGGGCGCAGGCTGCCGGCGCTGGAGCCGCGCGCGGCGGCCCGGGAATGCCTGCTGCTTGGCCGCGCCCTGATCGGCCAGATGCTGCGCGACCCGCTGTTGCCAGCGGAAATGGCGCCGGACGCGCCGCGCCGTCATCTGGTCGAAGCGCTTGAGGCGTATCAGGCGCGCAGCAGGGATATCTGGCGCGCCGTTCTCAACCCCGCCTGAATCCGCCATCATGGCGGCAATGATGGTTCAGGCGGTTGCTGCGGGTCGTTCGGACGGGCAGTGACAGGCCAGAGGGAGCGAACGCCATGTTCATGTGCACCGGCTTTGCGGCCAGGGATTCAAAAACGCCGCTGGGCGCCTTTTCGTTCAATCGCCGCGATCCCGGCCCATCCGACGTGCTGATCGAAATCCAGTATTGCGGCGTCTGCCATTCGGACCTGCACACGGTGCGCAACGAGTGGGGCGGCGCGCTCTATCCATGTGTGCCGGGCCACGAGATTGTCGGGCGGGTGACGGCGGTCGGCGACGACGTGAAGAAGTTTCGGGTGGGCGATATCGCCGCCGTCGGCTGCCTGGTCGATTCCTGCCGTTCCTGCGAGAACTGCCGGGAGGGGCTGGAGCAATATTGCGAGAAGGGCGCCACCGGCACGTACAACGGCAAGGACCGGGTCAGCGGCGGCCACACCTTCGGCGGCTATTCCAGCCATGTGGTGGTGACGGAAGATTTCGTGTTGCGGGCGCCCCAGAACCTTGATCCGGCCGGCGTCGCGCCGCTGTTGTGCGCCGGCATCACCACCTGGTCGCCGCTGCGCCACTGGGGCGCCGGGCCGGGCAAGACCGTCGGGGTGGTGGGTCTTGGCGGGCTTGGCCACATGGCGGTGAAATTCGCCCATGCGCTGGGGGCGCGCGTCGTGCTGTTCACCACCTCGCCGTCCAAGGTCGCCGACGGCAAACGTCTGGGCGCCGATGAGGTGGTGTTGTCCACCGACAGCACGGCGATGGCGGCCTGGCGTTCGAAGCTCGACCTGATCATCGACGCCGTCGCCGCGCCGCACGACGTCAATGTCTATCTCGGCATGCTGCGCCGCGACGGCACGCTGGTGCAGGTGGGCGCGCCGGACGCGCCGCTGCCAGTGAATGTCTTCAGCCTGCTGCCGAACCGGCGCCGGTTCGCCGGCTCGATTATCGGCGGCATCGCCGAAACCCAGGAGATGCTGGATTTCTGCGGTGAGCATGGCGTCACTGCCGATATCGAAATGATCGCCATGGACCAGATTGAAAACGCCTATGCGCGCATGCTGAAGAGCGACGTGAAATATCGCTTCGTCATCGACATGAAGACGCTGCCGGGCGCGGCCTGAGGTGGGCATTGATGCGGACGCGGCGCGCGTCGCGGCGGTTTTCCCCGCCGCGACAATGGGGTTCAGCCGCCAGTCCTGTCCTGGGTCTTTGTGTCGAAATCGGACGCGTCGTGCCGCTCGTGCAGCTGGTTTTCCGGCTTGCCGTTGACGTTGTTGACCATCCGCCCGCGCCGGACGGCCGGGCGCGCCAGAATCCGGTCGGCCCAGGCGATGACGTTGGGATATTCGTGCACCGACAGGAATTCGCCGGCGGCTCCGTAGATCTGGCCTTTGGCCAGGGCGCCATACCAGGGAAACACCGCCATGTCGGCGATGGTGTAGGCGTCGCCGCCGAGCCAGGGCGCCTCCGCCAGCCTGCGGTTCAGCACGTCGAGCTGCCGTTTGGCCTCCATCGCAAAACGGTCGATGGCGTATTCAATCTTTACCGGGGCGTAGGCGTAGAAATGGCCGAAGCCGCCGCCAAGGTACGGGGCGCTGCCCATCTGCCAGAACAGCCACGACAGGCATTCGGCCCGCGCCGCCGGCTCCGTTGGCAGGAAGGCGCCGAACTTCTCCGCCAGATAAACCAGAATGGCGCCGGATTCGAACACGCGGATGGGTTTGGAACCTGAACGGTCGAGCAGGGCCGGGATCTTCGAGTTCGGATTGACCGCGACAAAACCGCTGCCGAACTGGTCGCCCTCATTGATGCGGATCAGCCAGGCGTCGTATTCGGCCCCGGCGTGACCAGCGGCCAGCAGTTCCTCCAGCATGATGGTGACTTTCTGGCCATTCGGCGTGGCCAGCGAATAAAGCTGGAGGGGATGCTTGCCGACCGGCAGCTCCCTGTCGTGGGTGGGGCCGGCGACCGGCCGGTTGATATTGGCGAAGGCGCCGCCGCTCGGCTTGCTCCAGGTCCAGACTTTCGGCGGCGTGTATTCGGACGCATCGCTCATGCGGGGCTCTCCCATGGGTGCGAATCTGGAGCCCGGATGCTTCGCTGGCTCCCTGAAGGGCAGCATCATCGCCACCAAACGCCGCCATTGAAAGCCCCGGCGCATGCCCGCCGCGCATGGCTGGCGGCCAGCCAGACGCCGCCCTGGCGGCTTGAAACCGCCTCAGGCCGTCACCAGCACCTTCAGCGGGCCGCTGCGGCGCAGCACGTGCACGATGGATTGCCGCCCCGACACCGCAATGTCGCAGGAGGCCTCGCCGATGCGCAGGTTGCGGATCGTGACTTCGTCGAGGAACGGGGGCAGCAGCGGCTCGGTGAAGGAGATGGCGTTTCCGGCCGGGTCGAATGAAACGCCAAGGCAGGCCTGCAACATGAACAGGGGGGCGGTCGCCGCCCAGGCCTGGGGCGAGCAGGCGACCGGATAGAAGGTGGGGCCCTGGCCGCGCTGGCGGGCGAAGCCGCAAAACAGTTCGGGCAACCGGCGCATCTCGATATAGGTGGAGGCGGCGAACAGGCCGGCAAAAATCTGGCCGGCTTCCGCCCTGTAGCCATAGCGACGCAGCCCATAGGCGACCAGCGCGTTGTCATGGGGCCAGACGGAGCCGTTGTGATAGCTCATGGGGTTATAGCGCGCCTCGGTTTCCGGCACCGTGCGCACGCCCCAGCCGCAGAAGCTGCCGGGCGCCATCAGGGTCTTCGCCACCGCCACGGCCCGTTCCGGCAGGGCGAGGCCAAAGGTCAGCACGTGGCCGGCGTTGGAGGCGCGCACCCGGCAAGGTCGCTTGTCGCCGTCGAGGGCCAGCACATAGGTGCCCAGTTCCTCATCGAAAAACGCGGCGTCGAAGGCTGTCCGCAGGTCGCGGGCCCGGGTCTCGCAGGCGGCGGCGGTCGCGCCGTCGCCCAGCGCCGCCGCCATGTCCCTCGCCGCCTGCCAGGCGGCGTAAACATAGGCCTGCACCTCACACAGGGCGATGGGGCCGGGCGCCAGCGCGCCGTTGGCGTGAAAAACGGAATCGAAGCTGTCTTTCCAGCCCTGGTTCACCAGCCCGTCCGGCGTCTGGCGGCCATATTCAACAAAGCCATCGCCATCCCGGTCGCCGGACGTGCGAATCCAGTCCAACGCCGCCACCACATGGGGCCACAATTGCTGGATGGCGCGCACGTCGCCTGTACGCCGCAGATAGGCGCCGCACAGGGCGACGAACAGCGGCGTTGAATCAACGCTGCCGTAATAACGGCGGAACGGCACCTCGCGCAGCTCGGCCATCTCGCCATGGCGGATTTCGTGCAGGATCTTGCCCGGCTCGGCGTCGGCCAGCGCATCGGTTTCCGTCGCCTGGTTGCGGGCGAGATGGCGCAGCACGCCCCGCGTGATCTCCGGGTCCAGCCACAGGGTTTGCAGGGCGGTGATGAGGGCGTCGCGCCCGAACACCGTGCTGAACCAGGGAATGCCGGCGTAAGGGTAGGGGCCGTCCTCCGTGTCGGTCACCAGCATGTAAAGGTCGGAGACGCTGCGCCGCAGCGCCTCGTTGAACACGTCGTTGGAGCTGCTGACCGCCGCCGCGCGTCCGGAGAGCCGCCGCAGGTCGCGCCGCGAATCCCGCAGGGCGGTGAAATAGCCCTGCGCAGGCGAACGGTTGACGCCCGGCGTCCTGCAACTCACCTCCATGTAAAGGGTGCGGCTCTCGCGCGGCGCCAGGGTGAACTCGAACACGGCGCGATTGCCGGTCAGTTGTGACGGCTCGGGGTCGAACCCCAATGTCGTCACCCGCACCCGCTGGTCGAGCCCCGTGTAGGACAGGCGGACGTGGTTCGCGGCGGGTTCTGGTGGATGCCGCTCGCCCCGGTGCTCGCGCCGGGAGCCGCGCACCTCGAACAGGTCGGCGAAGTCCGCGGAAAAGGTGATGGCGATCATCACCCGATGCGGCTTCTGGTCATAGTTCTTCACCACCACCCGCTGGTGGCAGGCGGCGTTCCACAGGAAGCAGGAGCGCCGGATATGCAGGGCGTCCCGCGCCATGCGCAGTTCGCCGTCCTGGTCAAACACATCCGGATTGGTCAGGTCGCATGTCAGCGTGGCGTTATCGTCGCGCAGGATCGAGGACAGCAGCATGGGCCGGCGCCCGCATACGGTCATGGCCAGATGCGACAGGTGCCGGGTATCGCGCCAGAACAGCCCTTCCGGGCTCCTGGGGCCCGAGAGGGCGTCGCCGTGATGGTCAAACACGGCGAAGGCGTCGCCCTGCTTGAGGGCGCGCGGCTGCGTCTCCTGCAGGGAGGCGTCGCTTTGCACCGACCACAGGTCGGTCTCAGGTTCGCTGGAAGCTGCGCCGCTGGCCATCGTCTGGGACGGCGTCAGCGACATCGGTCGGGCGGTTTCCATGATGGGCCTCCTGGAAATTTCCCGGGGCTTGTTCAGGCGGCGCAGACGCCGCCCCGTGGTGATGGAAACGCGCAAGCAGCGCGCCATGGGCGTCGGCGGGCAGCCGGACAACAGGCATGCAGCCAAACAAAAACATGCAGCAAAATTCTGGCCATGCCAAAAATCCGCGACCGGCCCGCGCCGGAGCCGCTCGGGCGCTATGGGTCAGGCGATCAGCAGCGGCGCGGCGGGGCGGGCGTTCGTGAGGCGCTCGTAAACCGCCAGATAGTCGCGGGCCATGCGGGCGGCGGAAAAGCGTTGCTCAAACCTGGCGCGGACCTTGTCGCGGTCCAGTTCGCCCGCCATCCTGACCGCCGCCACGGCCTCATCGATCGAATTGACCAGAAAACCGGTGACGCCGTGGTCGATAATCTCCGGCGTCGAGCCGCATGGCCAGGCGATGACCGGCGTTCCACAGGCCATGGCTTCAATCATCACCAGCCCGAACGGCTCTGGCCAGTCGATGGGAAACAGCAGGGCGCGGGCATTGCCGAGGAACTCCGGTTTTTCGGTTTCGCCGATTTCACCGCGGAACGTCACGCAGTCGCAGGCGCGCACCATGGGCTCGATGGTTTCCGCCCAGTAGCAGGCGTCGGCGCGGTCGATCTTCGCCGCCATCCGCAAGGGCATGCCGGCCCTGGCGGCGATGGCGATGGCGCGGTCTGGCCGCTTTTCCGGCGAAATCCGGCCGAGAAAAGCCAGATAGTCGCCGTCCGGGCTGTTCTGCGGCGTCAGCAGCCGCTCCGGCAGGCCGTGATAGACATTGGCGGCCCACGTTACCCCGGCCGGCATCGGCGTGCGTTGGGCATGGGAAATGGAGACAAGCGGGAATTCGGGGAACTGCCGGTAAAACGGCGGCAGATCGGGCAAATCCTGGCGGCCATGCAGGGTGGTGATGGTTTTGTGGGCGATGTCCCGGAAAATCGGAAAATGCAGCAGATCCACGTGAAAATGCAGCACGTCGAACTCGCGGGCCTGGCGCCGCACCCGGTCCACCATCGCCAGGTGCCAGGGCAACTGTTCCTGGACGTCGGGATCGAGCCGCAGCGCCATCCCGGAACACCCGCGCAACTGGGCCGCGGTGACGGAATCGCCGCTGGCGAACAGCGTCACATCATGGCCCATATCAACAAGTTGTTCGGTCAAATAGGAAACAATTCTTTCAGTGCCTCCGTAGAATTTCGGAGGACAGCGCTCGGCCAGGGGCGCGATCTGGGCAATTTTCATGGCGTCACCGTCAGCACTGGGAAGCCGCGGACACGCGGCGCAGAACCTCTCGGGCCGGCTGTCTTTGCAACGGCAGCGGCAACTGTTTCTGGCAAGCCAACCGGACAACGGCGTTAACCATGAAAACGTTCCACCGGGCGTCGTGGTATGGCGCTATGTCGCACGGGATGCGGCGCGGCGGCGCGGCGCCGTTCTGATTGACGCGCCCGGCGACAATAGCCGACACTCCCGCCACAAGCCGGAACACCGGCGCAGGTAAAGATGACAGGTGGAGGAAACGGGATGGCCGGCAGAGGCAGAATCCACGCAATGCTGCGCGCGGCGCGGGCAGGAACGGCGCTGTGCGCCGCAGCGGGCGCGCTGGCGCTGGCGTTGGCGGGCGGCGCGCAGGCGCAGGACAAGCCGGCTGGCAAGGACGAAATCCGCATCGGCAACGTCAACGCCTACAGCGGCCCCGCCGCGGTCTATGCGGTGCTTGGCAAGGTTCCGGCGGGCTATTTCCGCATGATGAACGATCAGGGCGGCGTTGGCGGGCGCCAGATACGCTTCATCACCTATGATGACGCCTACAGTCCGCCCAAGACCGTGGAGCAGACCCGCAAGCTGGTGGAAAACGATCAGGTGGCGGTGATGTATGGATCGTTGGGCGCCCCGACCAGCTCCGCGACGCTGAAATATCTCAACGGCCACAAGATTCCGCACATCTTCATCGCCTCCGGCGCGACGAAATTTGGCGACCAGGCCGCATGGCCATGGACCATGGGCTTCCAGCCCAGCTACCAGACCGAGGGCAAGGCGTTCGCGGCGAATATTCTCCAGACCAGGCCGGATGCGAAGATCGCGGTTCTGTATCAGAACGACGATTTTGGCCGCGACGTCCTCAAGGGCTTCAAGGATGGTCTTGGCGACAAGGCGAAGATGATCGTCGCCGAAGCCTCCTATGAATCCACCGATCCGACTATCGATTCCCAGATCGTCAAGCTGAAAGCCTCTGGCGCCGACGTGTTCATGAACATGACCACGCCGAAATTCGCCGCCCAGGCCATTCGCAAGATCGCTGAACTGGGCTGGAAACCGACGCACTATCTGGGTAGCAACGCCAATTCCATCGCTGCCGTGCTTGGCCCCGCCGGACTGGACAATGCAAAGGACATTATTTCCAGCGCCTATCTGAAGGACGCCAACGATCCGGAGTGGAAGGACGATCCGGCGTTCAAAAAATGGAATGCCTTCTATGACAAATATCTGCCCGACGCGGACCGCAAGGACGCGCTGACCGTCTACGCCTATGTCGCCGCCCAGACGATGGAGCAGGTGTTGCGTCAGGCGGGCGATGACGTATCCCCGGCCAACATCATGAAGCAGGCGGCCAATCTGAAGCATTTCCGGTCTGATCTGCTGCTGCCGGGCATCGAGATCAATACGACGCCGGACGATCACTATCCGATCGAACAGTTGCAGCTCATCCGTTTTGACGGAAAGCAATATGTGCGCTTTGGGCCGGTGATTGATTCATCGAAAAAACGCTGACGGCGCGCCGGCTGTTCATGGGGCGCCGCCATCCCTGGACGTCGCCGGCAAGCTCTCCAGCGAAAGGACACGGGCAGAACCCGTTCAGGCCGGACAGGTTCTGCGCCACCGCATGTTTCGACGCGTTTTCCTGACACAAGGCGGCCTCCGCGCCGCCGGAGAACGCCCCAGGGCAGGAACGCCGCCATGAACCGCATCACGCCGGAGACGCTTGCCGCGCCCACGGTTTTCGCCATCTTCCGCAACGTCGCCTCGCTCTACCCGGACAACGCGTTCATCGCCGTCGGGCCGCTGGCGACGCGGCCGTATCTGCCGGAGGGGGTGGAATACACCTACGCCGCCACCCGCGCCATTGTCGATGATCTGGCCGCCCGTTATCGCGCCGCCGGCTATGGGCCTGGCCATCGCGTCGCGGTTCTGCTGGAAAACCGGCCGGAGCATTTTTTCCATTTTCTCGCCCTCAACAGCCTCGGCGTATCGCTCGCGCCAGTGAACCCGGACTACCGGCCCGACGAAATGCGCTATCTGCTTGAGCACGCGGAAGCATCGCTGCTGGTCGCCTTGCCGGAGCGGCTGGAGCAGGCGCGGCGCGCGCTCGACCTGTGCGCCGACCCGCCGCCGCTGCACGACGTGACGTCGGACGCGCCATTTGCGCCGGCGCGCACCCCGGCCGGACCGGCGACGCCGGATCTGGATACGGAAACCTGCCTTTACTACACGTCCGGCACCACCGGCCGGCCCAAGGGCTGCGTCGCCACCAACCAGTATTACGTCAGCGTTGGACGGGGCTGCTGCGGCAATACCGGCCTCGGACAATATCGCGAGGGGCTGGAGCGCATCTACAATCCCCTGCCGCTGTTTCATATCAACGCCGGCGTGTTCAGCTTCATGGCGGCGTTGATGACCGGCGGTTGCGTCATCCTGCCCGACCGTTTTCATCCGCACAGCTGGTGGAGGGAGCTGGCCGACAGCCGCGCCACCATCGCCCACTATCTCGGCGTCATCCCCGGCATGTTGATGAAACTGGAGCCGACGCCAGAAGACCGGGCGCACGGGTTGCGCTTCATGCTGGGCGCCGGCGTCGAGCCGGAGATTCATGGCGCCTTCGAGGAACGCTTCGGCGCGCCGCTGCTCGAACTGTGGGGCATGACCGAAACCGGCGGCGGCTTCTTCGCCGATACCGAGCCGCGCATGATCCACACCCGCGCCATGGGCCGGCCCCTCGGCCGGCCGGGGCTGGACCTCGACGCCCGCGTCGTTGACGCCGACGACCATGACTTGCCGGTGGGGCAGGAGGGACAGTTGCTGGTGCGTCGTTGCGGCGACAATCCGCGTCTTGGCATGTTCCGGGAATATCTCAAGAACCCCGAAGCGACGGCGGAGGCCTGGCGCGGCGGCTGGTTCCACACCGGCGACGTGGTGCGCCAGGACGAAACCGGCATGCTGTATTTCGTCGACCGCAACAAGAATATCATCCGTCGCTCCGGCGAGAACATCGCGGCCGCCGAGGTGGAGGCGACGCTGCTGGCGCACCCGGACGTGGCGGAAGTGGCGGTGGTGGCGGCGCCCGACGAGGTGCGCGAGCAGGAAGTTTTCGCCTGCATCGTGCTGCGGGCGCCTGAAACCGCCAGCGAGGACACGGCGCGGGCCCTGTTCGCGTGGGCCAACGAGCGGCTGGCCTATTTCAAGCCGCCGGGCTGGATGCTGTTTCTGGATGCGCTGCCCAAAACCAGCACCCAGAAGGTGCAGAAGAGCGAACTGTTCGCCGCCGGCGCCGATCCGCGCAAGGCCGATGGAGCCATCGATCTTCGGGGTCTGAAAAGGCGGGGGTAGGCGGCGGGAGAGATTCTGCCGCCGCCTCACACCACCCGGTACAGGTCGGCGCGGGTCGGCGGCAGGTTGGACGGGCCCTTCAGGCGCTTCTGGCCCAGCGTCTGGTATATGCCGACATTGTTGCGCTCGAAGGCGATGGAGCAGGCGGCCAGATACATGAGCCAGACGCGGTATTTCACCTCGCCGACCTCGGCGATGGCGGCGTCGCGATTGGCCAGCAGCCGGTCGTGCCAGGCGCGGCAGGTGCGCATGTAATGCTCGCGCCAGCATTCCACATCGCGAATTTCAAAGCCGCCGCGCTCCATGGCCGTCAGCGTGCCGCTGAGCGTCTCCAGTTCGCCGCCGGGGAAAATGTAGCGCGTGAGGGCGGCGAAATCCGCGCGCTTCTTCTTTCTGGTGGCGCTTTTGCCGGGCCGGACAATGCCGTGGTTGAGGAACAGGCCGCCGGGTTTCAGCAGGCGCTGCATCGTACTGAAATAGGTCGGATAATTGGCGATGCCCACGTGCTCGATCATGCCCAGTGAACTGATCTTGTCGAAGCGCTCCGCCCCGGGCAGCTTGCTGTAGTCGATCAGCTCCACCGTGCAGCGGTCGGCGATGCCCAGCGCCTCGAACCGCGCCCGCGCCAGCTGCGCCTGCTGTTCGGACAGGGTGACGCCGTGCGCCGTGACGCCGAAACAGGTCACGGCGTGCGCCATCAGCGCGCCCCAGCCGCAGCCGATATCGAGGAAAGTCTCGCCAGGCTGCAAACGCAGCCGCCGGCAGGTCATGTCGAGCTTGTCGACCTGGGCCTGTTCCAGCGAATTGGCCCAGTCCTTGTAATAGGCGCAGGTATAGACCATGCGCTCGTCAAGGAAGAGCCGGTAAAAATCATTGGAGACATCGTAGTGATAGCTGATGTTCTTGCGGTTCTCGCCAGCGTCGCCGTCGCTCGGCGCGGATCTGGCGATGTCTTCCAGCGGCCATGGGCCGCCGCGCGGCGTAAACAGGAACTGCGCGCCGGCGCGCAGGGCCAGCTTGCGGTCGAGGGTGCGGCGGAACTCGCGGGTGCGCACGGCCGGTTTCGCCGCCACCAGATCGAACACGTCGCCATTGCGGATATCGACCCTGCCCGCCGCCCACAGGTTGGCGAGGGTGGCGACCGAGGGGCGCCGGACCAGCGCGCCAACCACGCCCTCGTCGCCCAGATAAACGCCGAGGCCGGTTTCCGGGTAGTCCGCCGGAACCCGCGACCCGTCCCAGAGGAAAAATCCTGGCTTCAGTTGCAGCCGCTCCCGCACGTGGGTCAGTAGCTGTTTCAACGTGGCGAGGCGTTTTTCGGCTGACATGTCGGTTCCTGTATGGCCGCCCGGGACCGGCGTCGCGACCGGTCGGACTGAACCGGTTTCGGCTCCGTCTTTTTGTACCGCCGCGTTCGCGAACGCAACGTGGCGTCGCGGTTGTTTCCGCTCCAGCTGGTGGGCGCCGCGCGTGAGGCGTCGGCCGGGCCACATGACCCGCCGCCCCGGGGCGGCTGAACGCCCCGGAGCCTTTCATGAAAGCCGGCTTGTCGACGAAACCGCGAAGGAGGCGCCAGGCGCGCCTAGCGCATCGGCGGGGCGTAGAGCACGCCGCCCATGTTCCAGAGCTGGTTCAGGCCGCGCGGCACGCCGAGCTTCGAGCCGGAGCCCAGGTTGCGCTCGTAGATTTCCGCGTAATTGCCTGTGGCCTTCACCGCGCGAATCGCCCAGTCGGGGTCGAGGCCCATCGCCTTGCCGAAATTGCCTTCGGCGCCGGTGAAGCGGCGCACTTCAGGTTTCTGCGATTGCAGGGCCTTCTCCACGTCGGCGGCGGCGATGCCCAGTTCCTCGGCGTTGACCAGGGCGAAATTCACCCACTTCACCACGTTGAACCACGGGAAGTCATCGCTGCGCACCACGGGCCCCAGCGGCTCCCTGGAAATCACATCCGGCAACACCACGGCGTCGGCCGGCTTCGGCAGCTTGAGGCGCTCGCCATGCAGCGCCGACTGGTCGCGGGTCAGCACGTCGCATTTGCCGTCAGCGAAGGCGGCGGTGGCCTCGGCGGCGTTCGGGAACACCTTTTCTTCATAGGTCATGGAATTGGCCTTGAAGAAGTCGGCGAGGTTGAGCTGGCTGGTGGTGCCGGCCTCGACGCAGACCTTCGCCTTGTCCAGCGACAGGGCGCTGTCGACGCCCAGCGCGCGCTTCACCAGGAAGCCCTGGCCGTCGTGATAGGTAATGCCGGCGAAGGCGAGGCCGAGCCCGGCTTCGCGGCCCAACGTCCACGACGTGTTGCGCGACAGCAGGTCCACCTTGCCGTCCTTCAGGGCGTCAAAGCGCTGGCTGGCGGACAGGGGGGTGAAGGTGACCTTGCTGGCGTCGCCGAGCGCCGCGGCCGCGACGGCGCGGCAGAAGTCGACGTCGAAGCCGCCCCAGACGCCCTTGTCGTCCTTCTCCGAGAAGCCGATGACGCCTTCGCTGACGCCGCAGTTGAGCGTTCCACGCTGTTTGACCGTATCAAGCGTTCCCGCCTGGGCCGACATGGCGAAGACGCCGGCCATCACGCCAGCGGCGACGCCGCTGAAACGGCGCAGGCTGGTCCATGGGGACTTGGACATGGCTCCCTTTCCCTTTCGCATATTTGCGGTCTGGAGCGGACGCCGGCCTGCTGGCGCCGGGCCCCTCCTCAATGTTGAGAGACGTTTGGGGGGCGTTGGCTTCGCCCCGCCGCCGCGCGGCTTACAGCGTCGCCTTGTGGCGAATGATGACCTTCGTGCCGACCGGAACCCGCTCGTACAGGTCGATGATGTCGCCGTTGGCGAGCCGGAAGCAGCCGGACGAAATGGCCTGCCCGATGGTTTCAGGCTGGTTGGTGCCGTGAATGCGGAACACCGTGGAGCCCAGATAAAGCGCGCGGGCCCCCATGGGATTGCCGGGGCCGCCGGCCATGAAGCGCGGCAGGTACGGCTGGCGCTTCAGCATGTCCGGCGGCGGCCGCCAGTCCGGCCATTCGGCCTTGCGCGTGACCTGAACCTTGCCGGACCAGGTGAAGCCTTCGCGGCCGACGCCAATACCGTAACGCAGCGCCCGGCCATTGCCCTGCACGACGTAGAGAAAGCGCTCGTCGGAATGGATGATCACCGTGCCCGGGGCCTCGCTGGTGCGGTACAGCACCATCTGGCGGGCGAAGGGGCCGTCGGTGATGCGCACTTCCTCCGTGGAAATGCGGCCCGGCTCGTCGCCGATATCCATGGTTTCGCGGATCTCGGCCGGCGGGCGCGGCGGTTGCGGCGCCGCGAAGGCGGGCGCGGCGGCCATACAGGCCAGCGCAAGACCGGACATCACAAGGCCGGGCTTCACAAGGCGATGGAAGATATTTCGGTCGGATTTCATGACGCGCTGCTCCCCGTCAGCTGCAACGGACGAAGACAAAGGTGCCATAGCGCCGGTGCGCGTCGGGATCGACAAACCGCATGGTCAGCACATTGGGGGTGATGGACAGCAGCTCGCGATCCTGCGGATCGCCGGCGGGGGATTCAAAGCCGACATAGGTCCGGCCGTCGGGCCCGGCTTTCAGGCGCAGCTCATAGAGCTTGGCGTCATCCGCCACGTGCATCATCACGCCGTCATTGGGGCCGCGAACGATCTTGTACGGCTGGCTGCACTGGGCCTTGGCCTGGGCCTCGGTGCGCTTGCGGTCCTTGTCGGTGTGGAATGAGGCGATGCCCCAGCTGCCCACGAGCGCGTCGCGCGAGACGCCGGTTGGGCTGGGGGCCCGCGCCGTCGGCGACAGGCTGTCGCCCAGGCTGCAGGCGGCCAGCACAAGCGGCAGCGCCACGGCGCAGGCGCGGGCGGCGAGTCCTGGACGCTTCATCCACGCGTCCTCGTCGCATGTCTGTGTCATACGTTCCCTCTCCCACATGATGATCATCCGGCGCCCGGCTCCCGGAAACGGGTAACGGCGCGCCAGCTGTTTGCCGCATCCTGGACGGCGGGGGGCCGGAACGCCAGAGCATGATCCCAAAAAGTGGACATCTCCTTGCGGAAACATCGCAAGCCGCCGCTCCGGCATCCGCGACCTGGCCGATGCGGTTTCCCGGTTTCAGGGGGCGTCCTGCGCGCCAGCCCCGTTCGCCTGACAGGTCCCCGGGGCTGGCGGATTCGCAAGCAGGTTCGCGTGTTCCTCGCAGACCACCTCGCCGATCTGCGCGAACCGCTCCGCCAGCGGGTTCGTCTTGCGCCAGACCATGCCGATGGTGCGCGACGGGCGCGGTTGCGCCAGCCGGACCGTGCTCACATCAATGGAAGCCGTTTCCGGCGCCACCGCCATTTCGGGGATCAGGGTGACGCCGATGCCGGCCCCGACCATGCGCACCAGGGTTGAGAGCGAACTGCCTTCCATCAGGTCCTTCGGCGCGCCAGGCGCCATGTTGCAGAATGCAAGCGCCTGATCGCGGAAGCAGTGGCCTTCTTCCAGCAGCAGCAGCCGCATTTCCCGCAACGCATCCGCGCAGGGGGGAGGTTTCATCCTGTCGGCGGACGGCCGGACAAGAACAAACTCCTCCTCGAACAGCGGCAGCTCCTGCAACACCGGCTCCAGCACCGGCAGGGCGACGATGGCGACGTCCAGCCGGCCGTTGGTCAGATCCTCGATCAGTTTTTGCGTCACCGCCTCGCGCGGCCGCAGGTCCACCGCCGGGAACAGGTCGCCGAGCCGCCGGATCACCGCCGGCAGCAGGTAAGGCGCCACCGTGGGAATCATGCCGATGCGCAGGTCGCCGGCCAGCGACTGGCTGGAGGCGCGGGCAAGATCGGCGAGCTCATCCACGGATCGCAGGATATCGCGGGCGCGGCTGGCGAAAGCTTCCCCCAGGCTGGTGAGCCGGATCTGCCGGTGGTCGCGCTCCACCAGCGGCGCGCCGAGCAGCTCCTCAAGGTCCTTGATTTGCAGGGAAAGCGCCGGCTGGCTGATGGCGCAGGCGTCGGCGGCGCGGCCGAAATGGCGATGGTGGGCGAGGGCGGCGAAATAGCGGAGATGGCGGATCGATATCATTTGAAATAATTATCGACGCTATTTGAAAATTCAAGTTCTCATTATGACCGCATTTGCCTAGAACCATTCAAGGCAGACGTCGCCAGCGATCCGGTCGCCTGGACATGACGCGACGTCAACGCAGCAGGCTCTGAAGGGAAATGTCCATGGATGGCATCGAAGCGAAAAAGGCCGGCAAATGTCCGGTCATGCATGGCGGACTGACCGTGACCGGATCCTCGGTCACCAACTGGTGGCCGAACGCGCTGAACCTGGACATTCTTCACCAGCACGACGTCAAGACCAACCCGATGGGCAAGGACTTCAACTACCGCGAGGAGTTGAAGAAGCTCGACGTTGAGGCGCTGAAGAACGACCTTCGCGCCCTGATGACCGACAGCCAGGACTGGTGGCCGGCTGACTGGGGCAACTATGTCGGCACCATTGTGCGCATGACCTGGCACGCCGCCGGCACCTACCGCATCGCCGACGGTCGCGGCGGCGCCGGCACCGGCAACCAGCGTTTCGCGCCGCTGAACTCCTGGCCGGACAACGCCAACACCGACAAGCCGCGTCGCCTGCTGTGGCCGATCAAGAAGAAATACGGCAACCGGATCAGCTGGGCCGACCTGATCGCGCTCGCCGGCACCATCGCCTATGAGAGCGCCGGCCTGAAGACCTACGGCTTCGCCTTCGGCCGCGAGGACATCTGGCACCCGGAAAAGGACATTTACTGGGGCGACGAGAAGCAGTGGCTGGCGCCAAGCGACAGCCGCTATGGCGATCTCGCCGACGCCAAAACCCTGGCCAATCCGCTGGCCGCCGTGCAGATGGGCCTCATCTACGTGAACCCGGAAGGCGTCAACGGCCAGCCGGATCCGCAGAAAACCGCCAACATGATGCGGGAAACCTTCGCCCGCATGGCCATGAACGATGAGGAAACCGTTGCGCTGACCGCCGGCGGCCACACCGTCGGCAAGGGCCACGGCAATGGCGACGCGGGGCTTCTCAGCCCGGCGCCGGAAGGCGGGGCCATTGAAGATCAGGGGCTTGGCTGGCTGAACCGCACCAGCCGCGGCGTTGGTCGCGACGCGGTCGTCAGCGGCATCGAAGGCGCATGGACCACGAACCCGACGGTGTGGGACAATGGCTTCTTCGAGATGCTGTTCAAGCACGAGTGGACGCTGACCCGCAGCCCGGCCGGCGCCTATCAGTGGGAGCCGATCACCATCGCCGACGCGGACAAGCCGGCGGACGTCGAAGATCCCTCCATCCGCGTCATGCCAATGATGACCGACGCGGACATGGCGCTGAAGGTCGACCCGATCTATCGCGAGATTTCGCTGCGCTTCATGAACGACTTCGAGGCGTTCACGGATGCGTTCGCCCGCGCCTGGTTCAAGCTGACCCACCGCGATCTGGGACCGCGCTCGCGTTATTTCGGACCGGACGTCCCGGCCGAGGAGCTGATCTGGCAGGATCCCGTGCCGGCTGGCCGCACGGACTATGACGTGGTCGCCGTCAAGGCGAAGATCATGAACAGCGGCCTTTCGACCGCCGACATGGTGGCCACGGCCTGGGATAGCGCCCGCACCTTCCGTGGTTCGGACAAGCGCGGCGGCGCCAATGGCGCGCGCATCCGTCTGGCGCCGCAGAAGGACTGGGCCGGCAACGAGCCGGAGCGCCTGGCGCGGGTGCTGTCGGTGCTGGAGCCGATCGCCGCCGAAACCGGCGCCAGCATCGCGGACGTCATCGTGCTGGCCGGCAACGTCGGCGTCGAGCAGGCGGCCAAGGCCGCGGGTTTTGACGTCACGGTTCCGTTCACCCCGGGCCGTGGCGACGCCACCGAGGCCCAGACCGACGTCGCATCCTTCGCCGTGCTGGAGCCGCTCGCTGACGGTTTCCGCAACTGGCAGAAGGAAGACTATGCGGTCATGCCCGAAGAGATGCTGCTCGACCGGGCCCAGCTGCTGGGCCTGACGGCAGCGCAGATGACGGTGCTGGTGGGCGGCCTGCGCGTGCTCGGCGCCAACCATGGCGGTTCGAAGGACGGCGTGTTCACCGACCGGGTCGGGGCGCTGACCAACGACTTCTTCGTCAACCTGACCGACATGGCCTACAGCTGGGACCCGACCGGCGCCAACCGGTACGACATCCGTGATCGCAAGAGCGGCGCGGTGAAGTGGACGGCGAGCCGCGTCGACCTGGTGTTCGGCTCCAACTCGGTGCTGCGCGCCTACGCCGAAGTCTACGCCCAGGACGATAACGCCCGGAAGTTCGTCGACGACTTCGTCGCCGCCTGGGTGAAGGTCATGGACGCCGACCGTTTCGACGTCGCGTAATCCCGGGCGTCCAGTCCAGGGTGGCCCGCCGGTATTCCGGCGGGCCTTTTTTATGCGCGGCGTTCGTCCGGTCCGGCCCCGGTCCGTGGCTGGCGATCGCTGGCGCGGGTCATAGGCAGGTCCTGCGGAGCCTGGTCTGCAGACACGCGCCGGCCGGACATGACGCCTGCGCGCCGGCGACCCGTGATCCGGGCCTTATCCGTGTCCCAGTAGCCCGTCGATCATTCCGCCGGCCAGCTGGCCGGCAATCACCCTGTCGCTGTCGGTAAACCGGCTGCGGTCAAGAATGGACAGCGAAATCGCCGACTGGTTCGACAGGGCGGTCAGGGATGACAGGAACATGAGCGCCGCTGTCTTGTCCCTGTCGGTGGTTGCGTTGCGACCGGACGCAATGGCCAGAAGGTCCGCTACCAGCAGCACGCCAGGCCGCCACAGTTCCTTCATCAGGTATTCATAGGCCGGCCCCCGGTCGCTCAATTCCCGCGACACAAAACGACTCTGGTGTGTCTCGCCCGCCTCCTGCATGAACGCCTCGATCAGGCCTTGCATGATCTCGAGCAGAATGTCCCGTGCTCCAGCGGCCGTGAGCGCGCCGGATCGCACGGCGGCCCGCGCTGCGGTGACTACTGGCGACATGCGGTCCTGGTAGCGGCCGAGAATGACCCGGGCGCAGGCGTGATGCAGCCCCTCCTTGTTGCCGAAATGATAGGCAATCGCCGGCAGGGTGACGCCGGCCTCCGCTGCGATCGCGCGTGTTGTGGCGCCGGAAAAACCCCGCTGCGCGAAACACTCCATCGCCGCGTCCAGAATACGCGGGCGCGTGTCGGCCGGCGGCTGGCGCCTTGGGCGCGCCGCCGTTCCGTTTTTCCGCCGCTGTCGTCGGACGTGCTGATGTTTTTCAAACATTGAGTTCCCGCCTTGCAGCGCTTGCGCCCGGTGGATTCTCTTCATATAGTTCGTATATCAAGTGATAGATCAATTATAAAAAGTACGAATTTACAAGGCGTTGCCGAACGTTCGGCGGATCTCTCACATGTTCCCGCGGTCGCCGGCGCTGGCCAGGCAGCCTGGCTTGATGCCTGCCGCGCGACAGGCTCCAGGTTCACGCGGCGCAGGCTGTGTGAGAAAAGTGGAACGCGTTACAAAACTGGGTTAAGCCAGTGGCGCTCTGGCGTCGTTTCCGTCGCTTATGGCGGCCTCCGGCGACAGACCGCAAAAAATGAAAAAGTCAGGGTTTGGGAGGACCAGCAATGAAATTTCTGCGCACCGCCACGGCTGCGGCGACCGTACTCATGTTTGCGGCCAGCGCCGCGCAGGCTGAGAAGAAGTACGACACGGGCGCCAGCGACACCGAGATCAGGCTCGGCAACACCGTGCCCTACAGTGGGCCGCTTTCAGCCCATGGCATTCAGGGCCGCGTCGAGCAGGCCTACTTCCGGATGCTCAACGAGGAGCAGGGCGGCATCAACGGCCGCAAGGTGCGGCTGATCTCGCTGGACGACGCCTTTTCGCCGCCGAAGACCGTCGAGCAGACCCGCAAGCTGGTGGAGCAGGACGAGGTGCTGGCCACCTTCGCCAGCGTCGGCACCGCGGCGCAGACATCCGTGCAGCGTTATCTGAACCAGAAGAAAATTCCGCAGCTGATGGTCAGCACCGGCGCGTCGAAGTTCAATCAGCCCAAGGCCTTTCCGTGGACGACGCCAAGCAGCATCAGCTACATTGATGAAGCGGTCATCTACGGCAAATATCTGGCAAAGGAAAAGCCGGATTCAAAGATCGTCGTTCTGTATCTGAATGATGACTTCGGCAAGGATTACGTGGCGGGCCTCAAGCGCGGTCTTGGCGACAAGGCTGACAAGATGATCGTCAAGGAGCTGACCTATGAACTCGCCGATCCGACAATCGACAGTCAGATCCTGGCGGCGCGCGACACCGGCGCGGATGTGTTTTTCAATGTGACGCTCGGCAAGGCGACCTCGCAGTCGCTCAAGAAGCTGGCCGAGATCAACTGGAAGCCGATGCATTTCATCTGCAGCCCGTCCGCTGGCCGGGTCTATCTGAACGCGGCGGGACTGGAGAATGTCCAGGGTCTGCTCACGGCCAGCGCCATGAAGCAGATCTCCAGCCCGAACTGGGCCAATGATCCGGACGTCCAAGGCTATCTGGCGTTCATGAAGAAGTATCTGCCAAACGAAGATATTTCCAATGAAATCGGCTTCTCCATGTACATGCTGTCGCATGTCATGGCCCATGTCCTGCGCGAGGCGGGCGACAACCTGACGCGTGAAAATATCATCAAGATCGCCACCAACCTGAAGGACGTCAAAATCCCCGGGCTGCGGCCAGGCGTGAAATACACCAACAATCCTGAAAATTTCGCGCCCATCCGGGAAATGCAGCTGATGCGCTTCGAGAAAGACGACTGGGTTCCGGTCGGCGACGTCATCAGCGCGCGATAATCCTGATGCTCCGGACGCGGCCGCTGTCCGGGGCGTTTCCCGCCCTCCAGGCCTCCTGTTGAGAAGACCCATGCAGAACATCAAGCTTCACGATGACCTGACGACGCTGGCGGATATCCCCCGGGTGCACGCGCGCGAGCGCGGCGATGCGATCGCGACCGAGTTCGAGGGGCGGTTCACGACCCATGCGGAGCGTGACCGGCGCATCAACCAGATCGCCAACGCCCTGATCGCGGCGGGGCTGAAGCCGGGCGACCGCGTCGCCCATGTGGGCAAGAACTCGGACCTCTATTTCGAGCTGGTGTTCGCCTGCATGAAGGCTGGGGTTGTCCTCGTTCCGGTGGTCTGGCGCCTTGCCCCGCCGGAGGTGTCCTACATCGTGCAGGACTCCGGCGCGAAGCTGCTGTTCGTCGGCCCCGAATTCATCGACCTTGGCCGTCAGGTGGCCGCTGAATGTTCCGGCCTGCAGGGCGTCGTCGCCATGGAGGGCGGCGCGCCGGAATGGGCTGACCTCACCTCATGGCGCGCGGCGCAGCCGGATACGGATCCGCATCGCGAGTGCGCCCTCGGCGAGCCTTTCCTCCAGCTCTACACCTCCGGCACCACCGGCCGCCCGAAGGGGGCCCTGCTGACCCATAACAATTTCCTCGGCATGCGGCGGTTGCAGGATGAGGCCGAGGACGAATGGATGCACTGGTACGAGGACGATATCGGCCTCGTCGCCATGCCCAACGGTCACATCGGCGGCACCGGCTTCGGCATCTGGGTGATGTATTACGGCGTGAAGGCCATCATCACCCGCGAATTCGACCCGATGCAGGTGCTTGACCTGATCGACAAGGACGGGGTCAACAAGTTCTTCATGGTGCCGGCGGCGTTGCAGTTCGTCGTGCGCCAGCCGCGCGCCCGGGAGATCGACTACTCCCGCCTGCGCTCAATCTCCTATGGCGCCAGCCCCATGCCGCACGCCCTGCTGATGGAGTGCATGGAGGTGTTCAAGTGCGGTTTTATTCAGGCGTATGGTCTGACCGAGACCACCGGCACGGTCACCGTGCTGCCGCCGGAAGATCACACCATGGAGGAGACGCCGCGCATGCGCTCCGCCGGCAAGGCCCTGCCGGGGGTCGAGATCGCCATCCTCGACGACAATGGCAAGTCCTTGCCGCCAGGCGAAATCGGCGAGATCGCCATCAGGTCGCCATCCAACATGGTGGGTTACTACAACCTGCCGGAAGCCACGGCGGCGGCCATGACCGCTGACGGCTGGTTCAAGTCCGGCGACGCCGGTTATATGGACGAGGACGGCTATCTCTACGTCCACGACCGGATGAAGGACATGATCATCTCCGGCGGCGAGAACATCTATCCGGCGGAAGTCGAGAACGCCATCAGCAGCCACCCGGCGGTGGCCGAGGCGGCGGTGATTGGCATTCCGTCGCAGAAGTGGGGCGAGGAGGTGAAAGCCATCGTCGCCCTGCGGCCGGACAGGGAGGTGACGGAAGAGGAGCTGATCGGCTTCGTGCGCACCCGCATCGCCGCGTTCAAGGCGCCGAAGTCCGTCGACTTCATTGACCTGCTGCCGCGTAACGCCTCGGGCAAGATCCTGCGCCGCACCCTGCGCGAGCCCTATTGGGCCGGCTATTCCCGTCAGGTGAACTGAACGGTCTCAACGGGGAACACGCACTGTGCGCCGGCGCCGGTTTCGCGCCGGCGCTTTTTTATGGGCGGAGGACGCGGGACGCGCCGCCTGGATGCATCAGGAGGCCGGCATGGTCGCTCCGCACGTCGGGCGCGTTGATCGCGCGCCGATTTACGGAACGGCAAATTCGCGCCGCTGTGTCTTTCAAAATGAGCGAGATTTGATGAGTTATCCACAGAAAATATCGAATCTCCTGATTTTTATTGAAATAATTCCAAATCTAATAAGAACAAAATTCATTTAGATTCAAAGATCTAATAATTAGTTCAATTTAGAATAGATATACATCTGTTCTGTTCTAAAAGATAAACGTTGTTCCTGTCGCGGACTCCCGTTTTAAGGCTGCCAGTATTACGGAAACCGGCAGGGGACGTCAGGTGACGCAGATTTATGGGGCGGCAGGTTACCTGTCGCGGGGCGCGAGCGTGGCGGCGCTGATGGCCGCTTTCATGGCGCCGGCGATCGCACAGGAAATGGGGAGCCGGACGGCCGGCGGCGCGGCCGCGAGCGCGGCTCCCGCCGCGCAGCCGCAAAAACCCCGGCAGGGACAGGCGGCGGTTCCAGACCAGGCGTCTCCGGCAGCGGAAACGCCAGCTGGCGCCGAGATCCAGCTCGACATGATCTCGGTCACCGCCACGCGCCAGCCGACGCAGTTGCTGGACATTCCCGGCACGGTCAATGTCATCAGCCGTGAGACCATTGACCAGCACCAGATCAACAACAATCAGGAACTGGTGCGTTACCAGCCCGGCGTCTCGGTCGACCGTCAGACGACAGCCACCGATCCCTGGGGCAATCTGGGCGGCTTCACCATTCGTGGCGTGGGCGGCAACCGGGTGCAGATGCAGATCGATGGCGCGCGCATCCAGGAACGCATCACTGACGGAAACCGCAATTTCACCGACATGCCGACGCTGAAGGCGGTGGAGATCGTGCGCGGGCCTGGCTCGGTGCTGTGGGGCGCGGACGCGCTGGGCGGCATCGTCGCCTTCCGCACGCTCGACCCGGACGACCTGCTGGGCAACAGGGGCAAGCCATGGGCTGGCCGTGTCGAAACGTCATTCGACAGTTTCGACAATTCCTTCAGCAAGACAGCGATGTTCGCGGCCCAGTTCAATCCGCAATGGCAGGGCATCGTCGTCGTCAACCAGAAAACCTACAATGAGGGCAAGCTGGGCCGCGCCCGCGCCGACGGTGGGTTCTGGGGGTGCCCCCGCCTCGCCGACGCCATTCGCTGCAATGAACTGAACCCACTCAGTGGGACCACCTGGAACATGCTGTCCAAGCTGGTGTTCCGCCCGACAGCCGATCACGAGTTCAAGCTGACTGGCGAAATGTTTTCGTCAGACGCCACCGTATTCCAGATGTATGACTACGGCCGGCAGGGCGCGATCGCCTACAATGGCGAGTATAACCGGAATCAGGACCAGACGCGTTACCGCATCGCGTTCACCCATGACTGGAAGGTCAATGCGCCCTTCCTCGACAATGTGCGCTGGAACGTCTCCTATTCGCCGCAGAAGCGGGCGCTCGACAGCTGGCGCCACCAGATCAACGCGTCGCGCCAGTATGTCGTCACCAATGATATTCTGGATTACCAGGAAGACTTCCTGCAGGGCGACGTCCAGTTGTCTTCGCACTTTGACCTGCTGGGCGCGCGCCACAACCTGACCTACGGCTTCCAGGGGGACTACACCACCACGGATTATTTCCGTCAGAGCACGGTCTACAATCGCACCCGCAACACGATGACCGAAACCCGCGCCGGTGGCTTCAATTTCGCCAATTCCGACACCTGGCGCGCCGACCTCTACATCCAGGACGAGATCAAAATGTTCGGCGACCGGCTGATCGTCACGCCTGGCGTGCGGTGGGCCAACTACAATATCAGCCCACGCCCGGATAGCGATTACAAGATCGTGCAGGGACGCGAGCCGCGTGAACTGGATTCCAGCAAGATCATTCCGCAAATCGGCGCTGTTTTTAAATTGACGGAGAATTTCTCGATCTATGGCCGCTATGCGGAAGGCTTCAAGATGCCGACCGCCCAGCAATTGTTCTCCTCGCTGCCGTCTGTCTCCTCGACCATTATTCCGAACCCTGATCTGAAGCCTGAAAGCGTCCGGTCCTACGAGGCCGGCCTGCGCGGGAAGTTCGAGAAGGGCTGGTTCTCTGTCGGCGCGTTCAAGGCGGATTACACCGATTTCATCCAGAGTTTCTACGAAATATTCCCAAATACATACACCTATCGTAATCTCAGTTCGGTGAAGATCTGGGGTATCGAGGCCTCCGCCGAATACCAGTTCAACGAAAACTGGGCGGTGAATGGCGCGTTGTCTTACCAGTATGGCAAGCAGAAATACGAGGCGGGCGACGCCTATGTTCCCTATGATTCCGTTTCGCCGCTCAATGGCGCGCTTGGCGTGAAGTGGATGAAGCCGGAATGGGGACTTGAGGCGGAATTGCGCAGCATTCTGGCCCAGGGCGTGAGCCGCGCCAGCACGGACAGCATTTACAGGCCGGGCGGCTATGCGGTGTTCGACGCCTACGTGAACTGGAAGATCAACGACACCTTCACGATCCGGGCGGCGATGTTGAACATGTTCGATCGCCGGTACTTCAAGGCGCCGTTGTGGGGCAACTACGCGCTGGTTCCGTCCACCGCCGTGGCGATCCAGAACCCGCTGGAACTGCAGACCGCGCCAGGCCGCACCTTCCGCATCAGCGCCGTCGCCAATTTCTGACCGACGCAAGACTGAAGGCAGGAGCGTTTGCCCCCTCGGCAGACGCTCCCGCCGCCGGCGTCGCCACCGATCGGTCAACCTCCGGACCGGCATGGCGCCGCCGGCGTCCTCTTCCGAAAGCCTTCTGGGGCGTGAACGCTTCGTTCCGCGCCCGCCCACAGTTTGCGGATATGCCGACATGACCACTGCTTCTGAACGCACCCTCATCAACGAAACCGCCTTTGACGTGCTGCGGCGCGTGCCGGCGATTCCGCGGGTGATGCAGGTTTTCCGCTTCGGCGGCGCCACCCACGAGCGCATCGGTCGCCTGGAAACCGTCGCCAGGGACGGCGACGACATCGTCTGCTGCGGCGCCTGCCATGACGCCCGCATTCGCGCCAGCGCGATCGCCTCCGTCATTGCCGACCGTTCGGGGAAGATGAAGGACCTGGAATTGCCGCGCATCGATTTTCGCGACAAATCCGGCGAGGTCATCTTCAGCATTATCGTCATGGAAGGCGGCCTGAAGAGCTTCAACGCCGCGCTCGGCGGTCTTTCGGAAAGCGCCGCGCCGGCCGCCGATCTCCGGGAAACGCCTGAGAAAAAGGAACTGGATGAACAGGATCCAGGTCTGTCGCCCTTCGCACGCGCCGTTGAGAAGGCGGCCCCGATCACCATCGCCGTGCAGGGTCCGGGGTTCCGCCAGGCATGGAGCGGGATTGCGGAGAGCGTCAAACCCGGCATGGGTTTCATCAATGTGATGCGTCCCGATTTCCATCTGCACCTGAAGGGCGGGGCCGTCGCGGACTGGCGTCGCGAAGGCGCCGGTGGCGAGGCGGTCTGGACGGCCCTCGACGCGCATGGCGCGCCGACCGGTCTGACCGTGCGCGGCGACATCGGCCTTTGAGGCCATGGCCTGGGGCGGCCGCCATGCGGCGGGCGCTCCCGACCCACGGTTTACCCGAGATCGCGGCCAGGGCGGGGGCGATGTCAGCCCCGCAGCCGCCAGTTCCTTCATCGCACAGGATGTCGCCATGACCAGCCAGGCCGTTTCCCCGTCACGCGCCGCCCATGCGCCCGCCACCTGGATCTCTCCGGACACGGGCCTGCAGATTCCACAGGACGCCGTGCTGCGGGCGATGGCGAGCAAGAGCGTGGTGCTGCTCGGCGAAACCCA
>Ga0182735_1000714_pt1 | contig 24727 bp, 19 predicted proteins | sample eDN5th30CKraftMG_FD_128524 | JGI IMG/M metagenome (GOLD analysis project Ga0182735, IMG submission 128524) | Enriched Miracle-Growth compost microbial communities from Emeryville, California, USA - eDNA 5th pass 30_C Kraft MG (version 2) (version 2) ...
CTCGCCGGTCGCCCGCGGCCAATGGTCGCGCCCGGAGCCCCGGGCAACACCGGCCCGCAGGCCGCGACAGCCATAACGGCCATTCACACTTTCATCCCAGAAGCTAGGTATCCATGGCTCAATCATCGGATCTGCGCTATTAGCTTTTAGTCACGTTTTGCGATCTTCAGTCGATCCCTTGCGATCGTTGGCTTTCCAGCCTATTCAGCACGGTTTTTCCTCTCGATCTTGTGTTATGGCAGAGCTTTTAGTTAGCTTTTGCTGATTCTGGGTCAAATTTAGGCTCCAAAACCTAACTTTTTTCAAAGTGCTCCTGTGATCGCTCCGGCCAGGTTTCGCCAGCAGATTTCCTCTCGTGAGAACAGCAGATAAAGTTCCTCTTATATAAAAGGCTCATTACTTCTCCGGGCATCCACAAGTCGGGCTTCCGCGATGCTGTCGAGAAAACTCAAACAGTGCGGGTGAGGTGATGACGGGCGTCTAGGTTAGACTCGCGTTTTTACGCGTATTCCAAGGAGTAGTAGCGTGAACATGGAAAACCATTCCCAGACGGCCGCGTTTCTTTGGTCCATTGCCGATCTGTTGCGCGGTGACTTCAAGCAGTCGCAGTACGGTCGCATCATCCTGCCATTCACCCTCTTGCGGCGGATGGAGTGTGTGCTGGAGCCGACTAAGGAAGCGGTGATCCGTGAGTCCTATGCGCAGGAAGGCCGGCCTGACCTGGTGCGTGAGCGTCTGTTGCTGCGCGCCGCCGGGCAGCAGTTCTTCAATGCCTCCAAGCTGACCCTGGGCACGCTGTCCGACACCCAGACCGCCGCCGACCTGATGAGCTACGTGCAGTCCTTCAGCAAGGACGCCCGCGAGATCTTCGAGCACTTCCACTTTGAAGACTTCGTGCAACAGCTCTCGTCGGCCAACCTGCTGTATCAGGTGGTGCAGCGCTTTGCCGCCACCGACCTGAGCCCCGAGCGCATCAGCAACTTCGGCATGGGCATCATCTTCGAAGAGCTGATCCGCAAGTTCGCGGAAAGCTCTAACGAAACCGCCGGGGAGCACTTCACCCCGCGCGATATCGTGCACCTGACCACCTCGCTGGTGATCACCGGGCAGGACGACAAGCTCAAGCCCAACAGCATCGTCACCATCTACGACCCGACTGCCGGCACCGGCGGCTTCCTCTCCGAGGGCGACGAGTACATCCAGTCCATCAGCCAGCAAGTCACCGTGTCGCTGCACGGCCAGGAGCTCAACCCCGAGTCCTACGCCATCTGCAAGGCGGACATGCTTATCAAGGGCCAGGACGTCACCAGCATCAAGCTGGGCAACACCCTGTCCGACGATCAACTGGCCGACAGCCGCTTCGACTTTATGCTCAGCAACCCGCCGTTTGGCGTGGAGTGGAAGAAGGTACAGAAGCAGATTACCGACGAGCACAGCGAAAAGGGCTTCAACGGCCGTTTCGGCCCGGGCCTGCCGCGTGTGTCCGATGGCTCGCTGCTGTTCCTCCTGCACCTGGTCAGCAAGATGCGTGACACGCGTGAAGGTGGCTCGCGCATCGGCATTATCCTCAACGGCTCGCCACTGTTTACCGGCGGCGCCGGTTCGGGCGAGTCGGAGATTCGCCGCTACCTGCTGCAGAACGATCTGGTCGAAGCCATCATCGCCCTGCCCACCGACATGTTCTACAACACCGGCATCGCCACCTATGTCTGGGTGCTGAGCAACCACAAGGCCGCCGTGCGCCAGGGCAAGGTGCAGTTGATCGACGGCAGCCAGCACTTTGCCAAGATGCGCAAATCGCTGGGCAGCAAGCGCCAGTACCTCACCGAGGAGCAGATTGACGCGCTGGTGCGCCTGTATGGTCGCTTCGAGGAAACGCCGCAGAGCAAGATCTTCCCCGTCGAAGCCTTCGGCTACCGGCGCATCACCGTCGAGCGCCCGCTGCGCCTGAACTTCCAGACCAGCGCCGAGCGCATCGCCAAGGTGCTGGAAGAAAAAGCCATCCAGAAACGCGATGCCAGCGCCCGCCAGCAGTTAATGGCAGCGCTGCAATCTATGGACGCAAGCCAGCTGCACCGCAACCGCGAGCAGTTCAGCAAACTGCTGAATAAAACCCTTAACGCCCACAACGTCGCCGTGAGCGGTGCCGAGCTGAAAGCCATCCTCAATGCCCTCAGCGAGCGTGACCCCGAAGCCGATATCTGCATGGTCAAAGGCCAGCCGGAAGCCGATACCGGTCTGCGCGACAACGAGAACGTGCCGCTGGGTGAGTCGGTATACGACTACTTCGAGCGCGAAGTAAAACCCCATGTGCCCGATGCCTGGATCGACGAGAGCAAGATCGACGCGCAGGACGGCGAAGTCGGCGTGGTCGGCTTCGAGATTCCCTTCAACCGCCACTTCTATGTGTTCCAGCCACCGCGCCCGCTGGAAGAAATCGACCGCGACCTGAAAGCCTGTACCGACCGCATCAAGCAGATGATTGAGGGGCTGTCGGCATGACATTCCCAGCGTATCCCAACTACAAAAGCACTGGAGTTGAGTGGTTATCTGAAATTCCGGTGCACTGGGAATTGATAAGGCTGCGCTTTTTACTTCTCGACGGGGCTGAAGGGATAAAAATCGGGCCGTTTGGAAGTCAGTTAACTTCCGATATGTTGGTTGAGATTGGGTATAAGGTCTATGGGCAGGAGAACGTAATCGCCGGCGACTTTGACAAGGGGCAGCGCTATATCACTGATGAAAAATTTAGTGAAATGAGCGTATATGAAATAAGCCCGAATGACTTGTTGGTTACGATGATGGGTACGGCAGGCCGCTGCAAGGTGGTTCCCGAAGCTATCAGCGCTGGCGTGATGGACTCTCATCTTTTGCGGATGAGATTTGGTCGAAAAGCTGATCCAAAATTCGTGGAATTATTAATCGATAAGTCTATCTATGTCAGCCATCAGGTCAGGCTTAACGGAAAAGGTTCGATTATGCATGGGCTTAACTCCAGCATAATAAAAGAACTTCTGGTTGCGCTTCCGTCGGCAGACGAACAAGCCTCAATTCTGAGCTTCCTCGACCATGAAATCGCCCGCATCGACGCGCTGATCGAAGAGCAGCAGCGCCTGATCGAACTGCTCAAGGAAAAGCGCCAGGCCGTCATCTCCCACGCCGTCACCAAAGGCCTCGACCCGACGGTGCCGATGAAAGACTCCGGCGTGGAGTGGCTGGGCGAGGTGCCGGCGCACTGGATTATTTCGCAGTTGAAATTCAATACGACTGAGATGCAAACAGGGCCATTTGGCAGCCAGCTTCACGCAGAAGATTACATCGATGGCGGCATTCCATTAATCAATCCTGCGCACATGGTTGATGGGCGAATCATTCCGGACTTTCAGGTTTCAGTCGATGAGGAAACATGGTCTCGTTTAAGTCGCCATGCCTTAAAGGCTGGTGAGATTATTTTCGCTCGCCGAGGGGAATTAGGCCGCTGCGCTGTTGTTTCTAAAGATCAAGAGGGTTGGCTTTGTGGGACGGGAAGCTTAAAGGCATCACTTAATAGTCGCTTGAGTTCCGAGTACGCCTATTTGCTTGTGACATCAAAAGGGGTTGTCTCTGAACTGTCTTTAGAGTCCAAAGGTTCAACTATGGAGAATCTGAACACAGAGACGTTAGGACGAGTACGCTTGCCTTTGCCTCCGCTGTCTGAGCAAGAGGCAATTCTTGAGCATGTTCATGAAATTTCAGGTCAGTTTGCTGCGCTGATCAATGAAGCGGAAGATGGAATTAAGCTAATTACAGAACGCCGCTCCGCCCTAATCTCCGCCACCGTCACCGGCAAAATCGACGTGCGCGGCTGGCAGGCACCGGCCAGCACCCAAGCCCCAAAATTAGAAGTAGCAGAGGCCGTATAAATGGCGGACAGCAAGGAAGCCCAGTTCCAGCAGGACATCATCACCGCCATGGTTGCCCAGGGTTGGCTCACCGGTCCGGCCAGCGGCTATGACCGGCGCACGGCGCTCTATACCGAGGATTTTCTCGGCTACTTCAAGGCCGCCTGGCCGGAGCGCTGGGGCAAGTTCGCCAAGGCCAACCCGAATAATCCGGAAGCGGTGCTGATACAAAAGCTGGTACGCGAGCTGGAGCAGGACGGCACCCTGGAGGTGCTGCGCCATGGCTTTAAGCTGCCGGGGGTGAAGATCGAGGCCTGCAGCTTCAAGCCCGACCACGGCATGAACCCGGACACCCTCAAGCGCTATCAGTGCAACCGCCTGCGCGTGGTACCGGAGGTGTCTTACTCGCCCCACTATCGCGAGGGCGAGTACAACCCGCGTCTGGATCTGGTGCTGTTCGTAAACGGCATCCCCGTCGCCACGCTGGAGCTGAAAAGCGAGTTCAAGCAGAGCGTGGAAAACGCCAAGCGCCAGTACCGCTACGACCGCCCGGTGAAAGACCCACTGACGCGCAAGCCTGAGCCGCTGCTGACCTTCAAGCGCGGCGCGCTGGTGCACTTTGCCGTGAGCCAGGACGAAGTGGCGATGACCACCCAGCTGGCCGGCAAGGAAACCTTCTTCCTGCCGTTCAACCTCGGCAGCCTCGACGGCGGTGCCGGCAACCCGCCGGCGCCGGATGACAGCCAGTACGCCACCGGCTACCTGTGGCAGCGCCTGTTCCAGCCCGATGCCTGGCTCAAGGTGCTGGGCCGCTTCCTGCACCTGCAGAAGAGCGTGAAAGAGGATGCCGACGGCAAGCGCGTCACCAAGGAGACCCTGATCTTCCCGCGCTATCACCAGTGGGAAGTGGTCAACAGGCTGATCGACACCACCCGTAATGAAGGGCCGGGCAAGCGTTACCTGATCCAGCACAGCGCCGGCTCCGGCAAGTCCAACTCGATTGCCTGGACGGCGCATCAGCTGGCCTCGCTTTACGATGCCGAGGGCCAGCGGCTGTTCAACTCGGTAATCGTGATTACCGACCGCACCGTGCTGGACAAGCAGCTACAGGACACCATCTACCAGTTCGAGCACGCCCAGGGCGTGGTCAAGTGCATCACCCGCGATATCGGCAGCCAGAGCAAGTCCGAACAGCTGGCCGAGGCGCTGGCCGAGCAGACGCGCATCATCATCGTCACCATCCAGACCTTCCCGGCGCTGTTCGATGCGCTGGACAAGTATCCCAAGCTGGCCAGCGGGCGCTATGCGGTGATCGCCGACGAGGCGCATTCCTCGCAGACCGGCTCATCGGCCAGCAAGCTCAAGCAGATTCTCGGCAGCGACGCGCCAGAGGCTGAGGAAATCAGCGCCGAAGAGCTGCTGGACGCCGCCGTGGCCGCGCGCGCGCCCAACGAGCGCATCAGCTACTACGCCTTTACCGCCACGCCCAAGGCCAAGACCCTGGAGCTGTTCGGTCGCCCGGCCAATCCGGGATTGCCGGCAAGCGCCGATAACAAGCCCGAGGCGTTCCACCTGTACTCCATGCGTCAGGCCATCGAGGAAGGCTTCATCCTCGATGTGCTGCAGAACTACACCACCTACAGCACCGCCTGGAAGATCGCCCACCCGGATGGCGACGATGACGAGGTGGACTCGAAGAAGGCGCGCATGAAGCTGGCGCGCTGGGTGCGCCTGCATCCGTACAACATCAGCCAGAAGGTGGAGGTGATCGTCGAGCACTTCCGCGCCAATATCCGCCACCTGCTGGGCGGCCAGGCCAAGGCCATGGTGGTCACCAGCAGCCGGCAGGAGGCGGTGCGCTACCAGCTGGCGGTGCAGGCCTATGTGAAGCAGATGGGCTACAACGACGTGCATCCGCTGGTGGCCTTTTCCGGCAGCGTGTTGCCGGATGAGGTGATCCCCGAAGAGGTGACGGAAAGCAGCAGCCTGCTCAACCCCGGCCTGAACGGGCGTGACCTGGCGGAAGCCTTCGACACCCAGGACTTCAACGTGATGATCGCCGCCAACAAGTACCAGACCGGCTTCGATCAGCCCAAGCTGTGCGCCATGTACGTGGACAAGAAGCTGCAGGGCGTGGACTGCGTGCAAACCCTGTCGCGCCTGAACCGCACCTTTGGCGACAGCAAGCCAACCTTCATTCTCGACTTCTTCAACGACGCCCAGGACATTCTCGACGCCTTTCTGCCGTACTACACCAAGGCCGAGCTGACCGACGTGACCGACCCGCAGCTGATCTATGACCTGCAGAAGAAGCTGGATGCCGAGGGCATTTACCACTGGGAGGAAGTGGCGGCATTCGCGCTGGCTTTCTTCGACCCCAAGGCCGCCGCCAGCAAGCTCAGCTACTACTGCGCGCCCGCCAAGGAGCGCTTCGCCAAGCGCTACAAGCTGGCCCAGGAATCACGCCAGCAGGCGCTGGAGTTCAAGCGTACCGCTGAAAAGAACGGCGACAGCGCCGGCCTGAAAAAAGCCGAAGCAGCCGTGAAGGAAGCTGGCGAGCAGGTGGATCAGCTCGATCTGTTCCGCAAGAACCTGCAAAGCTTCGTGCGGCTGTATGAGTTTTTGTCGCAGATCATTCCCTACGAGGATCGCGAGCTGGAGCAGCTGTGCGTGTACGCCAAGCACCTGCACCCGCTGCTGCGTGTGGATCGCCTCGATCAGGACGACGTGGACGTGGGCGAGCTGCAACTGACCCACTACCGCCTGACCAAGCGCGCCGAGCACCAACTGCGCTTGAGTGAGGAGCAAGGCGACTACGGCCTTGATCCGGCTACAGGGCTGGGCAGCGGCAAGCCCCATGATCCGGAGAAGAAGCGGCTGTCGGAAATCATCGAGGCGCTCAACGATATCTTCGGCGCCGAGGTGAGCGATGAAGACCAGCTGCAGTTCCTCACCGGCATCGCCAATCGCATCAGCCGCCAGGAAGATGTAATGGCCCAGGTCAACAACCACTCGGTCGAACAGGTGATGCACGGCCTGTTCCCCAAGAGGGTGCTGGACACCGTGCTGGACGCCATGACCGACCACGAGAAGCTGTCGCTGGAAGTGCTGGATAACGAGACCAAGAGCCGGGCGTTTGCGTTGGTGATTTTGAAGATGCTGAAGGCCGCTAGCGGCTTGGGACAAGGTAATAGCGGTGCTGCTGTCTGACTGTATTACTTGCTCGGGTTAGATTTCAGAGAGCTGTGGCAGAAGGCTTGAAGGTTCGCAGGTGAGTTCGCCTGCGATGCGGTAGAGCTTCTCGACGGTGATGTTGACCTCGCCACGCTCGATCCGTCCCACGTAGCTGCGGTCAATGCTGCACGCCAGCGCCAATGCATCCTGGGATATCCGGCAGGCCTTCCTCTGCATTCGGATGCGTTCCCCTAACGCTTTCGCCAACTTATCCATGACCGTCTCAATTCAACTTGAGGCGGCACTATCGTGCGTTTGCGGATGCACAGGCCACGGACTATAATCCGCATTTCTTTGCGTTAATTCTTCTGGTGCCTCAATGAAATCGGCCTCGTTTATCTTCGACAGGCGTCTGTATGAGCTGCTTCAGGAGCCAGGGCGTGCAACCTTTACGACCCGTGAACTGCGCGATGCCTATGCCGCTCGCCTGAGTGGTACCCCATTCCGTATCGCCGATGTGCGCCGCTATGTGTATGAGCAGATTCGCCGATTAGTTCGGGCGGGTTGGGTTGTGCAGGATGAGAGTCGTCGTGTTCGAGGGCAGGTCTACCATCTGCAGATGATTCCGACGCATCTGCAACTTGAGCTGATCGACAACGGTTTTGAGAACAGCCTTATGGCTGCCGGAGTGCCCGAACCTGACAAGGCCGTTCGCGACCTTGAGGCTTTGCCGCTTAAGTCGTCAGCCAATACAGATTTGCAGTTGGAGGCGCTCCACAAAGAAATCCGCTTGGACTTTCTCACTTCAATGGGCGAGGCGGAGCGATTCAAGCTACTGCTGGACGAGATGCCGCATTTGCGGGACAAGGTTGAAGGCGATTACTTGGAGGCCAGGGATCGCAGTTCTCGCCTTCTGGGGCATCTGCGCGCCATCGAAAAGACCCTCAAAACGCTCGCTGTGCCACGATGAGCAGCTCGCTACGCAGCTGGCAGATCAGCTGCATCAAGAGGGCGCTGAAGCACTTCACCGTCACGCCGCACTTCTTTTGCCAGGCAACGCCGGGGGCTGGAAAGACGCGCATGGCTGCAGAACTGGCAAGCCGACTGCTTGAGCAAGGCAGTATTGATCTGGTGCTGTGCTTTGCGCCGTCCTGCCAGGTCGTGGAGGGTTTTCGTTCGACCTTTTCCACTGTGCTAGGCAGGCGTCTCGACGGCCAGATCGGTGCCGTGGGCGCGGCCTATACCTATCAGGCCATGGAATACCGTGATGAGGGGTTCTGGCAGCTGCTTGATGACTACCGGGTGCTTGTGGTCTTCGATGAAATCCACCATTGCGCCGGCCACGATCCGCTGCTCAGCAATGCCTGGGGGCAGCAGATACTGCATCGGATACAAGATCGGGCTGCCTTCACGTTGGCCCTTTCTGGCACGCCTTGGCGTTCGGACGATAAGGCCATCGCCCTGGCGCGCTACTCATCGCCCGAAGGGCATTTGATCTGCGATTACCGTTATAGCTTGAAAGACGCCATTGATGACGGCGTGTGCCGATCACCTCGAATTGTTCTGCTCGACAATCAGAAGGTGAAACTTACTGAGGAACTTGGTGCTGATAGCTCCGTAAGGCTGTTTCCCAGCATCGCTAGACTGCTGGGCGAGTCACCTGTCACCTATGAGGAACTGCTGCGCCATGATGAGGTGATCAACCCAATCCTCGGCCTTGGCTGCAGCAAGCTGAACGAGCTACGCCAGATCAAGCCTGATGCCGCCGGTTTGGTGGTAGCCACCGATATCGAACACGCTCAGCAAATAGCCCTGGCTCTAGAAGCAATGGGTGAAGAGTGTCGTATCGTGACCAACAAAACCCCGGATGCGCAGCAGGTTATCAATGCATTCCGCAGCAGCGCCTGCCGCTGGATTGTCGCCGTCGGAATGATCAGCGAAGGCACCGACATTCCCCGCCTGCAAGTGTGCTGCTATCTCAGCCGTATCCGCACCGAACTGCATTACCGGCAAGTACTGGGCCGGGTACTGCGGCGCACAGGTGAGTCCGACGACCAGGCATGGCTATTCATGTTGGCGGAGCCAACGCTTCAGGGTTTTGCGGAGCGAATTTCGGATGACTTGCCTGATGACCTGGCAGTTTTGAGCGATGTGCAGATGCCTGGTTTTAATCCAGGCTTCAGGCCTGAGCCGATGGGCACTTTGGGTCATGTCGAAGGTTTCGACGGTGCGGGATTAGGTGGTGCAGAACCGGGTATTGGATCGCAGGCTACGAACATCATTTTGTTGAGTGGTTTTGCAACTGAGCCCGCTTACCAAGTCAGCTTTTCCCAGCATTACAGGCAGCAGCTACTGGCTTGTTTTTGATATCAGTCGAGGCTGGTCGAGTGATATCGGTGAACATGAACCCGTAGTGAAGACTTTCTGGTTTAGGGCTCTGCCTTCGCAAGATGCCATGGTGAGAGATAAGTGCCGAGATTCCCGGGCAGGTGCTGGACGGTTTACTTGTCCTTGGCGTTTATCTCGACAGAGACCTTGCCAAACGAATCCCAGTGTCCAATCAACTCATCCACGCGATCAGGAATACGCGGTGACTTACTGAGCACCAGACAGCGGGTTGTACCCACGTACTCCTCAAGGAGGTAGAGCGTGTCTCCAACGTCTACGCCCATTTCCTGCAGAACGTCATCGGGTAGGCGAATAGCGCCGTCGCCATCCCAGTCCTCAATCACTACATGGTTCCGCATCGTAACCCCGGGAAACGGTTGAATGGTTGTCCGCAGGGGGAGGCACCGGCGAGCCGTTGCCAACGAAGTCTCGCGGCGCAGGCCAGCAGTTTAGCAAAAGCTCACGGTTTCAGAGGTGGCCGCTGTGGATTCCTCGCTATCCAATCGGGGAGCTGACGATTTATCGGTTCGAGGGTTAATAGCCCGAGCATCAGGTTACTGTGTGTCACAAGCCCGTTTATTTTTGCTGACTAAGGAGCTTCTGTCATGAATGCAACGCCCAGAACCCGCGTATTCTCGACGGATCAAGGTGGCGTAATTCTACGTACGGCCCTGAGAGTCTTGGAGAAATGGAAGGCCACTACCGAGCAGGCGAGCAATATTCTTAATGTCCCGCTCAGCAGCATTTCTCGTGCTCATCAAGGCAAAGGTATTGAACTTGACCGTGATCAACTGGAGCGGGCCAGTATTGTCCTGAACTGCCACGCCAGCCTGAGACTGGCCTTTGATAACCCGGAAAACGTCTACGGCTTTATGGGCCTTGAGAACCAAAACGAATTCTTCAACGGCCGCAAACCCTTGGAAATCATGGCGCAGGGCGACCTCATGTCGCTTATGGAGACCTACAAACGTATCGACGCACTTTGCGGGGTTAGTGAACCTGGAGCCAGATCGCCATATCCTGGCGCTCACAGCGGACCAACCCTCAAACGCCTCCTTGTCATGGACAGCATTGGGAGAAAGCGGCACATTGCCATACTGTCAGAGCACTCCAACTCGAAAAGCTCCGACTCGTGCTGACTATGCTGCATTAGGTTCAAACGGGTAGCGCCTTGCGCGCTCAAGGTATGGAAACTTTGGTCGTGGGGACTTCAGATGATTAGTCGGGGTTCAGAGTGGCATCGGTGGGAGCCGCATATTCATGCTCCTGGCACCGTGCTTAACAATCAGTTTGGATCTGCAGATCCGTGGGAAGAGTACCTCTCGAGCCTCGAGAAACTAACGCCACAGATTGAAGCCATTGCCGTGACTGACTACTACGTTACGGACACATACGAAGAATTTCTCAGGCACAAAGCCGCAGGCCGATTGCCGGGTGTGAAGCTGATTTTCCCCAACATTGAGCTTCGCCTCGATGTAGCTGCAAAGTCTGGATTCGTAAACATTCACCTCTTGGTAAGTCCGGAAGACCCGGCGCATTTGTCTGAAGTCAAACGCCTCCTCAAGCGGCTTCAATTTCCAGCTTTCAACGACAACTTTGACTGCACCCGCGAAGAGCTGATCAAACTTGGCAAGCGCGCCGACCAGTCGATCATTGACGATGAGGCAGCTCTACGGCATGGCGCCACGCAGTTCAAGGTCAATTTCAACCTGCTGCGTAAGGTCTTTCACGAAAGTGAATGGGCGAAGAAAAACATCCTTATCGCGGTAGCTGGTGGGTCTGGTGATGGTACATCGGGATTGCGCCAAGCTGCCGATGCAACTGTTCGTCAGGAAATCGAGAAGTTCGCCCACCTAATTTTCTCGAGCAGTCCAACCCAACGAGAGTTCTGGCTTGGCCAGCGACCTGGGATGACAGCAGCTGATCTGCGCAGTCGATATGACGGCTGTAAGCCCTGCTTGCATGGGAGTGACTCTCATGACCAGCAATCGGTGGGACAACCTGTCGACAATCGTTTTTCTTGGATCAAAGGAGGTCTGGAGTTCGACTCTCTTCGCCAGGCCTGCATTGATCCCGAAGGCCGCGCCTATGTTGGAGAAATGCCTCCCCGTACAGCAATGCCCTCCCAGGTCATCTCTCACGTCAGAATCGACGATGCAGTCTGGCTACAAACGCCAGACATACCGCTGAACCCTGGCCTAGTAGCAATCATTGGTGCTCGTGGCTCAGGTAAGACTGCCTTAGCAGACGTAATTGCTGCGGGTTGTGAGGCGATTTCGCCGTTCGGATGGGGTGCTGACGGAGCCATCAGCCCGTCATTCCTTGCTCGCGCACGCCAACTACTTGGCGATGCATCAACAACGCTAACCTGGGGCGGTGGGGCAACGGTTACTCGCTTTCTCGATGGCAGGGATGCGAATGGGCATTTGTCATTCCCTCGGGCACGCTATCTGTCTCAGCAGTTCGTCGAAGAGCTCTGCTCGGCTAAGGGCGTGTCTGATGGTCTTGTAGAGGAAATTGAGCGCGTCATTTTTGATTCACACCCGCGAGATGAGCGAGACGGTGCCATTGATTTCGCGGAGCTTCGAGATCAGCTCACTGCTCGGTTCAAGCAGGCTCGTGAGCGCGAAACCGAGGCGCTAGCAGACATCTCAAGCCGAATCGCCACCGAGCTTGAAAAGGAAGGACTCGTAGCCGCTCTGACCACCCAAGTCGCTCAGAAGAAGAAGCTGATTGCTGATTACAACGCTGACCTGGCAAAGCTGGTCGTCAAAGGTACTGAAACTCACGTTCATCGCCACACTCAACTCAGCCGGGTGGCTCAAAGTCTTCGCACCAAGATCCAAGCCTTCGGTAACCAACGTCGAACCTTTGAAGCGCTGCAGGACGAAGTTCGGAGTATGCGCGCGACGCGTGCACCAGAGATGCTTCGCCAGGCTCGTGAGCGCCATTCGAATAGCGGATTAAACGACCAGCAGTGGAGCGATTTTTTGCTGGTGTATAAGGGCAACGTCGATGAAGGCCTCAATTCATACATCAAGTGGGCCGACGAAGAAGTCCGTAAGCTAAACGGCATCCCGCCGCCGCCTGGCGATCCGAATGTCCCTCTGATCCATGATGCTACTGACCTCTCTGAGCTCCCGCTAGCGCCCATCGCGGCTGAGATGACACGTCTCGAGGCGCTGTTCAGTGCTGACAAGATCGTGCGCAATCAGTACAAGACGCTTGCAGACCGCATTGCGCAGGAAAGCGCTGCTCTTCAGGGACTCGAATCACGCCTCGCTGATGCAGTAGGAGCCGAGGCCCGTCGCAAGGCCTTGCAGGCCGAGCGCAATGACACTTACGGACGTGTTTTCGACGCCATAATTAACGAGCAGAACGCGCTGGCCAGCTTGTATGAGCCATTAATGGCTCGGCTCGCAGCATCTTCCGGCACCCTCAAAAAACTCAGTTTCTCGGTTCGCCGGATAGCCGATGTTGAGAGTTGGGGAACAATCGCTGAGGAGGAGCTGCTCGATAGACGGAAGGCTGGTCCATTCTATGGCCGCGGATCACTGATCAAGGTAGCTGTCGAAGAGCTAAAGACAGCTTGGGAAACCGGCTCGGCGCCCGATGTACAGGAGGCGATGACCTCCTTCATGGAAAAGTACAGCAAGGATCTGCTGACGCATGCGCCTTATGTGCAGTCCCAGCAAACCGAATTTCGTGCTTGGTCGAAGCAGTTTGCACAGTGGCTTTTTGGAACCGCTCACCTAACCGTTCGCTATGAAATCTCATACGACGGCGTCGATATCCGAAAGCTCTCTCCTGGAACGCGGGGTATCGTCCTTTTACTCCTGTATCTAGCACTAGATGATGCGGACGATCGTCCCCTAATCATCGACCAGCCTGAAGAAAACTTAGATCCCAAGTCGGTGTTCGACGAATTGGTGTCGCTTTTCATCGCAGCAAAGGCAAAGCGTCAGGTGATCATGGTCACCCATAACGCAAACCTGGTCATTAATACCGACGCTGATCAAATCATTGTGGCTACTTCAGGCCCCAATGCAGACGGTGGTCTTCCTCCGATCAGCTACATGTCAGGCGGGCTGGAAAACGAGGAGATTCGGCAATCTGTTTGCGAAATTCTTGAAGGAGGCGCGACAGCTTTCCAGGAGCGAGCAAGAAGGCTAAGGGTTCGACTCGACAGATAGAGTCAGCCCAGAGCAGCACCATTAGGAGGCACGATGAGTACACCCATTACGTTAACCGTGGGCGACATCGAGCTCACCTACAACACGACCTATATGGGCATCGACCATGGGATGCTCTTCCAAGAGACAGATCGTAAACGTCGGCGTCATCGATACATCAGCTATGAGTATTACGAGCAGCACCCCGACGAGGACGTTTCCCAGAGCGAAGTATGCTTTTGCCGTCCTCTTAGGTCGCTCGTTCCAAGACTCGAACTCCTCGGCTATACGCTCACAGCGGTTAAGGCTGAATATGATCGCCTCGTATTGCAGGATTACGAGCAGCGACTGGAGATAGAAGATCCTGAGGAAAATAACAAAGCCGCACTGACAAATTTCGATCAGTTCGTTGCCTTCATTCGAACTTATGCTGTGAGCAGTCTTAGCGATGAGTTCAATCCCAACTACGATGAGGAGCATAAGGAAAAGCGTGGGCTCTTCTCGAACGAGCCCGCCATCGAGCAACTGCCGGCGGGAGCTGTTTATCGAGACACAGGTGGGTACTCCGAGCGAAGTCATTTTGGCAACCTACTTGGATTCCTCAGCCCTTATTCAACACTAAGAGCCCTTGCCGAGAACCCAGATAATTTAGACCTTGAGGTCGTCTGGGACTACGGCAATTTCGTCAGTGCTGGATGGGCGAAAAACAGTGATTTTGTCGCCGGCGCACGTCGCACCCAAACCTACTTAATCGCAACGGAAGGGTCATCTGACACTCACATCCTGAAACGCGCTATTGCGCTTCTTCTCCCTGAGGTTCAGGACTTCTTTAGGTTCATGGAGGTAGAAGATCGGCACCCTTTCTCAGGCACGGGAAACTTGGCCAAGTTCGCGGAAGGGCTCGTAAAAATCGACGTCCACAATCGAGTCGTATTTCTCTTCGACAACGACGCAGAAGGTCACGATGCGTTCCGCAGTCTGCAGCGCTTCAACTTCCCCGTGAACATGTGTGCAATGGTCCTTCCTGACCTAGAAGAGCTGCGCAGTTTTCCCGCACGAGGCCCCGATGGGGTCTACAACGCTAATCTCAATGGCCGAGCTGCAGCGATCGAATGCTACTTGGATTTGCGACTGAAAGACCGCGCTCCACCGCAGGTAACTTGGACGAACTACAAAGAGAAATTGGGTATCTATCAAGGCTCACTCGACTTCAAGGAAAGCTATGCCGAGGCGTTCTACAAGGCGAGTAAGGAGGCTATCGCCGCCAATGAGTACGACGTGAGCAAACTACGAATCGTGCTGAACGCTCTTTTACGCCAGTGCAGCCAAATGGCTGTAAGCGTCCGGCCAACCCGCCTTGCGCCAGGCGACCGATCTAGGAAGTTGCCGACGCAAGACTGGGTTTTCCTCGCCAAACAAGCGCCGGTATTGCGCGGATGTAGATCAGCTCACCTACCAACTCGACCAACGTCTGTGTGATTACCGCTGCGGCAGCAAGCCCTCGAATATCTTCAGGCAATGCTAAAGCCAGAGGCAGAACAACCAGGGAGTTTCGAGTTGATGAACTAAAGGTTACTGCTCGTGCTGTCGTGGCTGGCAGTTTGGCAACTCCTGATGCCAGCGCCCCCATTAGTGGTGCCAGTACCAGAAAGCCAATGTACACAGGGATAACCGGAGCAAGCAGATTGATATCGCGTACCACCGAAGATATCTGAGACCCGACCACCACGATCAGAACAGCAGCCATTGCTGGAACGGGTAGCCATGCCCACGCTGCGTTCCACCCAGCGACAATGTTCGACCGCTTGGCCGCAGTTGCTGTAGCTACCGCTAAAAAAAGCGGCGCGACGATCAGGAGAAGAAATGCTTCAACAAATGGGCCGATGGAGATTACGACTTCGGACTGCCCACCCAACATGAAGGCCAGGTAAACGGGTAGCAAAACAAGCTGAAGCAACAGTAGAACCGGGGTTGCCGAAAGAATCGCGCGCGAGTCGCCCTTGCCAATGTGAGTGAAGACCACTACGTAGTCGATACAGGGTGTCAGCAATACCAATAGAGCGCCAACGAGTATGGCCGGGTGGTCTACAATGCCTCTAGTGATGCCCCAAACCAATAGCGGAATCAGTACGAAATTGGCGATAAGAAGCGCCGACATGAAGCGCTTGTTGCTCAGCCCTTCACGCAAATCCAAGAAGGGTATTTGCAGAAACATTGCATACATCAGCACGGCGATTGTGGGGGTTACCAGCACATCCAGCCCTTGTGCTGCTGAGGGTGATATCAATCCGCCGATTGCTGCCGCTATGACCGCTACGAAATAGATCGGTATTTGGTTCTGCTCAAGCGTATCCCTATTCATGACTCCCCCCTCCAGCACGAAAGGGCGTCAGACTAGCAAACCTGCCTGGATAAAGGGGCCCAGCTATGCGGCAGCAGTTGACCGATCTCACTTGCCCGCTGCGTCGGCAGTCGTGTCAGCACATCCTTGAGATAGGAATACGGATCATGTCCGTTCATGCGGGCCGACTGGATCAGACTCATGATCGCCGCCGCGCGCTTACCGCTGCGTAGCGAACCGGCAAACAACCAGTTCGAGCGCCCAAGTGCCCATGGCCGGATCTGGTTCTCGACCTGGTTGTTGTCGATGGGTACGGCTCCATCTTCCAGGTAGCGCGTCAGCGCTACCCAGCGTTTGAGGCTGTAGCCCAAGGCTTTCTCCGTGGCTGAGCCGTTGGGCACCAGATCACGCTGGGCCAGCATCCAGTTATGCAGCGCGTCGAGGATGGGAGCCGCCTTTTCCTGCCGTATTCGCCTGCGTTCTTCATCGCTCATGCCCCGTGCTTGCCGTTCAATTTCGTACAAGCCGCCAATCGCGTGCAGTGCCTGTTCGGCCAACTGGCTTTTGTTTGCCGCGTGAAGATCGAAGAACTTGCGCCGGGCGTGGGCCATGCAGCCAATTTCGGTGATGCCCTGCTCGAAGCTGGTCTTGTAACCAGCGAAGTCGTCGCAGACCAGCTTGCCATTCCATTGACCTAGAAAATTGCGCACATGCTCGCCGGCACGAGTGGAGCTAAAGTCGTACACCACGGCCTTCAGGTCGGCGAAGGGCGTGGTGCTGTAGGCCCAGACGTAAGCCCGATGAGTTTTCTTATCGCCTGGCGCGAGCATTTGCACCGGGGTTTCATCGGCGTGGATTACGCGCTGGGCCAGCACGGCTTCGCGCAGCGCATCGACTAGGGGCTGGAGCTGCACGCCGGTTTGCCCGACCCACTGCGCCAGTGTCGAACGAGCGATGGCCAGGCCGGCACGACCAAAGATCTTCTCCTGCCGGTACAGCGGTAGGTGGTCGGCGAACTTGGCCACCATCACGTGAGCCAGCAGGCCGGCGGTAGGGATCCCTTTGTCGATCACCTGGGCCGGCACGGGCGCCTGGATCAGCGTTTCGCATTGGCGGCAGGCCCATTTCCCACGCACGTGCTGTTCGACGGTGAACACGCCCGGCGTGTAGTCGAGCTTTTCGCTGACGTCTTCGCCGACGCGCTGAAGCTGGCAACCGCAGGCGCACTGGGTGTTCTCCGGCTCGTGACGGATCACGGTGCGCGGAAATTGCGGTGGCAGCGGTGTGCGCTTGGGTTGTTGGCGTGGTTCGGCTGGGGTAACCGGAGGATTGACGGCTTTCAGCTCGGCCTCGGTGGCGGCGATGTCGGTGTCGAGCAGGTCATCAAGCAGGCTGCCCTGATCAGGGCTTAGCTGCTCGCTGCGCTTGGCGAACTTGTGCCGTTTGAACCATGCGATTTCGTGGGTGAGCTGCTCGATGACTGTTTGATCGCGGTGGATCTTTTTGCCCATCGCAGCGACTTGCGTGAGCAACTGCGCGGCCAGTGTGCGCAGCTGGTCAGGTGTCAGTTGGTCGAGATTGGGCGAGGAAGTCATGCCGCTGATTGTGCCAGAGCAGGCGGTCAGCGGAGATAAACCGATGGGCTAATGGCAGGTGCTACAGCACTGTGATCGTGCCGGCTGCGCCGACTCGCTGCCAGGGCAACCCCAGTACCAAAGCCTGAAGTTGCTCGGTGTCGAGTTCGACTTCCGAGCCGTGCCGGATGCCTGGCCAATGAAACTTGCCCTGGTGCAAGCGCCGCGCGGCGAGCCAGATACCCACGCCGTCATGCACCAGAACTTTCATGCGGTTGGCGCGGCGATTGGCGAACAGATAGGCGCAGTGAGGCTTCGCCGCACCGAACACCGCTACCACGCGGGCTAACGCGGTTTCAGTTCCAGCACGCATGTCCATAGGCTCGGTGGCGAGCCAGATGGTATCTATGCGGATCACTGGGTGAGCCCACGGACAAAGCGGGCGCATCCTTCAGGATCGGAGGCTGGCCATTTCACCGTGACCGATTGCTCACCAAGCGGCAGCTCGATAATCACCGATGCTTCAGCCGGTCGCTTGGGCGTAACCCTCGCTGGAACGAACGCCGGCAACGCCGCTGGCAGTTGATCTCGATAAAGCGGTAGCCACTTGCGAATGACGTTGGCGTTGATGCCGTGGCTGATGGCGACGCTGGAGATGGTCGCGCCGGGTTGCAGACACTCCTGAACAACCTGGGCCTTGAACGGTTTGGGGTAAGAGCTTCGTTGGCGCATGAAAATCCCGACGATAAAGGCTATCGCGTCCGCTTAAAAATACGCGGACACCATCGCCCTTAATGCTGGAGTTCGGAAGGTGACTTGGCTGAACGCTTACCAATGTGCAAACGAATAAGAGTCAGTATCCGCACAGGCATGTTCAACCCAAACGAACCGACGTTCGCGAAGGGCCTGCTGTGCGAGCTGCCGTACCCGACCGACGACACGCGCCTGATCATCCAGGCTGCCCTTGCCGGCCTTGGGCAGATTTACCGGCCGGGATTCGCCTTCTCAAAAGCAGAGGTGTTACTCGTGGATCTCTGCGAGCGTGGCGAATTCACCGACGATCTGTTCGCCGCTAGTCAGCCAGCTAATTCGGAAAAGGTGATGGCCGTGCTGGATTTGATCAACGCCAAATGGGGACGCGGAACGTTGCGACCCGGTGTGGTGCCAGCAACGCCGGCATGGGGAATGCGTCGAGAAATGATGAGCCAGAGCTTCACCACTCGAGTGGACCAAGTGTGGAGAGTTCCTGCGAAGTAGAAGGCCCTGAGTGGGAGCTCTCCTCAAATCTCTTGCTAGAGAGCAGCCGGCAAATCATTTTACGGATCAGGTCCTCTTCTGAAGCTGTGAAACCGGCCGCTCCAGCATTGATTGCGTTAGCCCGTGCATATCTGCATTGGCTTGCCAGATCAAAAACCGGCTATGCATATCCCGAACAGCAGCTAACAACTTTTGATTGGTCGCTTTCAGTTCCTCGATACGCTCGTTGGCTGCCTGAATATCGCTAATCCAGCCTGGCTTTAGCTTCTGAGCCTTCAATGCCGCCTTGCAGTTCTTCATCGCTAAATCCACGGCAGGTAGATTCATCAGGGACTGGCGAGCACGACTTATACCCAGTTTTTCTTTGCAGGCCTCAACGAGCAAAGGCCAAGTCAGCTTCGGCTCTGACCATTCCTCAATTAGCTTAATGATGCGTTTCTCATCCTTTGGCGTTAAATGCCCCATCGTTAACCCTCGATCTCATCTAGCAAAGCCAAGACGTCATCCAACGATGGCAACGCCTCTTGCGCCTGGTTATCTTCAATTACTTTCGTTTCGATCAGTCCTGACATTGCGGCGGCGTTCGTGGTCAGCGTCCAACCGTTATCGGCGTTCCACACAATGGCACCGTTTTCGAGTTCCGGATTTTCCAGCATTTGGATGAGCGCCTCGCACTTAAAGAGCTTCTCACCCAGTTTTTTGGTCGACTCCGATGCCCCAAACACGCCCCGAGACTGCGCATCCACGGCTTTATCGAAACGGCGTTTGAGGTCGTCGCGTTCTTCCTTGAGGTTGGCCAGCTTCACGTCATCCCCCTTGACGCAGCCAAGCCTCCCGCAGTCCAAACAGGCACCCATTTTCGGGCAGGGTTCGGACGCAAAGTTGTGCACACAAACGCCGAGATGGGTTTGATGAATAATGCGGTCTTGCTCACCCTCGCGCAGTTCTCTTACATCAGCAAGATTCAGTGGCTGATTGGTTTTTACGTTTTCCAGACGCTGAGCAGCGGTGCTGTTCTTCGTTTTGGGGTGGTAAGCAGCAACCCCTAGGGTGCGCTCCTCAATGGTCTCGTGGTTGTAAACCGATCCCATCGTCGTGCGCCCGGAGAAAGCATCAATCAAGAGCTGCGACAGACCTGCCTGGTGCATCCGTGTGTTTAGTTCGTGCCGAAACGCGTGCGTGTTGACCTTGACACCGGGGTAGCCATAGCGCTCGAACAGGCTTTTCCTTCTCGGGTCGTTCGAACCGGCTAATTGCACACTCATTCGGTTAGTTTTCGCCGCGATCTCCACTCCAAACCCGTGTGTCACAACGAAAGCTGAGTCTTCAGCCATTGCTCCCGTGCGCACGGTAAACAACGCATCACGGTACTTCACCCGAGCTTTGCCCTCAGTGTACGGCGTGGTGTATGGAAAATCCTTTGGAAGATACTTCTCCCGCAGCAGTACATTGAGCTTGCGCAACGTGATCACACACCGGTCGTCAAATTCAAAGCTCTCTATCCTGCCCTTAACAAATATGCGCCTCCCCGCGCTGGAATCCCACCCGTCTCGGATCTCGGCCAATAGGGCTCGGGCGACGGGGCTGAGTGCCTTTTGCTTCTCCATGCCTTTCAAGAACTTGGCATTGAATCTCCTTCGCGGGCCGTTACCAGCGCTGAGTTTCAGCGCGGCACAGACTTCGGTGTAAGTGAGCGGTTCATCAGGCCCCTTGGATGGCAGTCCTTCATGGGGCGGAAACTCATCAGGATGGTCCTCCAGCCAGGCGGCGTAAGCCCGCGCCTCATCGGTGATCGGTTTCAGTAACGTGATGGCCCGCTCGACTACCGGCTCCATCTCAGGCGTAATGATGGGCTTCAGCATTACCTGGTTTTTCTTTTCCGCGTACCAGCGCAAGAACATGCGCTGCTTGCCTTGGGTATCCTTTTTGAATACTAGGCAATCCAATTCGACATCCGCCAATTCACCCACGCGACTAGGTGCACTCAGCAACAGCGCACAGGCGGATGTCACAACGATATCGAGGCTGCGGGTCAATTCGTTATTGAACACTTCCCCGAGGGCTTTGATTGCTTCAGGGTTGGGCAGCTTCTGTTCCCGATCGGCTCTTTGCTGCTTGAGCGTGCCAGTCGGCTTCAGCTTCAGCGGAGAGGTCCATCGGAAATCCGACTTGAGCAGTTTTTTGTCCCGCATCAGGGTGATGCAGGCCTCAAGTGCCTTACTGTGTTTGTATGCGGTATCGCCTTTTGTCCTGTGGCCGTTCAGGTGGTCGCACGCTTTATTACAGACAGCGGCGGACACCTGCGTCACATCCCGTGTGCTGGTCAGCTCGAACAGGGCGGATTCCAGCGCCTGCAGGGCGTACCGCCATGCACTGATGTTCTTTTTCTGCAAATACACACTTCGGTACACCATAATTGCTTTGGCAAACTCCGTGAAGGGGGTCTGCATCGCCTTTGGGACAGCTATGGTCGATCCGAGCGCAGTGAAGCTACAGGATTGGACGCCGTGCGGGTGCCAACTGTCCTCCTCCCAGCGAATACTCGCGTGCACTCGATTGGGAATGCCTTTGGGTAGGGTCTGTTTGGCCCATTCGATAAACGCCGCGAGCTGAACCTCCGCAGCCAGTTGGCTACTTGGCTTAAAATCGACAATGTTGTTCGTCGGTTCAGGCGGTTCAGAATCAAACGCTTCGGTCATTCTTCTGTCCTTCCAGAGCCCGATGATCGGCGCATGGCCTCACAATCCAGAATCACCTTGCGGCAAGCCAAAATGGCCCGATCCCAGAGGACGCCGGTGGTTTTGTCCGTGGCAATGGTTTGCTCCCGACGACGTTCCAATCGCTCGAGGACCGAACTGTGGTCAGCGCCCAGAAGTGGCTGAAACTTTCCGCAGGCGTAACAGGTAAAAGGCGCATCGAGATGGCAGGCGGCATCGGCACCACACACCGCCAGATCCTCGATTAGTCGATCCGCTAGTTCCCCGTTTTTCGCTGAGGTACGATCTGTGACGATGATCCCGGTGAACGCATTCACAACCAAGGTCAGATGGTCGGTCATCTTCGCGTCGATCAACGCCAGCAACTCTGCCGACACCTGTCGGTACTTTCGCACTGTCTGAGTACCCTTGTGCATTAATGCGCGGGCCATCGCCCACTCACTCATCCCTGCATTGGACAGGTCCGTGCCGAGGGTGTGCCTGAACCGGTGCCCGCGCGTCACTTTTAGCGGCTGATGGGTGCGAGGCGAAATCGGAAAGCCCTCCATCCGCTCGATGCGCTCAAGCCAAGCACTGATCGTTGTTTTTCCGGCATGAAAGATCGCCTGCGGCGCGTCTTCGAGGCTTTTTTGAAGGTGACTATCGAGCAAAACAGGGGGATTAATCCGCTCCCTAAGTTCTGTTTCATCATCCAGCTTCCGACGAAAGAGGGGCACACTCTCAATGGCTGCATTCCAGTCGGCACCGTCTGGATACGTTTGCCAGAGTTGCGCCAGAACCATTGCCTTGTAAGCCTGCACCACGCTGTAGAGGTCATCATCCAGGCTGAATGTTTCGAACTTTACTCGCCAGCCTTCCTCGTCCCATCTTTGCTTTGCCCAGGGTATCCTGATCATGCAGCCCTGATCGCTCTTCGTGAAATCACCAAAAACCATCGCTCGCACCTGAGTGCCTCGCGGCCCGTAAATCATCAATATGCGCAGGTACAGGTATTGCTCGCAATCTAACTGCCCGTGACAAAACTGCTCATGTATCCATTGGTACAGACCGTCCTGCTCCACCTGCGTGAACGGGCCTTGTTCGGGGTCCAGGCTGAGGATCACATCGTGTCTGGATCTCTTGTTCCTGGGCAATGCTTTGTAGGCATCGATAAGGGGTTGCGACGGGCGCTGTTCGAGGGATTCGCAGTCGTGCCAAAACGCCATGAAAGAGGCAATGACACTAAACTCAGAATGGTTAAAGCGCTCCCGCAGAGCGATCAGGTGATCCTCGTTGAGCGGGTCAAGCCCGGCTTGTGCAGCCCGCGACAACCCACTGGCGGCGCTAGCTACCGTGCCCGCTGCCAAATCGGCCATTCGGTACGCCAGGGCGGCGTGCAACCAAGGCTGCCAATCTAGCGAGACGCAGGCAACAGCCGCTTTCCAGTTGACTGAATGATTAGCTGATTGATCGGGTTTCCACATCGGTTCGGCGGGTGTGAACACCTTCCCACATTTCGCTAGGCGAGGCGTGTTCAGCCACGCATCGAGGCTGTCCTTCGTGGGTGCCTGAAGTGCTTCGACGGAGATTTTCACTTTGAACCGCCCGGCGTCTCGGCCTTTTGACGGATGGCCTTAAACCTCTCGGCCCGCTTCTGTATCGCGTTGTCCGCCTCTTCTTTCCAGAATTTCGCGCCGTAGAGGCCAGGCATGTCCGATCCGGGACTCCAGCCGAACATCCATGTGAGGGTTTTTTGAACCTGCGTGGTGCGATCCTCCGGCGTGAGCGCTGCCAGTTCCTCCCGCATGCTTTCCAGCATCGTGTAGACCGCGTCATGCCTCAGAATATGCGGGTGCACATGAGCCAGTTCCGGCGCTATTTCTCGGACCCTGGACAGGACGCCATCCACTGCCTTGATGGTCAGAGGTCCGCCCTCATTTCGCTTGTGGGCCACCAGCAAAAACGGATGCTTTCTCGCTTGCGATGTGCCGCTACGAGGCTTTCTGTGGCGATATTTCGATTCGTACTCAGTGATTGCGTCATACAGGTCATCGGTCATGAGCAGCATGCGCTCGTTGGTTTTGAATTGCGGGGCCATGGTTCTTGGGTCGAGGCTCTCATCCTCTAGGTTGACCACCGCTAGTTGACGACTGTGCCAGTGAATATCGCTGGTCTTGATCAGCAGCATCTCGGAGCGGCGCAGCCCCATGTCGAGACCCAGCAGCAAGATGATGTAGTTACGTAGCCTGATAGCTTCATCTGAAAAGGGGTTCTCGGCGCTATCCGGATGCATGATTTCCAGCAATCGAGTTCGCTCCTGGCTGGTAAGCCCTTTCATTTCGTCGATTCGCGTTTCTTTCCACGAAGGGCGGGCCGCTTTGATCTTGCGTTTGATGCGCCCCTTCAGGTCGTCAATCGCCTCATATCGTGTTGAGTGATCACCCAACTTGTCATAAAGGAAGGCCAGATAGTCGCGTACCGCCTCAATTCGCTGCTGCGCATGGACTTTGCCAACTGATTTGTAGGCAGTCGGATGCAAACGCATCCCCGCATACTTCATGGCCAAGGTTTCCTTATTAAACCCTGCGTCCGACACAAATCTGGAAAGCTCACTGTCTGTCAGGTATTGGCTGGCAGGGCGCTGTTCGATGCGAGAAATCAGATCAATAGAGGAAAAAGCCAGAAACTGCTCAAGCACAACCAGATGCTCAAGGTACTTCTTTGTTGTTTCCAGTGCTCTGCCCGAGTGCTCCATGGTCATGTAGAGGTTGGGGTAGTAAACCGGGATGTAGTCTTGCACCAGCAGCTTTCTACGAGCACCATTCACCACCTGCTCTATGACCTGGAAACCCATATTGCTCCCTCATAAAAAATAACTTTTTTAAGTATAGTCAGGAACAAGATAAGGTCAACGCAAAACCTAACGTTTTGCTTTCCAGAATTTAAGCGCTTGCCGCTACCATAAGGCACTGAAAAAACAGGATTAAAGGCGAATCAAACCATGTCCAAAAGTGACAAAGCAGGCAAAACAGGCTCTTACGTCTATACCATGCACCGGGTCGGCAAGGTCGTGCCGCCCAAGCGTGAAATCCTCAAGGACATCTCCCTGTCGTTCTTCCCTGGCGCCAAGATCGGCGTGCTGGGCCTGAACGGCGCGGGTAAATCCACCCTGCTGCGCATCATGGCCGGCGTCGACACCGAGATCGAGGGCGAAGCCCGCCCGATGCCGGGCATCAAGGTCGGC
>Ga0182735_1000715_pt1 | contig 24660 bp, 20 predicted proteins | sample eDN5th30CKraftMG_FD_128524 | JGI IMG/M metagenome (GOLD analysis project Ga0182735, IMG submission 128524) | Enriched Miracle-Growth compost microbial communities from Emeryville, California, USA - eDNA 5th pass 30_C Kraft MG (version 2) (version 2) ...
GTCGATGCCGCCCTTGAATACTTCGGCCAGGTAGCCGCTGTAATAGATGGACAGGCCCAGCACCTGCGGCCCGACGGTCCCCGCCACCTTGATGGTGGCGATGCCGCCGGGCACGGTCGCCGCGCCCATGGGCAACTATTTCGTGTCGGCGCTCAAGGCCACGCCCTACCTGGCGGTGATCGCCGTGCCGGAAATGCTGGGGCTGGCCATGGAAGTCGGGTCGAACTCATTCCGCTACGCCGAACCCATGGTGGCCGTCGGCATCATTTTCTTGATCCTGGCGGTGGGCATTACCCAGCTGGTGCGCCGCCTGGAGAAAAAGCTGCTGGCCGCGCACACGCGCTAGCCGCATCGGGGAAAACATGACAAAAGAGATTCAAGCGGGCGCGCCGGCGGTGCGCATCGCCGGCCTGCAGAAATGGTATGGCAGCTTTCAAGTGCTGCACGATATCGACCTGACCGTGCAGCCCAACGAGCGCATCGTGATCTGCGGGCCATCGGGCTCGGGCAAGTCCACCCTGATCCGCTGCGTGAACCAGCTCGAGGTGCACGACCAGGGCACCATCGAGGTGAACGGCCAGGTGCTGGGCAAGTCCACGCCGCGCATGCACGAACTGCGCCGCGACATCGGCATGGTGTTCCAGCACTTCAACCTGTTCCCGCACCTGACCGTGCTGGAGAACTGCACGCTGGCCCTGCGCAAGGCTCGCCGCCTGCCGCGCGCCGAGGCCGACGACATCGCGCGGCACTACCTGGGGCGGGTGCGCATTCCGGAACAGCAGGACAAGTATCCCGGCCAGCTGTCGGGCGGCCAGCAGCAGCGCGTGGCCATTGCGCGCGCCCTGTGCATGAACCCCAAGGTCATGCTGTTCGACGAGCCCACCTCGGCGCTGGACCCCGAGATGATCAAGGAAGTGCTCGAAGTCATGACGGACCTGGCGCGCGACGGCATGACCATGCTGTGCGTCACCCACGAAATGAATTTCGCGCGCACCGTGGCCGACCGGGTGGTATTCATGGACGCCGGCCGCATCGTCGAGCAGGCCGACCCGGAAACCTTCTTCAGCGCGCCGGCGCATCCGCGCGCCCGGCAGTTCCTGAGCCAGCTCCTGTAATGCTCTTCGCACATCGCCGCTTATACAAGGACTACCGCCATGGCTGACGCCAGCCGCATCTGGACCCACATCGATTTCAACCAGGACGGCAAGCAGGCCGGCAACTTGCACGTGCCGAACTCCGTGGACCTGTCCGCCTACGCCATGGTGCAGATCCCGGTCGTCTGCATCCGCAACGGCCAGGGGCCCACCGCGCTGCTGACCGCCGGCAACCACGGCGACGAATACGAAGGCCAGATCGCGCTGCGCAAGCTGGCGCGCGCCCTGAAGCCCGAGGACGTGCGCGGCCGCGTCATCATCGTTCCGTCGTTGAACTACCCGGCGGTGGAAGCGGGGCGGCGCGTGTCGCCGCTGGACGAAGGCAACCTGAACCGGCTGTTCCCGGGCCGCGCCAACGGTTCGGTCACCGACATGATCGCCCACTACGTCGACAGCGTGCTGTTCCCGCTGGCGGATCTGGTCATCGACCTGCATTCGGGCGGCCGTTCGCTGGACTACGCGCACACCGCGCTGGCGCAGCGCGCCGAAGATCCGTCGCTGCGCCAGGCGCTGCATGCGCTGCTGAAGGTATTCGGCGCGCCGCACAGCGTGCTGACCACCGGCTCGGGCGGGGGCGGCGCCACCACCCTGTATGCCGCCGCCACACAGCGCGGCATCCCCGCGCTGACCACCGAACTGGGCAGCGGCGCGACGCTCAGCCCGCGCGGCCTGGCCATCGCCGAGCAGGGCGTGCGCCGCGTCCTGCGCCATTACGGCATCGCGCCGGACATCGCCTGCGAACCCGCGCCCGCCACCCAACTGCTGTCGTCCCTGGGGCCGCGGCACGCCCTCTACGCGCCCTGCGCCGGGCTGATGGAGCCGCTGGCCGAGGCGGGCGAACCGGTCAAGGCAGGCCAGCCCGCCTTGCGGCTGTATTCGCTGGACGATCCGCAGCAGGAACCGCTGACCCTTTACTTCAGCGCCGATGGCGTGGTGTCGTGCCGGCGCTTTCCCACCTTGTGCGCGCGCGGCGATGGCCTGTTCCACCTGGCCGCGCCGCTGGACGAGAACGCGGCGGGGGCCTGATCGGACAATCGCCCCGAGCAGCCGCGACAGCGCAAACTCGTGGTGCCATTTTTTGTCTTGCCCGGGCAAACTTGGGCGGACAAATATCGTATTGCTTTGTAAACTTCCGCAACTAATGCGCCTCATCCCGCCATGTGTACGACAGGAGAAAAAAAGCAATGCACCGCATTCACAAAGCCCGCTTCGGCCGTGGCCTCGGCACCCGGTCGGCGGGTTCCGGGCACGTACGGGGACTAGGCAAAGGCAATAGCGCGTCCACTTCCCGCACGGCGTTGGCACTGGCATGCGCCCTTTCCCTGGCATCCACCGCGGCGCGGGCGGACAGCCTGCTGGTCGGCACTGGTGGCAACGGCGGCGCTGGCGGTTCCGCGAGTTTCCAGGCGGGCGGCGGTGGTGGCGGCGGCCTCGGCGGCGGAGGCGGCGGCGGTTTTTCCGCTAGCGCGGGCGGCGCCGGCGGCGGCCTGGAAAAAGGCGGCAACGGCAGTTTCGGTACTGGCGCCGCGGGCGGCAGCAACAGCGGAGCGGACGGCGGTATCGGCGGCACCGGCAGTACGGGCGGCACTGGCGGCCTGGGCGCAGGCGGCGGCGCAGGCGGGCCGCCGGGCACAGGCGGGGTCGGCGGCAGCGGCGGCGGCGGGCTCGGCGCCGGCGGGGGCATCAGCCCTGCCGGCGGCAGCGCCAACGGCGGCAATGGCGGCGGTGTCGTCGACCTGAACGGCAATGCGATCGCCGGCATCGGGGGATGGGGGGCCAATGCGATTGCGGCTGGCGGGATTTTAGCGAACGCAAGCTATGACTATGTCGGCATCGGCGGCGGCGGCGGTGGTGGCGGCGACGCCCTGTTCACGGGAGGCGACGGCGGCAGCGGCTCGCTGATCGTAAGCAATGCCACCCTGACCGTCAGCCGGTCTCTGCTGGTTGGCGGCAGCGGCGGTGGCGGCGGCGATTTCATGGCGCATGGTGGCAACGGCGGCGCGGGCACGCTGGTGCTGACCAACAACGCCACGGTATTCGTCGGCGAGACCCTGCTCATCGGCGGCAATGACGGCGGAAGCAGCCCGTCCGCCAATGGCGGAGCGGGCGGTAGCGGCATCGTCACGGTCGATGCGGGTTCAGTCATCCAGGTCGGCAATGCCGGGCGCGTCGTCCTCGGGGCCAACAGCGGCAAGGCATCCTGAACCTGGCCGGCGGCCTTGATTTCACCGGCAGCAATACGTTCACGATCAATTCGACCGGCACCTTCAACATCGGCAACGCCACGGCCAATGGCGCCGCTGCCGGCGGCATTACCGGCATCGCCAGCCTGACCAACAATGGCCAGATCAACTTCAACCAGTCGGACGCCTCGACCACCTTTGCCGTCGCCATAGGCGGCAGCGGCAGCGTCGCGCACAACAGCAGCGGCGCCACCACGCTGACCGGCGCCAATACCTATACCGGCGCAACCACGGTAAACGGCGGCATGCTGGTCGTTGACGGCTCCATCGCCAATTCCGCCGTCACCGTACGGTCGGGCGCCACGCTGGCCGGCTCCGGCACCGTGGGCAGCACCACGGTGCAAAGCGGCGGCCGGCTCGCGGCAGGCAATTCCATCGGCGCGATGAACATCTCGGGCGATCTCGCGCTGTCGTCGGGCGCCAGCCTGGATGTCGAGCTGGGCGGCCCCGGCACGGCGGCCGACCCGGCCTCGGGCAACAACGACCGCATCAACGTTACCGGCGACCTGGCCTTCGACGGCACGGTGAATCTGGCGCAGAGCAGCAACGCCGCCGATGGCGCCGCCGGCATCGGCTACTACCGCCTCATTACCTACGGTGGGGCACTGACCAGCAACACCGCGGTCGTCGGCGCCACCCCGGCAACGCTGACGGGTGTGGATTACGAATTGCAGGCCGGCGGCGGCCGTGTCGACTTGTTTATCGACACGGCGGCGGTACTGGGAGACGATGCCTTGCAACACTGGCAAGGCGGCAGCGGCATCTGGAGCGCCGGCGGCACGCAGTGGCTGAATTCGGGCGGCGACGTGGCCGCGGCGTGGGCGGGCCACCATGCCGTGTTCAAGAACAACCCGGGCGGCTTTAACGGCGGCATCATCGCGGTGGACGGCGCGCAGAGCTTCGAGGGCATCCAGTTCGTCGACAACGGCTACCGGCTGGAAGGCAGCGGCCAACTGGTCACGAACGCCGCCGGCAGCGAAATCCGCGTGCTGGCCGACAGCGCCACCATCGCCACGCAGATCACCGGCACGGGCGGCATCACCAAGACCGAGGCCGGCACGCTGGTGCTGACCGGCAACAACACCTACACCGGCGGCACCATCGTTGCCGCCGGCACCCTGGCGGTGACCGGCCAGCTTGTCGGCTTGCTGGACGTGCGCTCGGCGGGCCGGCTGCAAGGCACGGGCACGGTTGGCGACGTCTCGGTCTCGGGCATCGCGGCGCCGGGCAATTCCATCGGCACGCTCAACGTCGGCAACATTGCCTTCCAGCCGGGTTCGATCTACGAGGTCGAGGTGAACGCGGCGGGCCAGTCGGACCACATCGCGGCCTCGGGCGCGGCCACGATCGCCGGCGGCACGGTGCGGGTGCTGGGCGGCGCGGGCAACTACGCGCCGCAGACGCGATACGGCATTCTGACCGCCGGCGGTGGGCGCAACGGCGTCTTCGACAGCGTGACCTCGAATCTTGCCTTTCTCAACCCGTCGCTCGGCTACGACGCCAACAACGTCTACCTGACGATGACCCGCAACGACGTTTCCTTTGAAGGCATCGGCCAGACGCCGAACCAGACGGCTACCGGGCGCGGCGTGGAAAGCCTGGGCCTGGGCAATGCGGTCTACGGCGCGGTGCTGAACATGAGCGCGGCGCAAGCCAGCGCCGCGTTCGATCAGCTTTCCGGCGAGATCCACGCCTCGATGCAGACGGCGCTGCTGGAAGACAGCCGCTTCGTGCGCAATGCGGCCAACGACCGCCTGCGCGCCGCGCAGGCCGCGCCGGGCGGTTCCTCGGCGCAGGGGGCCGCCGGCCCGGCGGCCTGGGCATACGGCTTCGGCTCGTGGGGCCAGACCGACGGCGACGGCAATGCCGCCGGCATCGACCGCGACAGCAGCGGTGTGTTGATCGGCGCGGACCGCGCGCTGGGCAACTGGCGCGTGGGCGCGCTGGCCGGCTACGGCTATACGAGCGTGACGGCGGGCGGGCGCGAGTCGTCCGGCTCTAGCCACAACTACCACCTGGGCGCATATGCCGGCACGGCCTGGGGCAACCTGGCCCTGCGCACGGGCGCGGCCTATACCTGGCACGAACTGGAAACCCGCCGCGGCGTCGCCGTGCCCGGCTACACCGACAGCCTTTCGGACAATTACCGCGCCGCCACGGCGCAGGCGTTCGGCGAGCTGGCCTACGGCATCGAGGCGGGCCGCGCGCGCCTGGAGCCGTACGTCAACCTGGCTTATGTGCGCCTGCGCGGCGACCACTACGCCGAACAAGGCAACGCGGCGGCGCTGGCCGGCCAGGCCGAGTCGGACGTAACCTTCTCCACGCTGGGCATGAGGGTAGAGCACCAGGCCGAGTTCGGCGCCACGCAAGCCACCTTGCGCGGCCTGGCCGGCTGGCGCCACGCCTTTGGCGATACGACGCCGACCGCCACGCATCACTTCCAGGGGGGCGATGCCTTCACGGTGGCCGGCGCGCCCATTGCCAGGAACAGCGCGGTGCTCGAAGCCGGGCTGGACGTCGCGTTCGCGCCCAACGCCACGCTGGGCGTGTCTTATACCGGGCAGATCGCCTCGGACGCCCGGGACCACGGCGTGAAGGCCAGTTTGCTGGTCAGGTTCTGAACGGCTGCGCGGGCGGTCTGGCGCAGAAAAGAAAAAAGCCCTTGGAAGCAAGGGCTTTTTCATGTATCTGGCGAGGGTGTCATCCATACATGAGCTTAAGAGCCGCATGAGTAAACGATCTACGTTTTTCTGTGGCGCCAGATACCGTAAAAAATACCGTCAGTGGCCTGGGCCTGGTGCCAAATGCCCGGGTGCTATCTGGGGCAGGGGCACAGGCCGAAGTCAGCCCATGCGTCTGTCCAGCCCGGGCGGCTTAGAGACCCTGGGCCCTGTTTTCTCCAGGGGTAGAGGGAGAAAAACACTGAGGAACCGAGGGACTGCCCTGCAAAAGATGCCTGTTTTCTTGTAAATCAATAAGTTAGGTAGTTCGGTGGTCCCTCGGTTTGCCTAAAAGTCCCTCGAAAGTCCCTCGGTTTCCCTCGAAATCGATTTTCAAACCGAGGGACTAGAGAATAGGAATCGTTTCTCTAGTGAGGGACAAGCCTTTTTCATCTTTGCCCCTCTTTTTCTTCTTATCTTCTTATTTTTAAAAGAGAAAAGAAAAAAAGAAGGCGAAGAAGAAAAAGATGGTCCCTCGGTAATTGTGACAAACCGAGGGACTTTGAACAGTAAACCGAGGGACTTTGAGAACAAACCGAGGGACCAGTAAAAGGGGATTCTGCTCCAGCATCAAGGACTTAGCGGAAAAGCTAATTTGTATCCTCGGTTTATTTTCATTCTGCCTGCTACCCCTGAGCGGTTTTGGGCCAAAATCGCCGCAAAAAATCCTTGACGGACTGGGCGGCCAATGATCTCGTCCTTTCGTTACCTGGGGGGATGTTGATATAGCGAAAGGGTTATTTGGCAAAGAAACAGCCCGCACGCGGCGGGCTGGTGCAGGCAGGCCAAGTTGGCCGGTGGCTGCCGTCAGCCGGGCGGCCCGAGCTCCGGCGTGGCGTACAGGCCCAACCCTTCAAGCTTGGCCAGGCTGATGGCCGTCATGCGCTGGGCGCGGCTGCCTCGGATGATCTTGTCCACGTTCTCCAGGGGCTTGCCGGCATAGGTGGCCACAACACCGGATTGCATGAGTTGCTGCTTGAAGATGCGGCCGGTCTTGATCGGCAGCGCATCGAACTTGGCCCGCAGGTGCGGCGCGGTCGAGAGGTGGTCCATGATGTGGTTCGGTCGCACGTAGAGCGCTACATCCTCGCCCTCATCGGTCAGCACCTTGTCCCAGGCATAGGGGTAATCGAAGCGCCGCGCCTCGATCTCGGACAAGACGATTTCCATGATCCACACCCAGGGCAGGCGCGTGCCGTTGGTGTCGACAATATGCGCGTTCATCTCGGCCAGCAGATCTTCGGCAAAGCCGCCCTGGGTGGCCTCGATGCCGGCGAACTCGGCCAGCAGGTTCCAGGCCGCGAGCACGGCGGCGTAGTTCTCCATCATGCGCCGCGCCGTGGCGTCGTGGTCATCGGCCCGACAGCGTTGCGCGCAACGCGTCAGGCACTTGGCGTGCAGGTCGAGAATGCGGGCCGGCGCCTGGCTGGCCAGGAATTGCAGCCATTCCCACATCGGAAACTGCGGCAGGTCGCGCGGCAGGATCGCACCTTGCTTGGCCACCGACAGCGACGTACGGCAGATTTTCGATTGCAGGCTTTCAATATCTACCTCTTCGCCGGCCAGCAGCACGGGCGCGCACATCAGATACGGCACGAGCGATGCGCCCACTCGGGTGAATTCCGTGCGGTAGGTCGATTGCAACAGGCCATCGATGTCGGACAGCACCATCTTGGGTAGCTTGGAGAACTCGTCCCATCCCACCGGGTGCGTGGTGTAGGACACCGAGGCGCGCCGGCGGTGATCGGTCTTGAGCATCTGGCCAGACAGCACTTGAAACGCCAGGGTCGATTGCAGGCTTTCGAGCAGCTTGGATTTTCCCGAGCCTTTTTCGGCTTGCATTTGCAGGTGAGGATAAAAGCCCAGCACCGCCTTCAGGTGCGCGCCCAGTACCCAGACCAGACCAATGGCGGCTGCGTTGCTGTGGAAGGTCTGCTGATAAGCGTCGATGATGGTAGCCGCATTGGCGCGGCCGCCGCGTGGAAAGCGCATGTTGTAGTACAGGCACTGCTTTTGCGGTTCGATGAAATAGCAGTCCTTACCCTCCAGCGCGGCCAGTTCGCCCGCGCGCCAGGCCAAGCCTACGAAGTTCACCACGTCGCGCGCGCCCAGGTCGGCGGTGCGCTCCAGAATGTTGACCATGCGGGCGAACTCGGACGGTTTCCAGATGTGGCCAAAGGCGCTTTTCCACCACTCTTGATTGTAGAGTTGCTTGCGGGCGATCACATCGCGGCGCAGGGCGGCGCGGTCGCTGGCCACTTGGGCGCTGATGCCATACACCTCTTCAGGCTGCGTGTCAGGCGTGCCGTTGATGGTGGCGATGTGCCCCTGAATGCGCAGGCGAGAAAAGCCTGCCACGCGAAAGGCGCACAGGTCGCCCAGGTCTTCAGAACGCGCCTGGTCCCCTTCCTCGTCCGGGCTGTCCTTGTACTTTTCCACGTACTGCGTAAAGTCTTCCTTGACCCGATAGCGCCAGTACACGCCGAAATCATGGCCAGGCAAGAATACGCGGCGTGTGCCCTTGCTGCGTTCGCTGGTGTCGCCCGGCATGCCAGGTATCAGCCAGGGTTCCAGCACTTTCAAGCGGCGAGTCAATTCGTCCGCGCCGTGGCGCTTGAGCACGTCGTTGATATCTTCCCCTTCCTCCCAATCCTGCATGTCCACCAGCATCGAACTGATGTCTTGGGCGGTCAGCAGTTCCGACAGTTGCCAGGCAGCGGCCAGGCCCGGGCGCTGGCCGGTACGATCGTTCACGGCGTCCGTATGGTCCAGGGCGATCAAGGCCCGCTTGCCGGCCAGCCAGGACCAGTCGATATGGGCAATGTTGCCAATGCCTCGAATGGCGAAAGCGGCGGTGCCGGCGGGCAGGCTGGCCGATTCGACCGAAAGGGCATTGATGGGACTTTCGACGATGTAGACGGTATGGGCGCGTTCCAGACGCTTGGCGTCCGAGGTCCAGCCATAGCCCTGTTTTTCGCCCTGGCACTGGGTCTTGATGCCGCCGTTGAGCGCCGGATCGGCGTAGCGCAGGTCCACGGCGACGACTCGGCCGGCGGTTGGGTCACGCACGATAAATGCGGCGGCCGGCCCGCCGTGGCGAGCCTCGCCCGCGGGCACCTTGTCACTGGTCCAGGTGTTCCAGCCGATCATGCGGGCGGCGACCGCGCGGCTGGCTACGGCCTCCGAGATGCCGCGACCGACAAGATAGGCTACGGTGGGCTGTGGGTCCGTCAGGCTGCGTTTGGCGATGTAATCGGCAGTGCCCTTACGTTCGAGCCCCTGAGAGGCCGTAGCGCGCGCTACAGGCGTTTTGGGGGGCATGGGGATGCCATACCACTGCCCGAGCCGCTTGGCAGCCTCCAGGGGCGCGGAAAGCTCTGGAAGGCAGTATTGCACCAGGTCGATGCAACTGCCGCCAGCATCGGTGCCTGACCAGTCTTTCCAGGCGCGGCCATCGTTGAAAATGGAAACCGATGCGCCTTTGTCGGTGTGGTGCGGGCTGTGATAGTTGCCGGTAGCGCCCTGGCGCTTCAGGCCCAGCCGGTCGGCCAGGTCGTGCAGGTCGATGTCGCGCTTGAGCCGGTCGAACCAATCGGCCATGGCGGGGTGGTGGTTTGTCGTCATCGCGTTGGCCTTCACAGCAGGTTGCCCACGGCGCGTGTGGCGCGGTCGAACTGGCCGAGCAGCGGGTTGAGCAGGCTACGCACCTGTGAACCGTTGACGCCGCTGTGGACGCCTTGGTCCACCAGAGTCACAAAGAGGTCCAGCCCCTCGCAGGCGCCGGCCAGGTCTTCGCAAGCGTTGCCGATATGGCTGTGGATATCATCGCCAAGCGCATGTAGTTGCGCCAGCAGCGCGGCTGCATCATGGTTCGAGGCAAGGTCTACGCCGGTCGCGACGATGAAACGTGTGAGCAAATCACGATGGCGAGACAGGGCCAGCGTGGGCGCGAAATCGGCGCTCTCAACCGGCGGGAGCGCCGAACATGCATCAAGGCCGGCCGGCGTGGTCAAGCCGGGGCCACTGGTGGTGGCCAGAGAGTCATTCGGGGCGGCATTCCTGAGCGTGGCCAATAGGATATCGAGCGGGGAGGATTGATGGTCAGCCACGGCGCTTGTCTCCCGCGATGAAGGTTGCAACGCGACGGGCATAGGCTTGGCGAAACACCGCCATGGCGGCCGCTACGTTTCCAGGGGTAGCGTGCGCTAGTAGATGGTGCAGGCTGGATTCGCGGAATGCAGCCAGGGACAAGCTAGGGGCGGCGCTGTTCAACCATTGTGCGGCGGCATGAGCGCCAGCATTGGCGAAAACGAGGGTATGGGCGGGGGATGCGGTCCGTCCAAGATGGACGTGCGAGAGACTAGCCATGATGGCCTCCGTTTGCAGGTTGAACCCGCTTCCCACTTCCAAATGGGGTGGGCGGGCAGAAAGCAGGGTTGGAAGACCGGCGCAAACGGAAACCGGCAGGGCGTGAGCCCTCCCCGCAATCGCCCGCCCAAAAGAGGCGCGCAACGGCGTACGGACGATAAAAAACCGCCAAGAGTGGCGGTGCGTCCGCCGTTTGCAATTCTGGCTTCCAAACCAGGTCGCGTTTGTCTTCGCGACGGCGCAATATTGGGCGGTTTTCCGCCCTATGTCAAGGCGTCGGGCTTCTTCTTGGCTGGGTTTTTTGGCTTGCCGCTGGCGGCTTCTTGTTGGGCTTCGCGTTGCAATCGTCGCTTCGTACGCGGAGACAGCGGGATGAGTTTTTCGACCTCTGGATTTGGTCTTTGGCTGGGGCGTATCGTAGCGATTGCCGTTATTCTGGCCATCCAAGTATGCCCACAGAACAGGTTTGGGCATTGAAAAAACAGGTGATCCTGTGTGATGGATATTCGCTCGCGAATTTTTGCGTGAGCCTTTGAATCGCAATGAGGACAGTCCATGCTGAGGGAGTTCACAGCGTTGTTCTGAAGAGAAGTTGAAGGGGGACATATTGTGCGGCGGAAGTGCTGCCGAGAAAAATAGGTGTTAAAAACCCCGCACTTGGGCGGGGCTCCTGTGCTGAAAAAGTGATAGGGAGGGCCGGCTAAACGCGAGGCTGGGTCGTGTATTGCGGCTTCGGGGTATAGGGCAATTGCGCGGCAATCTCCGGGTCCGGTTTGCCGCTGGGCGAGATGGTGCGCGTGGCTTCCAAGGTCGCAGCCCACGTGTGCCCACATTCAATGTCTTTGCATTGGTAGAGCACTTCGCGCAGCGTGCGGGAAAGCTCCTGGCTGGTTCGGGCTGTTGCCCACGCGCCGCAGTGCGGACACTTCATTCCGATAACGTTCATGATCAGCAATCCGTCAGTGCTATCGGTACGGCTTGCGAGCGCGAGGCGGCAAATTGCTGGTGTTCCTGTTCGCGCAGTGCTGCGATTTCGTCCACGCTCTGGGTGAAGGTCGCGCCACAAGAGAGATTGCGGCATCGATAGTGCAGCGTACCCGTCGGGGACATGCTCATCTTCTTCGCGTAGCTGTCTGCTTCGTTCAAGGTGCCGCAGTTCAGGCATTTTTTCAGACCATCCATGTTGTTCTCCTGATGCTGATGGTGCGCTCTAGGCTTGCACCGTTGCGCGTTCTCGTTGCTCACGCAGCGTGCGTCGCTGTACGCGTTTCGCGGGCAAAATCCCGTGGGGGCTGAACTCTTTGAGTCCGCTCGGTACGGTCAGGTCGCTGTAGAGCTCACTACGGGTGTATTGATCACGGTTGGCGAGATAGTGCTTCTTGATCTGCGACAGCGCCTCTTGCAGCGCCCGGTCTTCGGCACCTTCGTAGCCCAGTTGACTGGCTTGCGAAAACCGTGCGGGGCCGTCATCGTTGATGCGATAGGTGACACGGTAGCCAATACTCTCGAATAGCGGTGTGCAGGCCTCGATGGCCTCGTTCAGTTTCTTTTGGCCAATTTCGTCGATGACACTGTTCCGTGCATTCAGTATCACCTTCGCCGCGTCTTCGGCCTCTTCCTTGGCGTCTTCCCACACTTCCCGGCGCTCTTGCAGGACGAGCGTGTAGTCTTCGATGAGACTGAATGCGGCGCGTTCTTGTGTGACAAGCTCCTGCAGCGCTTTGGTGGTGGTATTGCCGGTGCGGATCAGCGCCTGGCGAGATGCTTTGGCTTCTTGAGCCTGCGCATTGGTGTCCGCGATGCAGGCTTCGATGCGCGCGATCTCCGCTTTGTGTGACAGCGCGATATCGCGAAGCTTGACGAAATTGGCCTTGGCTGCCGAAAAGGCAGGAAAGCTGGCGGCGCTGTCAGCGGCCAGGTGGCTGGACGATTCAGTTGTGGTCATGGTCAGAGTAACGGAGGGGAAGTTAGTGGGTCCGCGAGGCGATGCGCGCCTGCATCCAGTTGTTGATATCGGAGGCCAGCCAGCCGACGCAGTTCTTGCTGATGGCGATTTGAGTCGGGAAGGTCTTTTCCTTGACCCGGGCGTAGATCGACGAGCGCGACAGACCGCACACGGCGCTGACTTCCTGAATGCGCATGAATCGGTCTTGAGTCGCCTGCCCTTCGTTTCGCGGTATCGAGACAGGCGGTTGCGCGCCACGGGGACGCGGTAGTACGGCAGAGATTTGAGACATAGGTGACCTCATTGATTGCTGTCCAAGGCAATTTGTGTTGATCCGCCTGGATGGCAGTGGACAGAAATCATGATGAGAGTCGGCAGGCGCTGCGGCAACGAAAGCTACTTGTCGCAGAAGCTGCGACAAGTAGCCGTTGCAAAAAGGCGTTGGAGGGTTGTGCAGGCGCGACAAGGCCGCCGTTGCCGACCGGCTAGAACTCACGTGCTAGAACTCTTGGGGCGGGAGGGGCCAAGAGGGTGGTGGAGGAGGGGGTTAAACCCCCTGGCGCGCAGTCTTCCCCCCTCCACGCCTGTCCGCTAAAAAGGGCGAAAAAGACTCAGATTCCCGTCACTCTCGGCGCGAGGGCTGGCGGCGGCCACTGCCGAATGGAGGGTCGTGGTATGCGACGCAAATAGACGCAGCCAAGACGCAGGCCTTGGAGTTATTCTAGTGATGGTGCACAGCTAATGGTTTAGACGATATGTCGATTGCTTTGAGTGAAAAATACCGGCAGCAAATCGCCGCATTTTGCGACGGCGTAACTCTTTCAAATCTTTTTCAATTGTTTGAGCGTCCAGCCTACAAAGTACTCACCGAATCAATGCGCAGTGTCCATCATCAGTTCTTGACGGCATCTGATGTTGATATGGTCCTTTTCCAGGCTGTCACGAATGCGGTACAGGTATGCAGGAGCGATCAGCACTCAGCTCAGCAAGAGTCGGATGATATTCTCAAAGTTATACTTCCAGGCCTTATAGAAAGGGCTTTTGAATCGATCCCTCGGAAGCTATGTGTGCATTTCCCTTTGACTGGATTTGATGGTCTGGCCGAAGGCGCCATACCGATACACGAGTCGATCACACTGCATTGTCGGATAGAGCGGCCATGGAGCCCGCCGCCTGGTCAGGCAGGGTCGCCAGGCACACATTCAAAACCCCATGCATGGCTCACGGTGGATACGGAAGGCGTCCTTAGCTTGGGGCCGGACTCGATGGGTAATAGCTTGGCGATCACGGCGGCTAAGCAATGCCTTTACTTCTTTGAAAGCTTGTGTCATCCACATCCGCTTCCTGCCGCTTCTAATAGCGTCGCTTACGTGATGGGTGATGGCGATTGCGTGCTTCTGCGTCTTCCCGAATTCCTGCTCCGCTATATGCAGACATTGGTCCCAGACTGGCAGAAACTCAGGTACTACGAACCAGGGGGAACACTCCTGGGGGGAAGGATGAGGCCGCCGGAGAATGAAGGGGAGCGATTAGAGGCACTGCCCGTTAGTTTGCATGCCGCGAAGGGTTTTTTTGAACAGTGCAACAATCCCGATTACCCTGCCATTGCTGCCGCAATGGAGTGGTATGTGGACTCCAAAACAGCTGAAAATCAAACCTTTTCTTACCTCGCGGCATGCATTGGTGTTGAGGCAATTCTTGGAGAAGACGGAGCCGAGAGGATGGAGACGATGACGGCCCGACTGAGTGACAGGTACGGTTTCTTATTGGGGGTCGGACGTCAAGATCGCAAGAGACTGGCTGAAGAATATTATTCCGTACTTAAGCTGCGTGGCACGTTGGTGCATGCCCGAAGGAAGCGTTTGACACAGCAAGAGCAAGGCCTATTGCACAAAGCTCAGGCGCTTCTGCGCGCCCTGATTGATAAGGAAGTCAGGACTCTAACAGGTACCACGTTTCCTGTTTAGGTCGAGGTCACATCAGGTTTTCATCAGGTAAATAATCGCTCCTCGTAATTTTCGGCGGATGGGAAGGCGCGTGCCTCGGTGATACGACACAGTAACTGTGATAGTAGCTTTCTAACCTCGACGACGTGAGCCTCTAGCTGCGATTCAGAAATGGCTGCGCCATGCACTGCTTTAGAACGGTAGTCATACAGCAGTTTGATGCGTCGATATAGCTTCAGTCGCTCCCGTCCACGATCTTCAAGATAGGCCGCCGCAAGAGCTGCGAGCCGAAACCGAAGTTCGGCGCTAATGCCAAATAGCGCCTCCAGACCGGCCCATAGGGCGGCCGCGGACATTCGTAGGTTTGTTTGCTGATGATGTGTAGTCAACGAATCTACCGCTAGCCGGAATGCAGGCTGCTCCAGAAGCTCTACCCACGTTGTCAGGTAGGTTTCCACCCACTCAAGCGAATCTTTTGACACTTCGGCGGCGCTCCCGAATCTGCGCGCGGCCGGAACGTCTTCTAAAAGGTGTATCTCACAGGAGTCTGCATCGACCGCAGGAATGGCGTCCCAAGATATGCTAGATACCGCCGGTACAAGCAGGTCGGCGAGAGTGCGGCTTCGAATCGCGGAAATGATCCACCAGCCAAGCGTCAGGAGATGATTTTTGTCTTCTGATACGGTATATCGCACCGCAAGTTCATGTGTGACGCTCGGCATGTGTCGAGCAACTGCGCTGAGCAGAGCTTTGTTTTGCAGTGCGCTTGCCAGTTCTACTTCTCCCGGAGGATGCCGTAGCTGGCGGAGGTAGGCAACCTCGCCGAATTGAAAGGAAAGATTCTGGATGTTTAGCCCAGAGATGGCAAAGCAAAGTTCTGGCTTGCCTTGGAGCATCGCCATATGCTCTCTTGCCTTCTCCTTGCGTGCTTGAAAGTGCTGAAGTAAGCCCCTAAGGTCCTTGTATTTATCGCTCATGGTGGATAGGGCTACTCTTCGTTTATGTCATCGTGTCGGCGCTCTCTACCCCAGTGAATTCCAGGAGGCGGTTTAGAAACGTAGTAACCCCGCCCTACAGTAGCTGGCACTCGCATTGTCCTTCTCACCGTCTGGTCAATTTCCTCGCCGGCGAGTTTTATCCCGTGTGCTTCTGCTTGCATTCGAACGAAGCCCCGGAGCATCTTCTCTCTGTAGGTGTAGAGGCCTGCGTTGCTAGGGTTATTCATCAGGATCTCACCAAAACCTCTTTCACGGAGTTTTCGTATCCGTGCACTAAATTTCTCATAAGGGAGGGTGGCTCGGCCTCGCCGTTGTCGCATGATGTGCTCGTACGATCCGTACATCTGCCGCATAAATCTTTCAAGATACTCGGAATCCGCTGTCGCCCACAGAACTTCTTCATAGTCAGGTGTGCGCCTATTTACTGCATCTTGGTATGGGCGCTTTAGCTGAGCGCTAATGCTCTCAATAGCATCGCGTAGTCCAGCGTGATAATGGTCCCATGTAATTTGGGTAACGAGATTGGGGTCTTCGAATACGCGCCACAGCATTTTTTCAGTGATGAAGTGTGCGTAGTATGGATATCCGTCACACACTGCAGCGATGCGAATATAAATTTCACGATCGATAGCGAGGCCGAAAGTGTCAGTGGCGTTTAGTACGATATCCCATCGGGCTTCCCAACTGAGCTTTGGTAGTTCGATGCCTTCGAATTGCCGAATAGCCGAATCATGCGCACCTAACAATTCATCCAGGCTTTTTCCTACGCCAGTGAATATGATCTTCAGCGGGATCTTCTTGTCTCCAAGCTGCTTAACCAAGTCTGCGAAGGCGCAACGTTCTGTAGGGTCTGTAATACGATCAAACTCGTCAAGCACAACCACCGGAACGTCAGAATGGAGCGACGCTGCCTCCTTTAAGATCCCCACAGCATCTGTGAGGGAGTTGATGTCCTCATGTAGATTTGTGGCGCTGGTTTCCGCAGTAACCGCTGCTTTTAAATATCTGAGATCAGCCTGTATCGACTTCGTGGTTTTGGTGCGGCGCAAGCGGCTCGCATTTATTGCCTGGTCTGCGATGTTCGCCACTATATTGTTGAGCGTGGCTTTGGGGCTGCACCCTACATCAATGTAGGACGAGTCAGGGCTTTGATATTGATTGGCTGCTGTTGCCGCCAATGAGGACTTGCCGACTCCGCGGTCGCCATAAATGAATATGTGCCTGCCTGGAGCAAAAAGCGCCTTTTCTATCTGGTCTAGTTGGGATGCACGGCCGTATAGATGCTCCACGCTTTGAATGGGCTGCGACGCTGATAAGACCTTGTTCAGCTTTTCCCCGAACGCGTGCTTCTCGTATCCAATGATAGCCACGGTGTCTCCGCAGTTTTAGTGTTACTTCATCATAGGTCGCGTCTGCTGGGCGCTAGTTCGAAGTGGCCGTGGAGCTAACGCTACTGTTGCGTAGGGTATCGAGATGATCGGCCCACGCTTGCATCATCTTACCTCGCTGCCTCAGATACAGGGCATGGTTGTACGCAGCGCTTGTGTCGTCGCGCTGTTGGTGCGCAAGCTGCAACTCGATATGTTCATGAGGCCATCCATGTTCGTGCAGAGTCGTAGAGGCTACACCTCGGAAGCCGTGTCCAGTCATTCGGCCGCGATAGCCCATGCGATACAACGCGTACAGGATAGTGTTGTTACTCATGGGCTGCGTGCGCTTTACATCACCCGGGAACACCAATTCGTTTCCGTATGAAATGGCCTTGAGTTGTTCCAGTATCGCTAGGGCTTGACGCGACAGCGGTACGATGTGCGGTGCCTTCATCTTCATGCGCTCGGCGGGGATGTCCCATCGAGCCGCTTCCAAGTCGAACTCGTTCCACTGTGCGCCAATCAGTTCCGAGGTGCGCACAAAGGTCAGCGCCATCAATTGCAGTGCCAAGCGCGTATGCGCGCCGCCTACATAGTCGTCGATAGCCTTGAGTAACGCCGGCAGTTCCTTGGCATCGACACGGGCATAGTTGCGCTTCTTCCGCGCTTTGAGCACATCGGCAGGCCGAACATCCGCCACCGGATTGCGTTCCGCTAGATCGTGAGCGACGGCATAGCGCATGATTTGCCCGCAAGTCTGTAGGGCGCGTTTGGCAATGTCTAACGCGCCGCGCGCTTCGATCTTCTTGACGGTATCTCGGAATGCCGATGACGGTATTTCTGTCACCGGCCGATGGCCTATCTCGGGAAAAACATCGGCTTTCAGGCGGGCGAGGACCTGATTCGCATGCCGTTCGCTACGCTCGGCGGACCAGTGCCCCCACCACTGGCGGGCCACGGCTTCAAAGGTGGTGGACTGGTTTTGTTTGGCCTGCTTGCGTACCGCCATGGGGTCTTCGCCAGCAGCTAGCCGCTTGCGCGCGTCCAAGTGTCGGGCGCGCGCCTCAGCAAGGGATACAGCAGGGTAGACGCCTAGCGCCATCGTGCGGCGCTTGTCGCCGTGCCGGTAGTCCCAGCGCCAGTACTTCCCGGTCTTATTGATCAGCAGGTAAAGCCCCGCGCCATCGGTCAGCTTACGCGGCTTGTCGGCGGGTTTGGCCTGACGTACTGCGGTGTCAGTCAGGGCCATTGACGGTATCTCGTGTGACGGTATTTCGGCATACCGTCAAAAATACCGTCAAAAGGGCCTGGATGGCAATGGATGGGGTTGGATCACACTGGACAATAAAAAACCCGCAGAGCCTTAGCTGGTGCGGGTTTTCTGGATTTCGCTGGACGCCTTTGGACTTCCAACTGGCGGAGAGGGTGGGATTCGAACCCACGGTACGGGGATACCGTACGCCTGATTTCGAGTCAGGTACATTCGACCACTCTGCCACCTCTCCGGTGTCCGTTTTCCTTGCCGCGTGAAGCATTCGGCGGGGACATTGCCCGGGCGCTGGGCGCCATGGTCGTCTGGTAATGTCCGGACCTTCGCTTGCCAAAAAGCGAAGACCGCAACTATATCAGAAAAAATCCGGCCATGTACATCCGGGCGCGCCAAGGCGGCCAGCGCGCCATGCCCCCGTCCGGGGTGGGGCCTAGCGCGATGGCGGCCGGTCCGGCGGCTACACTTGAGCCCGGCCTTCCCAAGCGGGCGCAGCCCGATTCCAGACAGGAGAATTCGCATGCTCAAAGGAAAAGTCGCAGTCGTCACCGGTTCCACCAGCGGCATCGGGCTGGGCATCGCCACCGCGCTGGCGCAGCAGGGCGCCGATATCGTCCTGAACGGGTTCGGCGACGCCGCCGAGATCGAAAAACTGCGCGCCGGGCTGGCCAGCCAGCATGGCGTGAAAGTGCTGTACGACGGCGCCGACCTGTCGCGCGGCGAGGCGGTGCGGCAACTGGTGGCCAACACCGTGCAGTCGCTGGGCCGGATCGACATCCTGGTCAATAACGCCGGCATCCAGCACACCGCCCTGATCGAGGACTTTCCGGTCGAGAAATGGGACGCCATCCTGGCCCTGAACCTGTCGGCCGTCTTCCATGGCAGCGCGGCCGCGCTGCCACACATGAAAAAGCAGGGCTGGGGCCGCATCATCAACATCGCCTCGGCCCATGGCCTGGTGGGTTCGGCGAACAAGTCCGCCTACGTGGCCGCCAAGCACGGCGTGGTGGGCCTGACCAAGGTCACCGCGCTGGAAACCGCCGGCACGGGCGTGACCGCCAACGCCATCTGCCCGGGCTGGGTGCGCACCGGCCTGGTGGAAAAACAGATCACCGCCCTGGCCGCCCAGCACCACGTGGACCAGGACGCCGCCGCGCGCGAATTGCTTGGCGAAAAACAGCCGTCGCTGCAGTTCGTGACGCCCGAGCAACTGGGCGGCACAGCCGTCTTCCTGGCCTCGGACGCCGCCGCCCAGATCACCGGCACCACCGTGTCGGTCGACGGCGGCTGGACGGCGCGTTGACCCCCTACGCACAAGAAACCAAGGAACCCCACAACATGCTGTTCTTGCTTTCCCCCGCCAAGAAACTGGACTACGACACCCCGGTTCATATCGAGCACCACACCCAGCCGCTGTTCGTGGACCAGGCGGCCGCGCTGATCAAGGTGCTGAAGACCCTGTCGGCCGACGACGTGGCCGAACTGATGAGCCTGAGCCCGGCCCTGGCCGAGCTCAACGTGGGCCGTTACGCCGCCTGGACGCGCAAGTTCACCCAGCACAACGCGCGCCAGGCCGTGCTGGCCTTCAACGGCGACGTCTACGAAGGCCTGCAGGCCGGCACGCTGTCGGCCGCGCGGCTGGACTGGGCGCAGGACCACCTGGCCATTCTCAGCGGCCTGTACGGCGTGCTGCGCCCGCTCGACCTGATGCAGCCCTATCGCCTGGAAATGGGCACGCGGCTGGCCACGCCCAAGGGCAAGAACCTGTACGAATACTGGGGCGGCAGCATCGCCGACTACCTGAACGAGCGCCTGGCGGGCCAGAAGACGCCCATCGTGGTGAACCTGGCCTCGGAAGAGTATTTCAAGTCGGTGGACCTGAAGGTGCTGCAGGCGCGCGTGGTGCAGTGCGTGTTCCAGGACTGGAAGAACGGCGCCTGGAAAGTGATCAGCTTCCACGCCAAGCGGGCGCGCGGGCTGATGGCGCGCTATGCCATCGAGCACAAGGTGGCCAAGCCCGAAGGCCTGCAGAAGTTCGATTCGGAAGGCTATGCCTACGATGCGTCGGCCTCCGGCGCCGACAAACTGGTGTTCCGGCGCAAGGCCTGACGCGCCCATGTCAGCCGGGTTGCGTGTTTTCCTGTTCTTCTCGCTGGGGTACCTGGTTTCGTACCTGTTCCGTGGCGTCAACATCGGCTTCGGGCCGACGCTGGCGCACGAGCTGAATCTGTCGGCCGCGGACCTGGGCACGCTGACCAGCCTGTATTTCCTGGGGTTTGCGCTGATGCAGATTCCCGCCGGCCTGTTCCTGGATACCTGGGGGCCGCGGCGCGTGAACGCGCTGATGCTGCTGGCGGCCGCGGTCGGCACCCTGGTGTATGGCCTGTCGGATTCGCTGGCCGGCCTGATGGTGGGGCGGCTCTTGATCGGCATGGGCGTGTGCGTGTGCCTGGGGGCGGCATTCCAGGCGTTGGCGCAAACCTTTCCGCTGGCCCGGCTGCCGCTGGTCAATGGCCTGGTCATGGCGGTGGGCGGCCTGGGCGGCGTGCTGGTGGGCTCGCCGCTGTCCTGGCTGCTGGCGCGCACGTCGTGGCAGGCGGTCAGCATCGGGCTGGCGGTGTTCACCCTGGCCGTGTCGGCGCTGATCTGGTTCGGCGCGCCGCGCGAGGCGGCCCGCCACCGCCATCCGCCCGCCTTGGCCGAGCAGTGGCGCGGCACCTGGGCGCTGCTGCGCGACGCGCGCTACTGGCGGCTGGTGTCGCTGCCGGCGATGACGGGCGGGGCGTTCTATGGCGTGCAGTCGCTGTGGGTGCGCCCGTACCTGACCGATGTCAATGGCCTGGACGGCGCGCATGCCGCGGGCCTGGTGTCGTTGCTGGGCTTCGCCATGATGGCCGGCAACGTGGGGCTGGGCGCCATGGCCCGCCGCATGGAACGCCTGGGCCTGGGGCTGTACGGGTTCGGCGGCGTCTGCCTGGTGCTGTTCCTGCTGACGCAGGCGCTGATCATGCTGCGCGCCCCCATTCCGCTGGAAGTGCTCTGGATCGCCTACGGCGCCTTCGGTTCGGCCAACATCCTGGTGTACGCGCTGCTGGCGGGCGAATTCCCGCCCGAACTGCTGGGCCGCGTGGCCTCGACCACCAACCTGCTGATGTTCCTGATCATCTTCCTGTGCCAGGTCGGCATGGGCTGGATTGTGGACCTGTGGCCGGGGCAGGGCGGGGTGTATCCGCCCGTGGCGCACCTGACCGCATGGGGCGTGGTCGTGGCCCTGCAGGCGGGGGCGGCGGTCTGGTACTTCTGGCCGAAGCGGCGCCGGCCGGCCGCCGAGGCGTAGCCGGGTGCCAGACACCCGGGAAGAAAGTAGGCAGGGCTACCCAGCAATCACGCCGCCACGGCCGCCGGCCGGCTGCGCGGCGGGTCGGCCACGGCGGTCATTTCCTGGCGGATCTGGGTCGCGGCGCGCAGCATCTGCTTCAGCGGATAGGCCAGCGCCGCCAGGTCGCCTTCCGTGTCGAACTGGCCGGGCAGTTCGGCCGGCGCGGGGCGGCCGTCGTCCAGCAGGTCCACGATGCCGGCCAGCGCCTGCCGCATGGGTTCCGGCGTCTGCTTCAGCCCGGCCAGCAGCGGCACCGCGGCCGTGATCTGCGACGCCATGATGTGGTTCTGGATCAGCAGGTTGTTGAACTCCGGCACGTTCAGCTGGTGCGAGCGCGGTTCGCTCATCATGCGGTAGAACGCTTCCGCGAAATTGCTGAAGGCGATGTGCACGTTCTTGCGGGCCAGCCGCCAGGCGATGTCGGCGTCTTCCACCGAGGGCGTGTCCTCGGTGGGAGGGCTGCCGGCCGGGGCCTGCATGGCCCGCGCATAGCGCAGCCCGGTGCGCAGGTATTCGCGGTTGGCGTTGGTGGCCGCCCGCGCCAGCGGCTTCATGTAGCGCGCTTCCCACCATGGCAGCACATAGCTGCACACTAGCGCGATGGCGCAGCCCAGCGCCGTGTCCAGCGCGCGTTCGCCGATCACTTCCATCGACAGGGTGCCTGGCGCCACGAAGTGGAACACCATCACCACGAACAGCGTGTTGAAGATCGCGCTGGCCATGTAGTTCAGCTGCACCAGGCTGTTGCCCATGATGCAGGCCGCCAGCAGCACGGCGAACAGCGCCTCCGGGCGGGTGGTCAGGTTGAACAGCAGCAGCGCCAGCAGGCAGCCGATCAGGGTGCCGGTCAGGCGCCAGCCGTTGCGCTGGCGGGTCAGCGCGAACCCCGGCTTCATGATGATGATGATCGTCAGCAGCACCCAGTAGCTGTGCGCGGACGACACCTGCGGCGTCATCCACTGGCCGATCAGGCCCATGGCGATGGCGGCGGCCAGGGTCACGCGCAATGCGTAGCGGAAGTAGGGCGAATCCAGCCGCAGGTTGCTGGTCAGCATGCCCAGGCGCAGTTCCTGGCGCGACATGAACTGGGTCAGCGACTTGTCGATGCGCAGCACGCTGGTGGGCTCGGCGTCGGGCCGGGCCGCCGTGTGGTCGGCCAGCTTGCCGACGATGCGCGCGGCATTGCGCAGCCGGCGCAGCACCTGCACGATCAGGGCCAGCATCTCGGGTTCGCGCTCGCCCATGCCCTGGTGCTTGAATTGCTCGATCTCGTATTCGATGGCGCGCAGTTCCGCCTTGGTGCTGCCGCGATACTGCACCGGCTTGCCGCGCGACACGTCCAGCGCGATGCGGTTGACTTCCAGCGCCATCTTGGCCAGCGCGTCGCGCATGAACATCAGGCAATCGTGGCCCGCCAGCGCCCGCCGCAGCGAGGCATAGTCGGTATGGGTGGCCACCAGCGTGTCCAGCAGCTGCAGCATGTCGACGAACATGTTCCACAGCATCACCCGCTCGCGGTCGCGGTAGCCGTGCCCGCGCGGCAGGGTGCGCAGGACGATGTCGCGGGCCGCCTGGTGCTTCTCGGTCATGACCGACTGCGACTGGATCAAGGCCCGGTAGCTGTCGTCCAGGTCGGTGGTCTCGTCGTAGAAGCGGCTGCGCGCGGCCATGTAGTCGGCCGTGGCGAACAGCGCCACCGACATGGCCTGGCGCTCCTCGCGCAGCCAGAACACGCGGCTGAACCCCAGGCTGAACACCAGGTAGAACAGCGCCCCGCCCAGCGTGGCCGCCGAATGCGCCAGCACCTGGCTGGGCGCCAGCGGCGAATGCATGGTCAGCGTCATGATCAGCAGCCCGGCGAAGCCGATCAGCCCGCCGCGCTTGCCGAACACCGAGAACATCGAGAACAGGAAGCACTGACCGATCACCGCCAGCCACAGCAGCAGCGGGTAGGTCGAGGCGGCGCCGGTGATGGTGACCGCCGCCGTCGCCAGCAGGGCGCCGCCCAGCATCTCGTTGGTGCGGTGCCGCTGCGGGCCGCCCGGCTGGTCGATGATGGCCAGGCATTGCGCGCCGAAAGTGGCCACCAGGCCGAAGCTGTATTCGCCCAGCAGGCCGCCCAGGACCAGCACGGGCAGCAGCATGCCCACGCCTTGGCGCACCCCCCCGAAGAAGTAGTGGCTATAGAGAAAACGCGGGATGCTGTCGATGCGCAGGTCCATGTACGGGCCGCTTCCAAGATGCGATCGTCCAAGTATAGAAACATGCGCCGGGTTTTGGGGGTCGGATCGTCGTGGGGATTACGCCAAGGGCCCGATTTGCTACCGATGCCGCAACGCGGTAAATTTGCTGCCTTGCGCCGGCCTGCCTATCCGATGCCGGCGCCCAGGCAAGCGGGCCACCCGGGCTACATTCCGGGCGTTCCGCCCCAGCAATACCTGCCGTTGGCCGCGCCACAAGCGTGTGTTGCCAAGGCTTCCATTTCGACCTCCAGCGTCCCCCAGGGGCGTTTGCACTGCGTTTCCGACGAACGCGTGCCGGGTCGGCAGGGTGTCCGGGTGGCGAGGTTCCGTGAATCTCAAAGCGCCGGGTCATGTTGCCGGTTCCGGTCCGGGTTCAGTTGTCGCCGTATCCGGGCGTGCAACGGTCGGGAAAACAGGGCCGGTACTGAAAGGAATACAACATGGAAACCATAGGCGCCGATATCGTCGTGCGCTGCCTGGCCGAAGAAGGCGTCGAGCACGTTTTCGGCTATCCCGGCGGCGCGGTGCTGTACATCTACGACGCGATTTTCAAGCAAGACAAGTTCCAGCATATCCTGGTGCGCCACGAGCAAGCCGCCGTGCACGCCGCCGATGCCTATTCGCGCGCGTCGCAAAAGGTCGGCGTATGCATCGTCACCAGCGGCCCGGGCGTGACCAATGCCGTCACCGGCATCGCCACCGCCTACATGGACTCGATCCCGATGGTCATCATCAGTGGGCAGGTGCCCACCGCGGCCATCGGCGAAGACGCCTTCCAGGAATGCGATACCGTGGGCATCACGCGCCCCTGCGTCAAGCACAACTTCCTGGTGCGCGACGTCAAGGACCTGGCCGAGACCATGCGGCGCGCGTTCTACATCGCCCGCACGGGCCGGCCCGGGCCGGTGCTGGTCGACATCCCCAAGGACGTCAGCCTGCAGCCCTGCAAGTACGTGCCGCCCAAGGGCGAGATCAGCATGCGCTCGTACGCGCCGGTCAACAAGGGCCACCAGGGGCAGATCAAGAA
>Ga0182735_1000717_pt1 | contig 24643 bp, 24 predicted proteins | sample eDN5th30CKraftMG_FD_128524 | JGI IMG/M metagenome (GOLD analysis project Ga0182735, IMG submission 128524) | Enriched Miracle-Growth compost microbial communities from Emeryville, California, USA - eDNA 5th pass 30_C Kraft MG (version 2) (version 2) ...
AAGGCGCGGCTGCCGCCCCATGCCGGCATGGCGGCGGGCGAGTTGCTGAAGGCGAAGCCGACCATGCCGCTGGCGGCGACGGGTTCCAGATGCATGCCGGCCATGCCGAAATGGTGGCTGCGCGTGACGCCCGCGAATGCGATGGCGAACTGCCGCGCACGGTCGATGGCTTCCCTTACGGCGAGTTCGCAGGCCGGAAACGCCAAGCCTTCGTCGGCATCCACCAGCAGCCCCGCGCCATGCGAGCGCAGGATGGAAGGCCGGGCCTGGCCGTTCACGCGCCCGCTGCGCAGATGCGAGGCGTACTGTCCCACACGCGACAGCCCATGCGAACCCAGGCCCTGGGCTTCGGCCATGACGAGCGCCCTTGCGGTGCTGCGCGCCATGTCGGGATTGGCGCCCGCCTTTTCCAGTGCGGCGCTCGCCTGTCCGATCAATTCATCCACGGTATGTACAGCCATGATATTTCCCTTGCAGTACCCATGCCCCAGGGGCGTGGTGTTGTGATGATAGGCCCTTGTCGCCGCCGGCGTCAGCTTGCCGCGGGAGTCTGCTGGTTCACCGCGGACAGGCAGGCTTCGATCCTGTCGGCAATAAGCTGGCTGACGCGTTGATTCGATTCGGCCGTCACGCCGGCGATGTGAGGCGTCAGGACCAGATTCGGCAGAGAAGGGAAGGGGTTGCCGGCGGCCAGGGGTTCGCGCTCGAAGACATCCAGCGCCGCGCCGCCGATCCGGCCCTGCCGCAGAGCGGAGACCAGGGCGGCTTCGTCGACGACGCCGCCGCGCGCGGTGTTCACGAGTATGGCGCCCTGCTTCATGCGCCCGATCATGGCCGCATTGAACAGGCCGCGGGTCGCATCCACCAAGGGCACATGCAGGCTGATCACGTCGGCCGTGGCCACCAGCTCTTGCAGAGGCATGGGACGCACGCCGGTTTCCTGCCATATCGCGGCGCCGTCGGCCAGGGCCGGGTCGTGGGCGCATACGGACATGCCCAGGCCGCGGGCCAGCCTGGCCGTCAATTGCCCTATGCCGCCGAAGCCCACCAGGCCCAGCAGCTTGCCGCCGGTTTCACGGCCGTCGGACAAGCGCGCGCGCGGCCAGTCGCCGGCCGCGACTTCCTGCGAGGCCATGTAGCCGCCTCGCAGCAGCAGCATGGACACCGCGATGACGTATTCGGCCACCGCCTGCGCGTTGGCGCCCGTCGCGGGCAGGACCTGGATGCCGCGCTTGTTACAGGTCTGGACATCGATGTTGTCCAGCCCGACCCCCAGGCGGCCCACCGCCTTCAAGGCCGGCGCCGCCGCCAGCAGCTGCGCGTCGACTTGAGTGCGGTTGCGCACGACCAGCGCGTCGGCATCGGCCACCGCCCGGCGCAGATCGTCCGGCCGGTCCACCAGGCCGGCATCGTAGTTGACGTCAAAGCGGCCGCGCAATTGCTCGACGGCGGCCGTATCCATGAATTCGGAAATAATGATCTTCATCGCGCCTCCCCTGAATGGGCACTGATGGTACTCTCGGGTTCCGTTCTATGTCAACTGAATGATATAGATGAATTGCTTGACACTGAAGCGAGCCGGCCGCCTGATCAACCACTGGCGCGGGGAGTTTCCTCGGACGAACGCCGGCGCACTGCCGCCCCTCCGGACGACGAAGGCCGGCCGAGGGCCGGCGGCCGCTCAGGATGCGCCGGTATTATCCAGCCCTATGTATTCATAGGATTGCGTATTGATACGGGAGACTCGCCATTCCACCGGCAGCTTGTTGTAGGAATAGGCGACGCGCCGCAGATCCAGCAGGGCGCTGCCGGGCGCTACGCCCAGCCAGGCCGCGTGGTCGGCATCAGCCAGCGCCACGCGCACCCGCTCCGAGGTTGCGATGACATTGATGCCGAAGACCTCTTGGTAGAAGCTGTACAGGGTGCTGGGCCGGGTGCGCAATTGTTCGCGCGTCAGGCCGCGAAACAGCGTCTCGGGCACGCATATGGTGTCCACGATGACCTTGTCGCCGTTCAAGCTGAGCAGATTCACGAATTCGTAGACATAAGCCCCTGCCCCCAGCACCAGTTTTTCCCTGGCCTCTTCGGACGCGCGCAGACGGCGGAAACGCAGCAGCTCCGTGGTGGGATAGGTCTTGGTGCCGTCTTGGCGCACGACGCGGAAAAATCTGAAGAAATGCTGATTGTGCGCATGGATGGCGACGAAAGTGCCGCGGCCCTGATGGCGCACCAGGATGTTTTCAGCGGCCAGTTCGTCGATGGCCTTGCGCAGCGTGCCTATGGACACGCCGAAACGCTCCGCAAGCAGCTTCTCGGGCGGAATGGCTTCGCCCTGCTTCCATTCGCCGGCGGCCATGGCGGCGAGGACGGCGCGCTTGACCTGCTGATACAGCGGTGTGCCGGAAGGGCTGAGTTGCGACAGTCTTGTAGTCATAACGATGCGTGCACGATGAAAATGAATCAGCCATGGATGCGGAAGCCGCCATTGTATAGGCCGAGCCCACAGGTCCGCTCCGGGTCCGCCCCGACTCCGCCCTGAGCCCGCCCCTACGCCTGCCCCGCTTCCATCTGCTTCGGGCCTGGCACGCGCCCCAACCAGCAAGCGACGCTCCGCCGTTCGCCCATGGGCCTTGTCGCGCCTGACTCAGCCGCCATACCTGCCCCAGTCGCCATATTACACATACTTGGCAAATTCATATAGATGATATGCTTGACATGTATGTATTAAGGGCATAAGATTTTGCTCATGGTGCCGCGCCAGGCCGTGCCTGCCGGCGTTTTTTCTATGAAAGAGGACGACAATGATTCATGCCGTATTGCACGACGCGAAGGACACGGTGGCGGTCGCCGTGGTGGAAGGGATCAAGGCTGGTACCGAGCTTACCGCCTGGATTATGGACGAGGACAAGATGATCCACGTCAAGGCCCAGCAGGACATCCCCATCGGCCACAAAGTGGCCTTGAAGGACATGAACGTAGGCGACACCGTATACAAGTACGGCGTCGATATCGGCAAGGTGGTCGCGCCCATCAAGGCGGGCGATCATGCCCACGTCCAGAACATCAAAACCAAGCGCTGGTAATCCCGCCCGCCCCACCCAAAGACTATAAACAGGAGCTTCCAAATGGCAGTCATTTCAGCCAACACCACCTTCATGGGATACCGGCGCGACAACGGCCGCGTAGGCGTGCGCAACCATGTCATCGTCCTGCCCGTGGACGATATTTCCAACGCGGCCTGTGAAGCGGTCGCCAACAACATCAAGGGCACCATGGCCCTGCCCCACCCCTACGGCCGCCTGCAGTTCGGCGAAGACCTGGAGCTGCACTTCCGCACCCTGATCGGCACCGGCAGCAACCCCAATGTGGCCGCCGTCATTGTGATCGGCATCGAAGAGGGCTGGACCAAGCGCGTGGTGGACGGCATCGCCGCCACCGGCAAGCCTGTGGCCGGCTTCAGCATCGAACTGCACGGCGATCACGACACCATCATGCGCGCATCGCGCAAGGCCAAGGAATTCGTGCACTACGCCACCGGCCTCAGCCGCCAGGAATGCCCCATCAGCGACCTGTGGGTATCCACCAAGTGCGGCGAATCGGACACCACATCCGGCTGCGGTGGCAATCCCACCGTGGGCAATGCCTTCGACAAGCTGTACGAGCTGGGCAGCACGCTGGTATTCGGCGAAACATCGGAAATCACGGGCGGTGAACACATCGTCGCGCAGCGCTGCGCCAACGATCAGGTGCGCGAGCGCTTCATGTTCATGTTCAACCGCTACCAGGACATGATCAACCGCTGGAAGACTAGCGATTTGTCGGAATCGCAGCCCACCAAGGGCAATATCGCGGGCGGCCTGACGACCATCGAAGAAAAAGCGATGGGCAACATCCAGAAAATAGGCAAGAAGTGCAAGGTGGACGGCGTGCTGGACAAGGCTGAAACGCCTACGGGCAAGGGTCTGTGGTTCATGGATTCTTCGTCCGCGGCCGCGGAAATGGTCACGCTGTGCGCGGCTTCGGGCTTTGCCGTGCACTTTTTCCCCACCGGCCAAGGCAATGTGATCGGCAACCCCATACTGCCGGTCATCAAGATTTGCGCCAATCCCCGCACGGTACGCACCATGTCCGAGCATATCGACGTGGATACGTCCGCCTTGCTGCAGCGCGAGATCGACCTGGACCAGGCCGGCGACAAGCTGCTGGAATGCATGATGGCCACGATCAACGGCCGCTGGACCGCCGCCGAAGCGCTGGGCCACCGCGAATTCGTCCTGACACGCCTGTTCGAAAGCGCCTGACGCACGCCGCCAGGCAACCGCCCCCGGCGCCGCCGGGGGCGGCGGACTCCATTCGGACAAGAAAATCAAGAAGGAGACAGAGACATGAAACGCATTTCCTTCCATCCCTGTACCGACCCCGTTCGCCGCCGGCTATTGCAAGCCGCCGGCGCGGCGGGGCTCGCCGGGCTGCTGCCCGCCTCGGCCCTGGCCGCGGCGGCCGAGGGCTGGCCCAACCGGCCCATCAATTATGTCGTGCCTTTTGCGCCCGGTGGCCTGACGGACGTCGCCGCCCGGGCGGTGGCGAAAGCCCTGACCAGCGCGCAAGGCTGGAATGTCGTCGTTGAAAACCGGGCCGGCGGCAGCGCCAATATCGGCGCCGCCCATGTCGCCCGTTCCACGCCGGACGGCTATACATGGCTGGCCATCACGCTTACCCACGCATCCAACGCCACCCTGTTCGAAGGGCGGGCCGGCTATGATCTGCTCAAGGATCTGACACCCCTTGCGGGTCTGGCCGCTTCATCGATGATGGTCGTCGTCAATGCCAAGAGCGACATCCGCAGCATGGCGGACCTGGACAAGGCCGCCAAATCGCGCAGCCTGAATGCGGGCTCCAGCGGCAACGGCACACCGCCGCATCTGACCCTGGCCCTATACCAGCGCCTGACCGGCAACAAGCTGACGCACATCCCGTATAAAGGCGGCGCGCCATCGCTTACCGACCTGATGGGCGGGCATCTGGATGTGATTTTTTCCAACTATCCGGAATCCCTGCCTCACGTCAAGAGCGGCGCCTTGCGCGCGCTGGCGGTCACCACCACGCAGCGCAGCCCCGATCTGCCCGACGTGCCCACGGTGGCGGAGGCGGGCATGCCGGATTTGATCGTCGAGAACATGACCGGCGTACTGGCGCCGGCCGGCACGCCGGATGACATCGTGCGGAAGATAGGCAAGGCCATTGTGGAGCAGGTGGATACCCCCGCCATGCGCCAGTCCATGGTTCAGCTCGGCTTCATCCCGCAACCCCGCGGGCCGGCCGAGTTCAAGCAGCACCTGGAAAGCGAAGTCAAGCGCTGGCGCGACATCATCAAGAGCGCCGGCATCTCGGCGACTTGATAAGGCCCCGGCCTTGTCCAGGCAGCTACCCGCGACCGCCGGGCCGGAACAGGCTGGTCTCTCTCAACGGCGAGGCTTCTTGAAGGGCCTCGCCTCTAACCGTTTTCGCAACAACGCAACACTGGCAGTACCCAATATGCATAAATATATCTGGAGGCATTCATGGACTCACATTTTCGCCCACTACGGCGCACCACCCTGTTGCTCGCCGCATCCGTTTTCGCCGCCGGCCTGAGCGCCCCCGCGGCTTTCGCAGCCAACTGGCCCGACAAGCCGATAACCATCGTCGTCCCGTTCTCCGCCGGCGGCACCACAGACGTGGTGGCGCGCCTGGTCGGCCAGAAACTGGGCGAAATGTGGAAGCAAAGCGTCGTCATCGACAACAAGCTGGGCGCGGGCGGCAACATAGGCAGCGGCATCGTCGCCCAGGCCAAACCGGACGGCTACACCATCTTGATGGCCTCGGGCAGCATCCTGACCGTCAATCCCCACCTGTACAAAACCCTGCCTTTCGATGTCGACAAGGACTTCGTGCCGGTAACCAATGTGGCCCAAGGCCCGATGGTGGTGGCGACATCCAAGAAAGTGCCGGCCAAGAATCTGAAGGAACTGCTGGATCTGGCCAAGAAGCAGCCCAAATCGCTGAACATGGGCTCGGCCGGCCTGGGCAGCCAGGTGCATATGGCGGGTGAAAACTTTTCCCATGCCGCCAATGTACAGTTCACCCACGTTCCCTACCGCGGCGAAGCGGCGGCCTTTACGGACTTGATGGCCGGTCAGATCGACCTGGTGGTGGGCAATATCGGCGCAGCCACGCCGCTGGTGGAAAGCGGCCGGATCAATGCGCTGGCCGTGACCAGCAAGGAAAGGGCTCCCATGCTGCCGAACGTGCCCACCGTGGCGGAAAGCGGCGTGCCGGGCTTCGAGAACTACGGCTGGTTCGGCTTCATCGTGCCCAAGGGCACGCCGGACGCCGTCGTGAAAAAGATCCAGCAAGATACGGCCAAGGTGCTGGCCATGAAAGACGTCAAGGAAAAACTGGCGTCCCTGGGCATGCAGGCCGTGGGCAACACCCCGGAACAATTCCAGAAGGACATCAAGGAAGAATCCGGAAAATGGGCCAAGATCATCAAGGACCGCAACATAACCATTTCGGGTAATTGATGGCACGCGGCGCCGATGAACCCCGGCGCCGCGCCAAACCCGCCGAAGCTTTCTTCGCCGTGTCGATGACCGCTCCAGAACCGGGCCACCGCCCGGCTGCGTAGCTCGCCGCGAGCCCAGCCATGATGTCCGCTTGTTCGTCAGTCGTCCTCGGACCACCGATTTTCTTTGCGCTTCTGTAAAGAACGTTCAGCGCCCTGCACGTGCGCCAGCATGACGGCTTGTGCGCGGTCCGGGCGGCGCTCGCGAATACTGTCCAGAATCATCTGATGCATAGCGGTCGATACCATGCTCATTTCCGGAGTGGCCTGGCTCTGCCGCGCATTCATCATCACGCTCAGGACGCCACGGAGCTGGTCTCTTAAACCCATGAGAATGCGGTTATGCGAGGCTTGCACGATCAGGCTGTGAAATTCCAGGTTCAGGTTGAGGCTTTCGACACGAGTGGTTGCCGGATCCCGCATTCGCTTCACGACCTCTTGCATGGCGGCGATATCCTGGGGCGTCGCGCGCTTGGCGGCCAGCGAGGCGGCTTCCACCTCGAACATGCGCCGGATATCGAGCAGATCGTCGATTAGAAAGGAAATGGTCCCGGTATCGCCCAGCATTTGCAGCAGCCTGGGGTCGAGCAAATCCCAGTGGTCGGAGCTGTTTACATAGGTGCCCGCCCCGTGCCGCACGTCGATCAACCCCACGCCCGCGAGCGCCTGCAGCGCCTCTCGTATAACCGTCCGGCTCACGCCAAAGCGCGAACACAGTACCGGATCAGTGGGAAGCGTGGAACCGGGAGGCAGCACCTCGGTAACGATATCGACGGCCAGTGCTTCGAACACTGCATCGTGCAAACGGCGCTTTGGTTTGGGCGGATTCATGGGGCTCGTGATGTTTTTTTGCTGTCCCGCTATTTTAGGTCACAACCGCCTGTTATCGCCGCTCTGTACAACGCCGCACTGCCTACGCCAACGCCTCCAGCAATCTTCTTCCCATGTAGAGGTCCTGCAGGGCAATGCCGGAAGTATCGAAAACGGTGATCGCCTGATTGGAACTGCGGCCTTTCGCCGCCCCGGTCAGCACCTGGCCGATCGGCGTGACTTGAAGCAAACCGTCTCTTGCCTGGCCGGCGATATGCTGGAACTCGCCGATTCCCGTGGACTGCTGGGGTAGATCGCAAAATAGCTCTGCACCCAGAAGCAGCTCGACAGGCAATTCCTGCTTCCCCTTGGAATCGGCCCCGATGCACGAGACATGCGTGCCAGGCCTGACCCACTGGGCCTCGAACAAAGGGGCTCGCGACGGCGTAGCCGTGACGATGATATCGGCATTCTCGCATGCCTCCCGCGCCTCGGCGACGCGCGCTTTCATTCCCGCGGCGACCAGGCGTTGTACGAAGCGCTCGGCCTCATCCGGGAATTTGTTCACGACATATACGACGTCGATGGCACGCACCCGCGCAATTGCCTGACATTCGTACCATGCTTGATTGCCGGCGCCGAATACTGCAAGCACACGTGCTTCCTTGCGGGCCAACAGGTTGGTGGCGACTGCGTCGGCGGCCGAGGTGCGGTAGGAGTTGACCACGCCGGCCTCTATGACTGCGGCGATCTTCCCGACTTCTTGATCGAACACGATGATGACCGAGTTGTGGCTGGGAATACCCTTCGTTGTGTTGAGCGGCCAATTGAAGCCTATCTTCACGCCTGCGACCTCCCGGTCCGCAGCCGACTTGAGCGAGAATCGATTGCCCGGGTCGGAACCATGGGCGATGACGGCGGGAAATATATGGGCGTCGGCCTGGCAAGCGGCCGCCAAGGCCTCCGACATGGCCGCAAAGGCCAGATCATGGGTAATGACTGCGGATGACTCGGCTTCGGTAATGTATTTCATTGCGCGGCCCCTTGAATTTGCGCCGGCCCGATCAGGGCTTGATATCTTTCCTGGAACAGGGGCCATACTTCGGGGTTCACCAGGCGCTGAGGCTGCTCGCCGCGCAGCAGTTGAACGATTTGCTCCGCAGCTATCCTCGCCACATTGCGACGCCCTTCATGCGAAACGCCTGCCGTGTGATACGTCGCCACGACATTGTCCATGGCAAGCAGAGGGTGGCCCAAGGCTGGCGGTTCAGGGTCCCATACGTCCAGCCCTGCACCGGCCAAATGGCCGCTGCGCAAGGCGCCGGCCAAGTCGATTTCATCATGGATGCCGCCTCGAGCCGTGCTGATGAATATGGCATGTTGTTTCATCCTGCCAAAAGCGTCGGCGCTGAACATGCCGATAGTGGTGGCGTCTCGTGGGCAATGCAGGGAGACGACATCGGACTCCGCCAGCAGGCGCCCGAAATCGACCGGTACGGCCCCGCGTGCCCGGATTTCTTCGGGCGCCAGCAATGGATCGAAGGCAATGACGCGCATGCCAAAAGCATGGGCCAAAGACGCAACTTGCCGGCCCGCGTGCCCAATGCCCACCAGGCCGAGCACTTTTTCACTGATTTCATGGCCCATGACGGATTCCCGCGTAAAGCCGCGTTCCCGCCGCAACTTGCGATCAGATTCGGCAATGCGGCGTGACACGGCAAGGATGAGGCCCAGGGTATGTTCCGCTACGGACCGCGCATTGCCGCCGATTTGATTGACAACCGCAACGCCTGCACGGGTGCAGGCTTCGACATCGACAGTATCGTGGCCGGCGCCTCCGGAGGATACGCATAGCAACTGGGGGCAGCGTGCAAGCAGCGCATCATGCGCCTGCCATCGTTCAGGGAGTTCGTTGCGCGCGGGCGAGATGTGGTAGACATGCGCTTGCTCTAGAGCCGCCCAAGCAGCCTCGTCGCGGGCTGATAATGAACTGACGGAAAGCGCTATATCCGACTCCTGCGTCAAGCGCGCATCGAAGATCGGATCTATCCATAAATCGAAACGAACGACATGCTTCTTTTGATGCGTAGCCATGTTGGTATTAGGTAAGCTCATATATTGGCGCTCAGTAATGCATCATGCCGAAACCAGACCGATGGCATCGACAACACGCTCCAAATTGTTCTCGTTCAGGGCCGCGACGCAAATCCGGCCCGTTTCGAGCACGAAAATCTTATGCTCGTCCCGAAGGCGTTTTGCTTCCGCGCTACTGAGCCCCGAATATGAAAACATGCCTTTCTGGCGGGATATCGCTTCAAAGGAACGACGCGGAATGCGGCGCGCAAGCTCGCTGACCAAGCGTTGTCGCATGGAACGGATACGGTTGCGCATTTCTCTGAGCTCGGTTTCCCATTCAGCCCTTAGAGCAGGGGTGCACAGCACGCTCTCGACGATGACTGCACCGTGCGTAGGGGGATTCGAGTAGGCAGTGCGGACTATCCGTTTCGCAAATGCCTCGACCTGGCGCGTGCGGCCGGCATCCTGCGACACGATGGTTAGCGCGCCAACACGTTCCCCGTACAGCGAGAACGACTTGGAGAACGAACTGGCCACCAAAAAATCCATGCCGGCTTTCGCCAGGAGGCGGACGGCCAAGGCGTCCTGGTCCAAGCCGTCTCCAAAGCCTTGATAGGCGATATCCATGAAAGGAATCAGCTGGCGCCGCTTCAGAACTTCAATGACGCTTTCCCACTGCTCGGGACTCAAGTCGTTTCCGGTGGGATTATGGCAGCATGCATGCAACACTACGATCGTTCCAGCCGCAAGCTTTTCAAGCGATTGCAGCATTGCCCGGATATCGACATCTTGCGTCGCGGCGTTGTAATAAGCGTAATCCACGACATCGAACCCCGCGGTCTCGAACAATGAGCGGTGGTTTTCCCAGCTGGGAGAGCTGACGGCCACTATGGATTGCGGAGCCAGTACATGCAGCAGATCCGCCCCGATTTTCAGTGCGCCGGTTCCGCCCAGGCTCTGCAAGGTGGCGACATGGCCGCCAGAGATCAAGCTGGAATCGGCGCCGAAAAGAAGTTCCTGGACTCCGCGCCGGTATGCCGCCGTACCTTCAATGGGACGGTAGCTTTTCGGTTTGGCCTGGGAAATCCACGCTCGTTCCGCCGCCTGCACCGCCCGAAGAATGGGTATGTCTCCTTGCTCATTCGTATATACGCCGACCACGAGGTTCAGCTTGCTTGGGCTCGGATCGCTGTTGTATGCCTCGAAAAGCCGCATGATGGGGTCCAGCGGCACGGACGGTGTGTTTTCGAAAAGGGATTTCACGGTTTTATCCTTCTGCCTGGTTTCCGACAAGGTTTGCGAAGCGCGACAGGTCCACGTTGCCGCCGCTGAGCAGGACACCGATACGCAACCCAGCGGCGGCGACCTTGCCCTTGAGCAGGGCGGCAAAGGGCAGCGCTCCGGTCGGCTCGACCACGAGCTTCATACGCTGGGCGAGAAACTTCATCGCTTCGACGATATCGTCGTCGGTGGCGGTGACGATCTCATCGACCAGTTGCTGCATAACCTCGAAGTTCAGCGTGCCCACATGAGTGGCGAGCGCCCCTTCCGGCAGCCCGGTGGGCGGAGGGATGCGGATGATTCTTCCCGCGCGAAGCGACTGGCGTCCGTCGTCGCCGCTTGCCGGCTCGACGCCGATGACGCGGCAAGCCGGGTTCAGACCCTTTGCCGCGACAGCCGTGCCTGACAGCAGGCCGCCGCCGCCGAGCGCGGTGATCACGCAATCCAGGCCGGGCACCGCTTCCATGAGCTCCAGGGCGGCTGTTCCCTGGCCGGCGATGATATCCGGATGGTCATAGGGCGGAATCATGGTCAGGCCGCGTTCCGCGACGAGCGCGCGGCCCAGCAGGTCGCGGTCGTCTTTATAGCGATCGTAGAAGATCACTTCCGCGCCGTATTGGCGTGTTGCCGCAACCTTCGATTGCGCGGAATCATGCGGCATCAGTATGGTGGCCGGCACATGCAGCAATTTTGCGCTAAGCGCGGTCGCCTGCGCATGATTGCCTGATGAAAAAGTCACCACGCCCGCCTTCCTTTGGTCGGAATCGAGTTGGGAGACCATGTTGTATGCGCCGCGAAACTTGAAGGCGCCCATGCGCTGGAATTGTTCACACTTAAAGTACAGCTGGGCGCCCGTCAGTGCATCGGCGGTGGTGGAAGTCATGACAGGCGTGCGGTGGGCCACGCCGGCAAGCCGGTCGGCCGCTTGGCGAACGGCTTCCAGCGGGGGGATGGACATACTCATTGCTTTCTCCAGCCCCCTATATATTCGCCAGCAGGCCGCCATCCACCCGCAGCTGCGTGCCCGTTATATACGAAGCCCGCTCGCTTGCAAGAAAGGCGACTGCATCCGCATATTCGTCCGGCCTGCCATAGCGTCCGGCGGGGATCGAGGCGACGCTATCGCGCGCAACCTGTTCCACACTGAGCCCTTCGCGCTTTGCCTTGGCCTCGTCCAGAAACTGTATGCGCGGCGTTGCGATGCGGCCCGGAATGACCGTATTGACGGTGATGCCGTCTTTGGCGACTTCGCGGGACAGAGTCTTGGACCAGCCTACCAGCGCGAGCCGCAATGAATTGGACATGGCAAGATTGGGAATGGGGGCGACCACGCCCGATGAGACGCTGGTGACGATGCGGCCCCATTGCTGATTGCGCATGCCGGGCAGCACCCGCGAGCTGATCGCCATGACCGACATGACCATGGCGCGAAACTGCTGTTCGAGCGCGGCCGCGTCGAAGACTTCCGCAGGCGACGGCGGCGGCCCGCCGGTGTTGTTCACAAGGATGCCTACAGCGCCATGGGCCTGTTCGATAGCGCTGACGTGAGCATCGATGGAGTCCAATTCCTGCAGATTCCAGACACGGACCATGTTGGGAATATGCTCTGCGTCGAGCCGTGCTTTTGTCTTGTTCAGGGCTTCCTCGTTGACGTCGGCGGCGACGATGGTCGCGCCTTCCCGCCCCAGGGCAAGGCAGATCGCCGACCCCAATCCTCCCCCGGCGCCTAGAACGAGTGCGCTGCGCTTGCGAATGTTGTAATCCATTATTGATACCCAAAAGTGCGTTTATAAAAGATCTCAGGATCGGTGATCGATCGGGTGCGCCGCGATCAGGGATTCGGCCCCGTATTGGCGCAGCTTGCCTTGCAGCCGGCCAAGCAGCGCGCCGAGTTCGTGGTGGTCATCATTATTCAGCGACGGGCCGGGCGCCCGCACGCGGCTGCAAGCGATAAGGCCGCGGCGGCGGAAGATCTCCTTGCGTATGGCGAGCCCCACGCCAGGCTGCTGCTCATATCGCACCAGCGGCAAAAAAAGGTCGTACAAGTCTTCGCCGGCCTGAATGTCTCCGGCGGCGAACAACCGGCAGACTTCGACGAGCATTTCGGGAAATGCAACACCCGTGTTTGCGCCGTCCGCGCCCCTGAGAAGTTCTTGCGGCAGGTAAATTGCGCTATTTCCGACGAGGATGCTTACGCGTTCGCGGCCTGCCTTGCCCTCTTGCGCCCTGAGGCGGGATATTTTCCGCAGGGCCGAACCTTCTTCGTGCTTGATGACCTTGATTGATGCATGGCGCTTTAAAAGCTCGCCCAACGTGCCAACGGACAGGTAGACGCCGGTGTTCTGCGGATAGTCTTGCAGCACAATAGGTACCGCGTCGCCGATGCTTTCGATGGCGGCGTCAAAGTAGTTGAGAACATGCTCTTCCGTCCTGAGCCCGCTGGCGGGCGCCACCATGATCCCCGCGGCGCCGGCATCCATGACCGCGGCGGTAAACCGCTTGAAGTTTCTCATGCCGATATGGCTGGAGCCGACAATGACCTGGGCGCGGCCGCCTATGCGCTTGACCGTACGCTGGACGAGATCCAGCGATTCTTGTTCAGACAGCTTGCTGACTTCGCCAAGCACGCCCAACAGCGTAACCCCGGGCACGCCGCACTCCAGAAAGAAGTCCGTCAATCTATCCATGCTCGTGTGGTCGATGTCGCCGTTTTCGGTAAATGGCGTGATCGAGATCGGATAAACCCCTTGCGTCTTTCTGTCCAGTTTGAGTGGTGCCATGGTGCCGTCCTGTTTCGGGTTTGCAGTTGCTATCAAATAGTGGTGCTATCTGTATTCTGATTAAGATATTATCTCTTGTAAAGAAATTTAGGAGATTTCGGCAGTTTAATAAGTATTAACCCCTAAATTTTGTATTTTTAGATAGTATGTTTAAAAGATAGAAGTTATATTTCTATCCACTTCGGGTCAGACACACACGTGTAGCGGTCTATCCGGATAGCGCGGCAGTTAAAAGCGCGCTTGTCGCACACAAAACCCTCGACACAGGAGACATTTCCGATGAATAAACGAGCGTTCATACAGCGAGCGATGATGGTTGGGCTGGGCAGCCTGCTTGGCGTGACGGCCGTTGCACCCGCCAGCGCGGCCAACTTTCCAGAAAGGCCGATCAACATCGTGGTGCCATTCCCCCCGGGCTCGATTTCGGACATAACCGGAAGAGTCATCGCCGCCCGCATGGCGGAATTGCTGGGCCAGCCGGTGGTCGTCGAGAACAAGGCCGGAGCCGGCGGCATTGTAGGAGCGCAGTACGTCGCGAATGCAAAGGCGGATGGCTACACCATGCTGCTGGGAAGCAATTCAACGAACGCCATCAATCCCAGCATTTACAAGACCTTGTCCTATGATCCTTCCAAAGATTTTCAGGCGATCAGCATGACCGGCGTCATCCCGGCGCTCATGGTCGCGGGCAAGGATTTCCCGGCGAACAATGTGCAGGAAGTGATCCAATTCGCCAAGAAAAAGCCGGGCGAACTGCGCATTGCCGTGGGCAGCACCACATCCCGTGTGGCAAGCGAAGTGTTCCAGATCGAAGCGGGCATCAAGGCGATTACTGTTCCCTATCGGGGCGAGCCTCCCGGCCTGACCGATTTGCTTGGCGGCCAAGTCGACATGATGTCGCTGAATCTGCCTACGGCCCTGCCCCAGTTGGAGCAGGGCTCCATTAAAGCGATCGGGCTGGTCGGCGCCAATCGCATCGACCTGGTTCCGGACATCCCCCGTATCGGCGAGACCTTGTCGTCTTATATGATTCCCACCGGCTGGAATGCGCTATTCGTGCCGGCCGGCACGCCAGACGCTATTGTCCAAAAGCTCAATACGGCCGTTGTGACGGCGCTGAAAGACCCTGCCGTGAAGGAAAAACTGGAAGCGACCGGCGGCTACATCGTAACGCCCACCACAGTGAAGGAATTGAGCGAATGGGTGGCGAAGGACACCAAGACATGGGCCGATCTTATCGAGCAGTCCGGCATCCCCAAAATCTGAGTCGTTCCGGCAACTGGCCGCCCATAACCCATAGCCCGGCCGCATGATGGCGCCCAAGCACAGGCTTCCCGCGGCTTGGGCGCACCCGTCAGAACACCAGCCGCCACACCTGCGGGGCGGTGGATATCAGCAGCAAGATGCCGGAAATCGCCAGCAGGCCGAGCACCAGGGCCTTGAAGGAGCTGTCGGAAAAATGGCGGTATAGCCGTATCCCCACCAGCGAGGGGATCAGCATGACCGGCGCCACCAGCGCAAACAGGCCCAGCAGCTCGGTGGTGATCATGCCGTTCAGGGTGAAGGCGGTCAGGGTCAGCATGTGCATGAATAGATTGAAAGCCTGAAATGCCGTGCGCTGCTGGTCTTTGGGCCAGCCGCGCAAGGTGCACCACAGGGTGGGCACGGCGCCGGGCAGCCCGCCGAAGCCGCTCATGGTGCCGCCCACCCAGCCTATTACCCCGTCGGCCGCGCGCCCGCCCTTGCGGATGCGCGGCAGGCGCGACAGGCCCAGCATGGCGGTGCAATACACGGCCAGCAGCAGGCCCACCCCGAACTTGAACAGCAGGGGGTTCAGGATGTTGAGCATCCATAGCCCGGTGGGCACGCCCAGGATGCCGCCGATCAGAAAAGGCTGGATGCGCCGCCAGCTGAAGCCCTGGCGCAAAGCGCCGACAGCCAATAACTGCCCCACTAGAGAGCCGAAGACCACCATGGGAACCGCCAGCCCGGGCTCTATGACCCAGGACCAGATGGCCAGCGACACCATGCCGAAGCCGAAACCGGCCAGGCCCTGCACGAAGGCCGCCAGCACGCTGCCTATGACGATGAATACCCAGACATCCATAGGTCCCGCTATTCCGGCCGTATGACCGGAGCGGGCAGCCCGTCCAGGCTGACGTTGACGCAAGCCGGCAGGCCCGAAGCGCGGGCGCGCTGCAGCGCGGACGAGAGCTCGCCGGCTTCCTGCACGTATTCCCCATGGCCGCCGAAGGCCTCGCATACGCGCTCGTAGCGCGAAGGCAGCAGCTCGCATCCTATGGTGCGATCTTTACCGTAGCTGCGCAGCTGTATCTGATATTCGGCATTCCAGCGCGCGTCGTTGCCCACGATGCAAAGAATGGGCGCGCCGCAGCGCAAGGCCGTGTCGAGCTCGGCGCAATGGAAGCCGAAGGTGCCGTCCCCCATGACAGCGACCACCGGCGCCTGCGGATAAGCGACCTGCGCGCCGATGGCCATGGGCAAGGCCGCGCCGATGGCCCCCGCCGCGCCGTTGATGACGCGATGCGGCGCGGTGAGGCAGGCCTGCGCCCATTGGCCTATCTCGCCGCCGTCCACCACCAGCACCGCGTCGGGATGGCTGTCCAGGATTTGCTGCACGGGCTCGAAGACCTGCACCGGATGCAGCGCCTGGGCGCGCGCGGACTTGGCCTGCCGCCAGGAGGGCGGTCGGTAGGCCAGGGCCTGCGTCACTTCACGCAGCCAGGCCGCATGTGCGGCCCCCGGGGTTGCGCCCGCCCGCGTCAAGGCCGCCAGGGCGGACATGGCGTCGGCCTGATGGCGGGCTTGAAGACGATCGCCCACGGCGCGCTCGCTGCGCCCGAATTCGGCGGTATCCGCGTCCACTTGCAAGAAGACGCAGCCATCGGCAAAGGCCGGCGCGCGCCCGAAGCCCAGGGTGAAATCCAGGCGCTTGCCGACGAGCAGCACGCAGTCGGCTCGGGACAGCACGGGCGCGAAGGCGCCCAGGCTGGGGTCGTTGGCGCCGCGCGGGCTTTCCGTGGCGACCACCGGCACGCCGCAGGCTTCCTGCAGCCTGGCGGCCGCCGCGCGGCCCGCGTCGGTCAGCCCTTGCGGTCCCACGAGTATCAAGGGCCGGTCGGCCCGGCCCAGGCGCTCGATGAGTGCCCCGGCGACGGCGTCGTCCAGCGCCATCGGCACGGGGTCGTAGTCTTGCGGAACGGGCAGGTCGACACGGCCGGCCAGGCCTTCCAGCACGTCGGTGGGCAGGCTCAGGTGCACCGGCCCGGGCCTCCCGCCCAGCGCGATGCGGCAGGCCTCGGCGAAATCCGCGGCCAGGGTGTCGGCATGTTCCGCCGCCCAGGCCGCCTTGACCACGGGCCGCGCCATGGCGACCTGGTCCATTTCCTGGAAAGCGCCGGAGCCGAGCTGCGACAAGGGCGCATGGCCGGACAGCAGGACCAGCGGCGATTCCGACATATAGGCGGTGTACAGGGCGGATACGGCGTTGGCATGGCCGGGGCCGCCGGTGACCAGGGCCACGCCCACCCTGCCGGTCAGGCGCGCCCAGGCATCCGCCATATGGACGGCCGCGCCCTCATGGCGCGTATGGATGATGTCCAGTTTTTCGTCGTAGATGGCGTCGTAGACCGGCATGATGTGATTGCCGGACAGCGAAAAAATGGTCTTGATGCCGGCCTGCCTGATGGACCGGACCAGCATGTCGGCGCCGCGCGGGCTCGCATCCATCATGTACTGGCTTCCTCTTCCGTAAGTATGGTTTGGCCCGGAGACACCCGGGTGAAGGCCACGGGGCGGCGTTCGAGCTGCAGCGCGCCGCCCTGCATGCGTATGACCGAGAACCAGGAATTCTCGAGATCGCGCACCTCCGGGTAGTCTTCGCGGAAATGCGCCCCTCGCGAGTCTTCGCGCGCCAGCGCGGCATGGACGATGGCCTTGCTGACATGCAGCAGGCTGTCCAGGTTCAGCCAGTCCTGCCAGGTCAGATTGTAGGCGCGATTGCCGTCGGCCACACCCACCTCCAGCAATTCATCCTGCAGCGTTTCGAGCCGCGCGGCCGCGCGCTCCAGCCCGGCCTTGTCGCGCACGATGCCGGCGTCGTCCCACATGCAGTCGGCCAGGCGTTCGCGCAAGGCATGCAAGTCGCCGGCGGGCAGGCTGAAGGGGCGGTCCGCCGCCTCGATGGCCTGGCGCGCGCGCTCGGCGTCGTAGTCCAGCAAGCGGCGGCCTTGCACCCATTGCGCCATGGTGTCGCCGGCGATGCCGCCGAACACGGTGGAATTGGCCACGCCGTTGCCGCCCAGGCGGTTCGCGCCGTGCACGCCGCCGGTATCCTCGCCCGCCGCAAACAGGCCGGACCATTCGGTGCTGCAATCGGGCTTGAACACGACGCCGCCCATCATATAGTGGGCGGTCGGGACGACCTCGACCAGGCCGCCCGCCAGGTCGAAGCCGCAGTCGGCGCAGCGCTCCACCATGCCCTTGAACTGCTTGCGCACCTTGTCCGGGCCCAGATGGCTCATTTGTATGTAGACGCCGCCGTTGGGCGTAGTGCGGCCGGCGCGCATTTCCGCATAAATGCCGCGCGAGACCACGTCGCGCGTGGCCCGCTCGCCGCGCGGATCCACGTTGTGCATGAAGCGTTCGTGATTGCCGTTGAGCAGGTAGCCGCCCGCCCCGCGCAGGCCCTCTTCCAGCACCGTGCCGGTCATGCGCGTATCCGGCCCGGCCAGCAGGCCGGTGGGGTGGAACTGCACCATTTCCATGTCGCGCAGGCTGAGCCCGGCGCGCAGCGCCATGGCCAGGCCGTCGCAGCTTTTATCGCCGGACGGGGTATGGAACTTGTACATGGTGGGACCGCCGCCCGTGGCCAGCAACACGGCTTTGGCGCGCACCAGGCGGTACTTGCCCGAACGCAGGTCTATCATCATGATGCCGGCGATCGATCGGCCGTCGGCCGCGGGAATGAGTTCGATGGCGCGGTGCTCTTCCAGGCGCTTGATCTTGCGCGCCCAGACCTGTTCGGACAGGCGGTTGATGATCTCGATGCCGGTCAGGTCCCCCTTGTGCACGGTACGGTCGAAGGTCTGGCCCGCAAACGCCTTCTGGTGCAGGGTGCCGTCGGCATTGCGGTCGAAGAAGCAGCCCAGTTCGTTTTCCAGTTCGTGGATGCGCTCGACGGCGGTGTTCACCAGCTTCCAGGCCAGTTCCTGGTCGGGCAGCCATTTGCCGCCGGTGATGGTGTCCATGAAATGCCGCTCGGGCGAATCGCCTTCGGCCAGGGCCACGTTATAGCCGCCCTGCACCATGCGCGTGCAGCCGCATTTGCCCAGCAGGCCTTTCACCGCCACGGTGATATCCAGCGACGGGTCGGCATCGTGGGCATGCAGCGCGGCGAAGAGCCCCGCCCCGCCGGACCCGAGTATGAGAATGTCGGTGGAGACGATGTCGAAAGGCTGCATCAGTTCGCCCCCAATGAAGCCAGCACGGCATCGCGGCGGCTTTGCACTTCGCTGTTCACCTCGTCGTACAGCGAGTTGCCGTGGCTGTCCATCGCCACCAGCAAAGGCCCGAAATCGCGGATGCGGAATTTCCACAGCGATTCCGGGTTCAGGTCGTCCAGGTCGACGTCTTCGATCTGTTCTATCCAGGTGGTTTCCAGGGCCGCCGTGCCGCCCACTATACCCAGGTAGACGCCGCCCAGGTCCTTGAAGGCTTGTTTGGAGCCTTCATGCATGCCGCCCTTGCCGATGATGATGCGCACGCCGTATTGTTCGATCAACTGCCGCGTGAAGCGCTCCATGCGCGACGAGGTGGTGGTGCCTATGCAGACGGATTGATAGCCGGCGGGATATTCTTCCGACACCGGTACTTTGCGCACATTGGGCGCGGTATGGATGACGGCGTGGCCGTTCAGGTCGAAACGCGTCTTGCGCTGATGGTCGAACATCGCGATATAGGTCGCATCGCGTATGCCGTACAGGGTTTGTTGCAGGGTAACCGTATCGCCGACGCGCAAGGCGCGCACCTGCTCTTCAGTGATCGGCATCGTCAAGTCGTAATGTGCCATGATTGCCTTCCCTTTCAGAATCCGTATTCGATGCCGCCATTGCCCAGGCTGGCGCGGGCGCGCCGCGCCGAATGGCACTGCATGTTGACGGCGACCGGGTTCATGGTGATGTGGGTCGCCGCCAATTCCACATGGACGGCGAAGGAAGTGGCGTCGCCGCCCAGCCCCTGGGGCCCCACGCCCAGCTTGTTCACCGCTTGCGACAGTTCGCGTTCCAGCTCGGCGCCCAGCGGGTCCTCGCACGCGGAACCCAAGGGGCGGGTGGCCGCCTTCTTGGCCAGATGGACGCACAGGTCCGACGTGCCGCCCACGCCCACGCCGACGATGGTGGGCGGACAGGTCCGGCCGCCCGCATTGATGACGCAATCGATGACGAAGCGTTTGACGGCCGCCAGCCCTTCGGCGGGGATCGCCATGCGCAGGAAAGAATTGTTTTCCGAGCCGCTGCCCTTGGGGATCATCTCGATTTCCAGCGTGTCGGGATCCTCGACGAAATCCACATGGATGACCGGCACCCCGGGTCCACAGGATGTATGGTTGTTCTTGCGGCTGATGGGATGCACCACGCTGGAGCGCAGCGGATGCTCGCGCGTGGCGCGCTCGCAGCCTTTGGCGATGGCCTGTTTCAGCCGCCATCCGTCGACGGCGACATTCCTGCCGATGAAGACGTTATAGATGGGGATGCCGGTATCCTGGCAGAGCAGGTTCTGGTTTTCTTCGGCCACGCGGATATTGGTGACCATGGTGCCCAATATGCCGCGGGCGCGTTCCGAGGTCTCCATGCCCTGCAATTGCTGGAAGCCTTCTTTGATGTCGTCCGGCAATAATTTGAGGGCCCGGATATAAAGCTCGCGGGCGGCCTCTTCCACTTGTGTGTAATCGATAGTGTTCATGGCTTAGTTCAATGAAGCAATAAGAAATGCAAAGGAAACAATGGCGGCGGCGCCCAGGCTTGCCGATATCCAGCCCAGCCGCAGGCTGCGCCATGGCCGGAATTCGATCAGCAGCAGGCGTATGCCCCCCAGCGCGTGCACGGCGAGCAGGAAGACCAGCAGCCATTCGCCCAGCTTGAAGACGGGCGCTTCGTACCATTTCAATGCGGTATCCAGGGCGGCCTCGCTTTCCAGGGCCAGCCCTAGCGTCCAGAAATGGAAGGGCAGGAAGACCGTGAGCAGGACGCCGGACAGGCGATGCACGCCGAAGGCCAGCCAGCTTGCGTGCTTGCGGTTGCGCATGTCGTTCTTTTTCATGCGGCGCCCCCCAGGGTAACGGCCCATACCGCCCGCAGACCCATGACGAGCAGCACTAGCCCCAGCAGCCTGGAGGCCCAGCCCGCGGCGCCGTCCTTGAGCCCGGCCCATTCGACCAGCACATTGCGGATGCCGATGGAAGCATGCACGGCCACCAGCACGACGAAGGCCGCATAGAACACGGCCCACAGCATGTTGCCGCGCGTGCGCGCCAGGACTTCGGCCGCGCTGAGGCCGCCCTGGATGGCGTAGACCATGACAAAAAGATGGATGGCGACGAAGAGCGCCATGGCCATGGCGGTGATGCGCTGCCAATACCAGCGGCGGGCCGCCTGGACTGTAATGCTGCGGGACATCAGCGCCTCCCCGCGGAGGGCTCCGCATCCAGTTCGCCGCGCATGGCGGCGCGCGCCGCCATGCGCTTCAGCCCCGAGATGCCGGCGGTGGGAGACAGATGCTTGGGGCAGCGTACCGTACAGGACCCTTGGGTATGACAGGAATGGCAGCCCGCGTCGCCCGCCACCGCCGCGAGGCGCAGGCCGTCGATGTCGCGCACGTCGTTCACCAGCGTCCAGGCGCGGTTCAGGGCCGCGGGACCCAGGTAATCGGGCCGCCAGCTGACCACGTCACAGGATGAATAGCACACGCCGCAGCCTATGCATTCGATGCCCGCATCGGCTTCCTGGCGCTCGGGGCTGTCCGGCTTGACCGCGGCCACGGGTTCGTAGCGGGTGTGTTCGCCCACGAAGCGGCCGTGCGCCGCCTGCATTTTTTCGAAGAAGGAATCCATGTTCACGACCAGGTCCTTCACGACCGGCAGGTTGGCCAGCGGCGCCAGCTGCAGCCGCCCGTCCGCACAGACATTGGATACGTGGGTGCGGCAAGTCCAGCGGGCCACACCGTTGACGCGCATGGCGCAGGAGCCGCACATGCCGACGCGGCAGGCGTAGCGGTAGGACAGCGTGGCGTCCTGGTGCCGCTGGATATGGGTGACCACGTCCAGCACCGTCTGGCTTGCGCGGCGCGGCACCTCGAACGACTGATAGCCGCCCTGATCGCCGCCGCGCCAGACCTCGACGTACAAAGTTGAAGAGTCCGACATGTGAGAAAACCCCGGTGCATGAAGAAAAAGGCCTGAAGGCCGACTCGTTAATCATCTCCTCAATCTTGACAAAAGTAAAACTATTAATTATTTTGGTTAGACTAAGTATTTTTTATTGGCAGGGGTATGTCTTCCATCAGGCAATTCCGCACGGCGCTGGCGGCGGCGAGGCTGGGCAGCTTCGCCGAGGTCGGGCGGCAAATCGGGCTGACCCAGGCGGCGGTCAGCCTGCAGATCAAAAACCTGGAAGCCGAGCTCGGCCTGCGGCTGTTCGAACGCGGCGCGCATGCCTTCACCGTTACGCCCGAGGGGCGGCGCGTGCTGGACCGCCTGGAAAAGCTGGTGGCCGACTACGACAGCCTGCTGGCGCAATCCGATGGCGTGCTGCGGGGCACATTGCACATGGGCGCCCTGGTGTCGGCGCTGATGGGTTCCTTCGGCAGCGCGCTCGCGGACATCAAGCGCGAATATCCCAACCTGGATCTGCGTCTGCTGGCCGGGCAGTCGGGCCAGTTCGCCAGCATGGTGGCGCAGGGCGAGCTGGACGCGGCGGTGGTCACCGAACCGCCCAGCGCCGTCCCGCAAGGCCTGATGTGGACGCCTTTCTACCAGGAAAGGCTGGTGCTGATCGCGCCGCAAGGCATGGCGCGCCGGTCCGTGATGGATTTGCTGCGGCAAGAACCCTTTCTGCAATTCGACCGCTCCTTGTGGACGGGCCGGCTGGTCGGCTACGCGCTGGAGCAACTGGGCGTGACGCCCGCCATCGCGCTGGAGCTGAACTCTATCGAAGCCATTGCCCAGCTGGTGCGGCAGCATTATGGCGTCGCCATCGTGCCGCAACTGGCCAATGCGGAATGGTCCAGCCAGCAACTGGCCATCAAGCAATTGCCCGGCAAGCCCATCGTGCGCCGGGTGGGCATGCTGGAACGGCTGGAGCACGGCAAGAAGCCCGTTACACGGGCGCTGTGCGAGCTGTTCGAACGCCACAAGCAGGCGTCCCCGCGCTCCGGCCGGGAGCAGGGCGGCGCAGAGTAAGGCTGCAAAGAGCAGAGCTGCGGCCAGGACACAGGCATGGCGCGGCGCAAAGGGCGGCTCTTGCGCGCTCACCCTTCGGGTGCATGCCCTTTAGTATCGACAGGCCCCGGCCACATGCTTCCCCGGGATCAAAGCTTATCGATGATACCCAGCGATTTGCCCAGTTCGTGGTAGACCTCGAACTGCTCCTTGTTGAATTTCTTGGCTTCCGCAGGCCCTTTCATGTAAGGCACCGAGCCGGCGTTTTCCGTGGCTCTGATCCAGGTGGCGTCTTTGCCGGTCTGTTCCATCACCTTCCAGATTTTCTGGATGATCTCGTCCGGCATGCCCGGAGGGCCGGATATGCCGCTCCAGCCGGTGATCTGATTCATTTTCTCAAGCCCGAGTTCTTTGGCGGTGGGCACGTCCGGCAAGGTTTTCAGGCGTTCCGGCGTGGTCACGAACAGGGCGCGCAAATTGCCCGCCTTGATCAGGCCGTAAGCCGGCCCGATGCTGCTGCATGAAAAATCCACCTGCCCCGCCAGCAGCGCGCTGGTGGCTTCGCCCGTACCCTTGTAGGGGATTTGCGTGGGGCGCTTGCCGCTGAGCTTCAGTTCGGAGAACAGCACCTGCGGCCCCATGTCGTTGGTCGTCAGGGCGCCGGCCGTGCCGTAGTTCATGCTGCCGCCCTTGCTGCGCAAGGCCTTTTCCAGGTCCTTGTAGGTTTTGTAAGGCGAATCGCCTTTGACGTAGCAGCCGTAGGGGTTGAGTTCCAGCAACCCTATGGAGGTGAAGTCGTCCCATTTGTATTTGGTCTTGGACGGCGCGATGGCGGGCAGTATCGCCTGCGAGCCCGGCCGCGACAGCAGCAGGGTATAGCCGTCGGGGGCAGCGGTACGGCCCTGTTCCGAGCCGATGACGCCGCTGGCGCCGGGCTTGTTGACCACCACCACCGGCTGGCCGAAATACTTCTGGGCCACGGCGCTGAAATTGCGCGCCGCCAGGTCCGAATCGCCGCCCGTGCTGTAGGGCGTGATCAATGTAATGGGGCGCGAGGGATAGTCGGACTTGGCCCACGCGGGGCCAGCCGCCATGCAGGCCGCGGCGACCGCGGATAATGCCAGGGTACCCGAAATGCCTTTGAATTTCGCATGCAACATCGCTTTGTCTCCTGTTCCGCCGGAGCGGAATGGGTTAATGACCCTTCAACGGGGCTCTTGAAGCTGCTGAGTGATTGTCCGGAGCACCACGACGCAATCGACCCCGACCGGACCATCGGGGCCTGCTAAAACGGGATTCAGGTCGAGCTCGTACAACTGGCCCGCGACCGACGCCGCCCACTGCGACAGGCGGGACAGCATGCCGCAAAGCTGGTCCACATCGACGGGCGGACGGCCGCGCACGCCGTCCAGCACCGGACGCATGCGCAGTTCTTCCAGCATGGCGCGCGCTTCTTTGGCGGAGAACGGCGCGCGCCGGAACGCCACGTCGCGCAGGACTTCCAGCAGAATGCCGCCGCAGCCCACCATGACCATGGCGCCGAATACGGGGTCGCGTTTGACGCCGATGACCAGTTCCACATGGCCCGCGCTCATGGGCTGGACGATGACGCCCGCCACGTCGGCATCGGGGCGG
>Ga0182735_1000719_pt1 | contig 24524 bp, 23 predicted proteins | sample eDN5th30CKraftMG_FD_128524 | JGI IMG/M metagenome (GOLD analysis project Ga0182735, IMG submission 128524) | Enriched Miracle-Growth compost microbial communities from Emeryville, California, USA - eDNA 5th pass 30_C Kraft MG (version 2) (version 2) ...
CGGCGGCGGCGGCTATGGCGGCACGGTGACTTCCGACGCGGCAGGCGCCGATTCGGTGACGATCGGCCTCGGCGGCAAGGGCGGCAACGGCGGCGACGGCGGCGACGTGAAAGTCACCGTTTCCGGTTCGATCGAAACCTTCGGCGCCCGCGCGCATGGCGTGGTGGCCCAGTCGGTCGGCGGCGGCGGCGGTGTCGGCGGCGACGCCAAGGGGCAGGCCTCCAATGCGCTCGGTATCGGCGGCCTCGGCGGCAAGGGCGGCGACGGCGGCAACGTCACCGTCATTCGCACCGGCACCATCGTCACGCACGGCGTCGATTCCATGGCCATCTTCGCGCAATCGGTGGGCGGCGGCGGCGGCCTCGGCGGCGCGGGCTTCGGGCGCTTCGGCGCTACGGCGGACGGCGGCAGCGGCATCGACAACAATACCATCGGCTTCAACACCTTCTCCGGCGCCAAGGGCAGCGGCGGCATCGTGACGATCATCCAGGACGGCGACATCCATGCGGTGGGAGACCGCGGCCACGGCATCGTCGCGCAGGCGGTCGGCGGCGGCGGCGGCGCGGGTGGCACGCTGACGGAGGGTGCGGCGGGCAGCGGCGGCGGCATTGGCGACGCGCAGGCGGCTTCCGCGACCACGCTGAGCCAAGTCTGGGTGGAAGGAGCGCAAGCCTATGCCATGTTCGGCCAGAGTTCGACCGGCCAGGGCAACGCCAATAGCGTCCATCTGGGCGCTGGCGGAAGTTTGATCGCACAGGGTCTCGATTCGATCGCGGCCTATGCCGAATCCACGTCGAACCTCGGCTACGCCAAGGGTAACCTCACCATCGACCTGAACGGCGCGTACGCCATCGGCGGCGGCGGCACCGGCGTTGCCATCGCGCTGGTCGGCGGCGCCGACAATGTCGTCACCAACAACAGCCTGACCTATGCGATGGGGTCGTCCTTCACCTATGTCCCGGCGTTCCAGACCTTCTCGCTGTTCGCCGCGGGCGACGAACCTTTCGTGCCCGAGAATGCCATCCTGGCGTCGCTCTTCGACGACTTCAGCGCGCTGACCGCTACCGGCACGTCCGGCAACGACCAGATCGACAACATCAAGACCTTCAACGGCGACGGCAGCGTCAAGACGCTCGGCCGTTTCATCGGCAATGTCGATCTCGGCGGCGGCAGCAACGGCTTCCACAACTTCATCGATTCGTCGGTGGTCAATATTTCCATTCTCGATCCCGACACGCTTGCCTTCGTCACGCCCGCCACCATCAAGCTCAATGGCGGTACGTTCCTGAACGATGGCCTGATGACCAACAACGGCATCGGCGCCCTCGGCTCGCTGATGATCACGGGCGGCTACACGCAGTCGCTGTCGGGCGACCTCGTCACCGATCTCGACCTCGACAACCACATGACTGACATCACCGACCTCACCGGGGCCGGTAGCTATGCCGGCGATGCGCCGCTGAATTTCACGTCCATCGACCGGTTGTTCGACCGCGATGGCTATGTCATCGCGACGGGCGACCAAATCGAGACGACGATGACGCCCACGCTGGTGCATCCTGCGGTCGGCTTCGCCTTCAAGACGAAGGCGTCGGCCGACGAGAAGAGCCTGATCCTCTATTCCGAAAGCCCGACCTTCGAGGACATGATCAAGGATCCGGCTTCCGGCGTCACCGATCCGGGCGTCTTTCAGATGGCCGGTTATTTCGACGGGCTGCAGGACGTGCAGGCGCTCTACGACCAGCCGAGCGAACTGGCGCGGATGATCAACATGCTGCGCTTCTCCCAGACCGAGGAGGAGTTCGGAAAGGCGCTGACCCGCCTGACCCCGCACTATGCCGTGCATAGCTTCGAGATGATCAACCGTTCCACGGACACGATGCTGCAGACCGCGCGCGAGTGCACCGAGGGAGCGACCTACGATTACGACGGCCGCTGCGTGTGGTTCTCGATCAGCCCGCAGCAGAACTACAATCGCGACATGGGACCAGGCGCCACCAACCGCGACGACGTCTACAAGACGATGTCGCTGGGGGCGATGGGCGAGCTCAACGACAACTGGTCGCTCGGCGGCACCCTCGGCCGCACCGACTTCACGTCCAACGTGTGGTTCAAGGGCGACCTTCTGTCGAAAACGACGGGCGAGTCCTGGCAGGCCTATGCGCTGGCCAAATATGCCAATGCGCAGTATTTCGCCGACTTCGCGCTGGGCGGCGGTACCGGCAAGTTCGATGGCCAGCGCGATACCACGATCGCGCAGGTGGGCTTCATACCGGGCGAAACCCTGGCTGGCGAGTACCTGGACGAGATCCTGCATGCGGGGATCGGCAACAGCGTCTCCTATACGCAGGATGCTAGCCAGTTCGGCGCTTCCATGCGCCTCGGCTTCACCCATCAACTGGGCGGCGTCTACGTGCAGCCGACGCTGCAGTTCGACGCCCGTTACCTGCGGGTGTCGGGCAAGGAAAGCGGCTCGGTCGCGGCGTTCACCTTCGGCGGCACTGCCAACACCTATCTGTCGGCGACGCCCGGCCTCGAGATCGGGACTGATATCGCCATCAGCGACAAGGCCAGCCTGCGGGCCTACGCCATGGGCAGCATCGAGTTTTCCAACAAGGATTGGAAGATCGAGGGCCAGTTCAAGGCGGCCGAGGGGCTTGGCGCCCCTCCGCTGACGCTGACCGAGGCAGTGGATTCGCCGCTTTACCGTGTCGGCGCCGGCGTCGAGCTGAACGGCGTCAACGGCGTCGGCTTGGCCGTCCGCTACAATGGCGCTTTCGGCAAAAGGGTCGAGATGAACGCTGTCAGCGCCGCACTGAAGGTTCGTTTCTGAGGCAGGGAGAGAGCCGTTCGGAATGCGGCTCTTTCGGCGATCTCGTGGTGGGTGAGGGATATATGACGTTCAGGAAAGCACTGCCGGTCCTGGTCCTTGGCGCGATCGGTATGCTGGGGTTGCAGACGGCGGCAGCCTTGGCGCAAACAAAGCCGGCCGTTGACGCCTCGTCGCCGCAGCTGCCGGGTGGCGCGTCGGCCCTTTCGGAAACGCATGGCGACTGGACGGTCAACTGCCGGATCGCCAATGCGATCAAGCTGTGTAGCCTGTCGCATCAGCAGTTCAACCAGGCCAACGGCCAGCGCCTGCTCGCCATCGAACTGATGACCAAGACCGCGCAGGACACCACCGGCACGCTGGCTCTGCCGTTCGGCCTGGCGCTCGCCAAGGGAGTTGGCCTCAAGATCGACGACCGGAAACTGGAAGGCGCGCTGGGATTTTCGACCTGCCTGGCGGCCGGATGCATGGTGCCGGTGGCGTTCGATGCCAAGACGCTGGAAGCCCTGAAAGCGGGCACGGTGCTGAAGATCGAAGGAACGGCGTCGGATACCGGCCAGCCGATCGAATTCACCACCTCGCTGACCGGTTTCAGCAGCGCCCTGGCGCGGACCGCGCACCTGTCGGCCGACTGAAGCCGCACATTGCTGCTGCGCGGGAAGCGCAAGCCCGGGCAGATCGCCGATAATATGTTTGAAGGAATGGTAGCGGGAAGTGGACTCGAACCACCGACCCCAGGATTATGATTCCCGTGCTCTAACCAACTGAGCTATCCCGCCAGGATAGGCAAGGCTTCGCGGTGCAGGGCAGGCGAGGCGTTTGCCAAGGTCGGGCGGATATAATGTTGCCGGGGTTGGCCTGTCAAGCTTCGAAGCAGCCGTTGTGCCAGCTTATTCGCTACAGGCAAAAAGCAGGCCTGATGCGGGCGCAAGCCGACGCCGGGGTTGAGTTCGGGGGGCCGCACCGCTATGTGTCAGCTACATAATTCTTGAGTTTACCTTGATGAAACCACGTATAGCAGTTCTCGGGTGCGGATATTGGGGGAGCAACCATATCCGGACCCTCAAGGCGCTTGGGGCGCTGTACGCGGTTTCGGATGCCAACCCGGCGCGCGCCGAAGGCTTTGCCAGCGAACAGGAATGCCTGGCGATTGCGCCGGACGATCTCTTTTCCCGTGACGACATCGACGCCATCGTCATGGCGCTGCCGCCGCAGTTCCATGCCGAGACGGCCATCCGTGCCGTGGAAAGCGGCAAGGACGTGCTGGTCGAGAAGCCGGTGGCGCTGACGGTGGCCGATGCCGAGCGTGCCGTGAAGGCCGCGCATGACCACGGCCGCGTCTATATGGTCGGCCACGTGCTGCGCTTCCATCCGGCCTTCGAGACGCTGAAGGCGCTGATCGACAAGGGCGAACTGGGCGACGTGCGCTACATCCATTCGCACCGGCTGGGCCTTGGCAAATTCCACACCGAAAACGATGCGCTGTGGGACCTGGCGCCGCACGACCTGTCGATGATCCTGGCCATCACCGGCACCGAGCCGCTGGAAGTGCATGGCGAGGGGGCGGCCATCCTCGACAATCTCAGCGATTTCGCCCATCTGCACATGCGCTTTCCGCACGGCCTCTCCGGCCATCTGTTCGCCTCGCGGCTCAATCCCTATCGCGAGCGGCGGCTGACCGTGGTCGGCACCAAGGCCATGGCGGTGTTCGACGATGTCGAGCCGTGGGAGCGCAAGCTCGCCGTCTACCGCCACGCCGTGTGGCAGGACAGCGGCCAGTGGGCGTTCACGGCCAACGAGCCATCCTATGTCGAGGTCGAGCAGGGCATGCCGCTGACGCGCGAACTGGAGCATTTCATCCAGTGCATCGAGACGCGTGCCGAGCCGCGGACGGACGGCAACGAGGCGATCATGGTGCTGAAGGTGCTGACCGCCGGCACCGTCAAGCACGACAAGCGCCGCCGCTGACGGCGCTCATGGCCTAATTTTCAACCGATCCGGTGCGATGCCGCGCTACTCGGCGGCGATGTGGGTGGGCTTTGCCGCGAGCTTGCTCAGCATCGCTTCCGCGTCGGCGCTGCGTTCGGATCTGGCGATGAAGCCGCCGCCGAAGACCCGCGCCTCGTTGCCGTCGTCGGAATAGAGCACGCAGGCCTGGCCGGGCGCGATGCCGGACTCGCCGTTGGCGAGTTCGACCCACACAGCCCTGTCGCTGTGGTGGAGGACGGCGGGCCGCGGCGGCCGGGTCGAGCGCACTTTGGCGAACAGTTCCATGCCGCCGGCAGGAATCTCGGTCAGGGCGCCGTCGCCAAGCCAGTTCACGTCGCGCAGGAAGACCTTGTGCGTCTCGAGCGCCTCGCGCGGGCCAACGACGACGCGAGCGTTGTCGGCATCGAGATGGACGACATAGAGCGGATCGCCGGAAGCGACGCCGATGCCGCGCCGCTGGCCGATCGTATAGCGCAGGATGCCGTCATGCTGGCCGAGCACGCGCCCGTCGATATGGACGATGTCGCCGGGGACGGCGGCGTTGGGGCGAAGCTTGGCGATGACGTCGGAATATTTGCCCTGCGGCACGAAGCAGATGTCCTGGCTGTCGTGCTTGGTGGCGACGGACAGGCCCATTTCCTCCGCCATGGCGCGCACCGCGGGCTTCGGCAGGTGGCCGAGCGGAAAGCGGAGATAGTCGATCTGCGCCTGCGTGGTGGCGAACAGGAAATAGCTCTGGTCGCGATCGGTATCGACCGGCCGGTAAAGGGCGCGGTGGCCGCCGTTGGCGCGCGAGCGGATGTAGTGGCCGGTCGCCAGCGCATCCGCTTCCAGTTCCTGGGCGGTCGACAGAAGATCGGCGAACTTGACCGTCTGGTTGCAGGCGACGCAGGGGATCGGCGTCTCGCCGGCCACGTAGCTGGCGGCGAAGGGATTGATCACGGCTTCGCGGAACCGCTTCTCGTAATTCAGCACATAATGCGGGATGCCGAGCGTTTCGGCGACGCGGCGGGCGTCGTCGATATCCTGCCCGGCGCAGCAGGAGCCGACCCGGTGTGTGGCCGCGCCATGGTCGTAGAGCTGCAGCGTGACGCCGATGACGTCATAACCTTCATGCTTGAGCAGGCCCGCGACCACGGAGGAATCGACGCCGCCAGACATCGCGACGACGACGCGCGTGTCTTCCGGGCGGGCGGCAAGGTCAAGGCTGTTCATGGCTCAGGTCCGTACGTTCGACGCCGCTACCGGTTTTCTGGCCGGCAGGGGTGCGGCGAATATAGGGCATGCCTGCCCGCTTCGCCAGCATCGCGGCCTCCTCGGCCGCTCCATGGGGGCGACGGGGGCAGCTTTGTTTGCGTTACTTCAAATGCCGATGAAAACCCTAACGCGGCATTCATGATCCTTACCTATCCATTAGGGCAGGCTTAGGCAAATTTTAAAGCTGTGGCCGTAATGTGGTGGTGATTGGGTCTTTGAGTTTTTTTGTAGAGAGTACGATGACCGATCTGATTAGACCGCGAGTCAAATATGTTATCGGGCCTGACGGCAGCCCACTTACCATTGCAGACCTGCCGCCGACGAATACGCGTCGCTGGGTTATCCGGCGCAAGGCGGAGGTCGTAGCAGCCGTGAGGGGCGGACTGCTCAGCCTCGATGAAGCGTGCCAGCGCTACAAGCTGACGACGGAAGAATTCCTTTCCTGGCAGGCCTCGATCGACGAGTACGGCCTGGCCGGCCTGCGCACCACGCGCATCCAGCAATACCGGCACTAAGCGGGTCGCGATCCTTAAGGCTCGGATCCCCGCGCCTTATCCCCTTGATTTTCATGCATGTCCTCGCCGGAAATCGGCTTCCGTTATTCGGAAGACATGCGTTGGAGGCGTACGCGGTGCGGGCGCTCCTTAATCGCTCACGGGCCGCCGGGTTGTTCCCCGGCCGCCGAGCCGAAAGCTTTTCGTGGTTTTCTGAACTCGGCCCGCGCTGGAGGCTACCGCTTCCGCGGTTCGCGCTTCGCTTGAAGCGGGGCCAAAATCCGTCGGATCCGCGCCACGCTTAGGGGCTTCGATTTCATGCAAATTCGTGCCCGGAACCGGTTTCCGCTCTTGGGAAAAAGGTTCGGGCTTCCGTGAAATCAGGGCCGCTGCTGCGGCCCGATCAGCCGATCATGGCACTGCGACCGCCGGTTTCGACCTCCCGGACCTTGCTGTCGCGCGATTCCAGCAACTCCGCTTTGGAAAGCTCCGCTTCAGCTTCAGCGAGTACAGATTCGGCAGCGCTTCGCTGTTGAACGAGGTTGGCTTGGGAGTCCCTGAGGTTTTCGCAGCGCTGGCGCGCTGCCTTGGCGAAGGTCGGATAGGCGAAATGATGAATATCGGTGATCCCGGCCTTTTTCTCCTCGGCGGCGATCTGCAGTTCCAATTCTCCGGCCATGCGCTCGAAATCGGCGATCATCATGTCGAGTTGCAGCAGTTGGCGCCGCTTCTCGTTGACCTGGAACTTCTTCAGGCGAACCAGGTTTTCACGTGACTTCATGACTTGGTACTCCAGCAAACGCATTTACGCACATAGCGTCCAATTGACCCCGGAAGGCTCCTTCCCGTGTGTTTCCCCGAGCTTTCCCCTCGCTATGGGAAACAAAATCCTAAAGTTTTTTCGAACCGGTAACCATTCGTTTACGGGCATTGTTAATCATAGGCCCCAGGACTTAAGGGCTGGTAAAAATTCCGCTCGGGGAAATCACCGCCGTCAAGAGTCGGATGAATCGGTTAGCCCGGTTTCTTAATGTTTCGGGTTAACGTGTGAGTGTGCAGATTCCATATTGGATTCAAGTGGGTGTAGAAATTGGTTAAAAAATCTGATACCGCTTCAGGTGCGTGATTAGGATTTGTTAACCATTCGGTGGCAGCTTTCGACGAGGTAATCGCTGCTCCGGTCCTGAACGGTTTGCCGACGGGCCGATGGCGGAAAAGGGGATTAAGATGCGCGTTCTGCTGATAGAAGACGACAGTGCAACCGCACAGAGCATCGAGCTGATGCTGAAGTCCGAAAGCTTCAACGTCTATACGACCGATCTCGGCGAAGAGGGTGTCGATCTCGGAAAGCTCTACGACTACGACATTATTCTTCTCGATCTCAACCTTCCCGACATGTCGGGCTACGAGGTCTTGAGGACACTTCGCCTTTCCAAGGTAAAGACGCCGATCCTTATCCTTTCCGGCATGGCCGGCATCGAGGACAAGGTGCGCGGCCTCGGCTTCGGCGCGGACGACTACATGACCAAGCCGTTCCACAAGGACGAGCTGGTGGCCCGCATCCATGCCATCGTGCGCCGCTCGAAGGGCCATGCCCAGTCCGTCATCACCACCGGCGAACTGGTCGTCAACCTGGACGCCAAGACGGTCGAGGTCGGCGCGCAGCGCGTGCACCTGACCGGCAAGGAATACCAGATGCTGGAGCTGCTCTCGCTGCGCAAGGGCACCACGCTGACCAAGGAAATGTTCCTCAACCACCTCTACGGCGGCATGGACGAGCCGGAACTGAAGATCATCGACGTCTTCATCTGCAAGCTCAGGAAGAAGCTCGATGCTGCTTCCGGCGGCCAGAACTATATCGAGACGGTGTGGGGCCGCGGCTATGTGCTGCGCGAGCCGGAAGACATCCGCGAAAGCGCCTGAACGCGCTTGAATCGACAAAACCTGCACGAAAACCCGGCGTTTGCCGGGTTTTTTGCGTTTACGGCCTCCGCCTGCGAATCAGGCGGCGAGATGCAGGGAACGGAAGCGCTCGAGAAGTTGCGAGCGGTTGAAGGGCTTCAGCAGGTAGCCCTGCGCTCCGGCCCGCTTGGCGCGCATGATGGCGCCGATGTCGACCTCGACCAGCGAAACCAGGATCTGCGGGGAGACGGGCGACGCCAGACTGCGTAGGCTGCGGATGAGGTCGACCGCTTCCATGTCCGCGAGGCTGGAATTGACGACGATGATGTCCGGCATGTCGGCCGCGCACATGCGCAACGCCTCGCGACCGCTCTCGGCTTCGATCACCAGCATGTCCGGGCCACGGAGGATTCGCTTGGCAACCTTCCTGATGATGCTGGAATCGTCGACGAACATGCAGCGCTTCATACCGTTCCCCCTTCGCCCGGCGGGATCAGAGCGCCAGGCAGCCGGTGCGGACCGTAGCCGGTGCGGGTAAAAAAGCGGAAAAGCCTTTAGGTAAAGTTTTCGCCAATCGTAGCGCGCTAGTGCGCGGGGCCGGTTCTCAGGCGGCGGCGAGCACGATTTCCTCGGCCGTCGCATGGACCGTGATCGTCATGCCGGCCTCGCGGGCAAGCAGCAACGTGTAATAGGGCTGCACCGAATGGGCGTCGATCGGGTCCTCCGGCTGGTGGCCGGAATGCAGTTCGAGGAATTTCGGCGGCACGCGCAGCATCGGGCCGCTGGTGGTCAGCGTAAAGCGCGGCTGCGTCTCTGTATCCTCGAGCTTCACCGAAAGCTTGCCGCCGCGCGGGATCGAGGCATTGGCTACCAGGATGAGGTTGAGCAGCAGCTTGACCTTGTTCTTGGGCAGGAGCGCGCGCGTCCCGTTCCAGCTCAGCTCCGGCTTCTCGTTGCGCAGGAAGGCGGTGGCCACCGCTTCGGCGTCGCCGGTGTCGATCAGCATGCCGGCTGAACCCGCCGCACCGAAGGCGATGCGCGCAAACTGCAACCTTGCGGACGCGTTGACCGCGCTCTGGCGGATCAGGTTCATGGCGTCCTCGTCGGCCCCGCCTTCGTCGAGCAGTTCCAGGCCGTTGTTGATCGCGCCGACCGGCGAGATGATGTCATGGCACACGCGGCTGCACAGCAGTGCCGCAAGGTCGGGCGCGGATAGGGTAAATAGATCGGCCATGAGCAAGAATCCCCGTGAATAGCCCCGAAGCGCAATCGAGTGTCGACCATACGCGCCGTACTGCCCGAATCAGGCAGACTCGAACCTCAACGGGTATAGCGTGCGCCGGAGCGGCGACAAATCCAAAATGGTCTTTATCGACAGGCTCGCGCCCCGGAAGTGGGGGACTGGCGCGGTTTTGGGCGCGACAGCCTGTCGCGCCGAAAGAGATTCGGGCGCCGAGCCGTAAGCCTTTGTTTTTGTGCACGTCTTTATCCCGAAGCCGATGCGCGATCGCTGGAGAAGTGCCGTCGCGAAGGGCCGAGCGCGGCCATGCTGCCGCCACGTTCGTGTGCGAATTTAATGGTTGAAAAAGGATTACGGCATAGGTTGCCAACGAATACCCGAAGCGGCCGTTCCAAAGAGCCAAAAGGGGTGAGGCGTCGGCGAAAGCGCTCCCAGACGGAGATTGGAAGCATGTTTTCCCGATTTTGCGGCCGGAATGTTATCCGAGCCATTGCCATGATGGCTATCGCCGGCTTTTTCGCGCTTTCCGCTTCTGCCTCGCAGGCGCAGGAATACACCGCGCAGGAAATCGTCGATTCAGGGCATAAGTTCTTCGGCGCCACCTCTGGCGGCCTGGCCAGCGTGGTCGAGAAGATTTTCGCTTCCTATGGCCTGCCCAACGGCTACCTGCTGGGCGAGGAGGGCTCGGGCGCGATCATCGGCGGCCTGACCTATGGCGAGGGCACGCTCTACACCAAGAATGCCGGCGACCATAAAGCCTACTGGCAGGGTCCGTCGCTGGGCTGGGATTTCGGCGGCGGCGGGTCGCGGGTGATGATGCTCGTCTACAATCTGGACGACATAAGCGCGATCTACAACCGCTTCGGCGGCGTGGCGGGCAGCGCCTATGTCATCGCCGGCGTCGGCTTCAACGTGCTGAAGAACGGCAACATGCTCCTGGTGCCCATCCGCACCGGCGTCGGCGCCCGGCTCGGCGTCAATCTGGGTTATCTCAAGATCACGCAGCAGCCGACCTGGAACCCCTTCTGACGGGCCGGCCGGCGGGGCGCCGGCCGATCTTCCCTTTGTTTTCCGGATGCGGACGTGGCACAGTCCAGGCATGACCCCGGCGTGTATGGAGCCGGGCTGTAACGAGTAAGGCGCCTTGATCCAACCTGTCCTGTTCTTTGCGCTTGGGTTCTTGTGCGCCGGTTTCCTGGCGCTGCTGGTCGCACCTGCCATCTGGCGGCGCGCGGTGCGGCTGACGCGCCGGCGCGTCGAGGCCTCGGTGCCGCTGACGCTTTCCGAAATCCAGGCCGACAAGGACAGCATGCGCGCCGGCTTCGCCATGGCGGTGCGCAAGCTGGAAATGGACGTCCGGGCGCTGCGGGAAAAGTCAGCCGAACAGATGGTGGAGATCGGCCGCTCCCATGAGGCGCTGGCTGTGCTCGAGCGCGAGCGCGCGGTGCTGGACGAAAAGCTGGAGCAGAGCGTGAAAGAGGGGGCAGGGCTGCGCGAGGAACTGGGCCAGCACGCAGCACAGGTCCAAGCACTGTCCGAACGGCTCAAAATCGCCGAGCAGGCGGCGGCCGAGCAGGCGCGGGAACTGGAGCGGCTGGGCCAATTGTACGAAGAGGCCAGCTTTTCCGCGAGCAACCGGCAGATCGAACTGGTCTCACGTGAGGCCGAATTGGAGAAGCTTTCCAGCAGCCTTTCGGTCCTGCGCGAGGAAAACAAGAACCTGGCGCGCAAGGGCAAGGAGGCGCAAGCACAGGGCCAGCGCGCCGATACCGCGCTCAATGCCGAGAAAAAGAAGGTGGCCGACCTGGACAAGAAGCTGCAACGGATGATGGCGACCCGGGCCGACCGTGATGACAAGATCGACCGCCGCGAGAAGGAACTCGCACGCCTGCGGCAGCAGCCGAAGGCTCCCGCCGCAGCGGCGGTCGTTCGCGGCGGCCGCGAGATCGACAAAGCCATCGCCAAGCTCGACGCGGATCGCCGGAGCCTGGAAGGCAGGCTGGTCGAACTGGCGCGCGAGAACAGGAAGCAGCGAGCCGAAGCGGCGTCCGGCGAGGCGGTACGCTCCGGGTCGGAAGCGCTCGACATCGCCGATGCCGGGCTGTTGCGCGGCCAGATGCATGAGCTTGCCGCCGAGGTCGTTGCGCTGACGGCGAGGCTCGAAGGGGAGGAGGCGCCGATCGCGCGCGCTCTCGCCGCTTCCGCCGTCGCCCAGCCGCCTTCCGGCGGCAACGGCGCCTCGATGATGAGCCTTGCCGAGAGGATAAAGGCCTTGCGGAAGGCCACGCCGGCCGCCTGAACCCGCGTTACTCGCTTTCGGAGAAATGGTGCAGGGCAATGGCCGAGGCGGCGGCGACGTTCAGGCTGTCGAAGTCCCTGCGCATGGCGATGCGTACCGTCGCCAGTTTGTCGAGCAGATCCTTCGGCAGGCCCTCGCCCTCGGTGCCGAGATAGAGCGCCACGCGCCTGCCGCGCCGGACGGTGCGGATATCCGTTGCGCCGGCGGGCGAAAGCGCGAACTGGTCGTAGCCGTGCCGGGCGAGTTCGCGGGTGAAGGCGGCAGTGTCCTCGAAGGACGCGAACGGCACTTTCAGCGCGGCCCCCACCGATACGCGGATCGCCTTGCGGTACAAAGGATCGCAGCAGGTCGGGTCCATGAACACGGCATCGGCGCCGAAGGCGGCGGCGTTGCGGAAGATGGAGCCGATATTGTCGTGGTTGGCGATGCCGACCAGCACGACGACGAGCGCGCCGGCAGGCAGTTCCTCCAGCAGCGCCGCGGCGGTTTGCGGAGCGCGCCGCGAACCGACAGCCAGGATGCCGCGATGCATGTGGAACCCGGCGATCTTGTCCATCGTCTCGCCCGAGACGACGTAGACTGGCAGGTCGGGCGGGGCCTTGGCCAGGATGCCGCCCAAGCCCGCCAGTCGGTTTTCAAGCACGAGGACGGATTCGGCCCGGAAGCGCTGCGCCGTCAGCAATACGTCGAGCACCACCTTGCCCTCGGCGATGAAGCGCCCCTGACGGCCGGTGAGGTCCCGTTCCTTGATATCGAGATAGGCGCCGATGCGAGGATCGTTCGGATCGGCGATGTGGATGAGGGTCATGGCTGTTCCGGCGCTTTTCGCCGGAATGGACCGTGGCGGCTACGGGGTCAAGTTCCGGTCGCGCGCAAGAAGGGTTCCGCATTTTCGGTTTCGCCGAACAACTCGTCCAGCATCTGCAACAGGGCGCGGGCGGCCTCGGACTTGCAGGAATAATATATCATCTGGCGGTCGCGGCGCGTCTGCACCAGATCGAGCGCGCGCAGCTTGGCAAGGTGCTGGGACAGGGCCGATTGGCTGAGCGACACCTTTTCGGCGATGGCGCCGACCGACATCTCGCCCTGAAGCAGGTAGCTGACGATGACCAGCCGTTTCTCGTTGCCCATCAACATGAGAAAAGCCGCCGCCGCCTTGGCGTTGTCAACCAGCGCTGTCGAAACCGTCATTGCCCACACTTTTCCCTTGGTCGATCGCTATGGGGGCAAATAGCGTTCGAAATCCTGCAATCAATCCGTCGCCGCATAAATCAGGATCGTTCAACAATACTCGGTGGACCATGCGGTGGCCCGGTAACAGACAGCGTCAAGCATGTGCGCAATCCCGCAATGCGCGATGCTTGGGCGTGTACGCGGCGAAGGGTACGGTTTTTCGCCGAGATCACAAGACATCTGTGGCCGCCGGCGGCAAAAAGCGGTCACGACTGTGGCGCTTCTGCCGCACGTGCGGCCTTGGCCATTTGCACCAGGGCGGGCCTGAGGTCGGCTGCGGTCTTCAGCGGTTCGGGAAAAAACACACGGCAGCCCTCGTCGCCGCTGGCGAGGTCGATGCCGTCGGCGTCGAAACCGGTGGCGGTCCAGCCGTCGCCCAAAGCCCTGGCGAAATGGTGCGCGTAGAGGGCGATGGCGTCGAGGTGGTCGCTGTTCATATGGTCGAGCGCGCCCTGTTCGCTGGCCGCGAGTTCGTCATTAACGGCGCCGGCAACCAGCAGGTCGGAGCGGGTCAGCATATAGGCCTTGCCGAAGCCGGCATTGAGGCTTCCCGTTTCCGGCTCGAGGCGGAAGATGGAGAAATCGCCGAGGCCGGCATAGAGTTTGGCTTTGGGATTGTGGTTGAGGTAGCGCCGCTCGGCGCGGGCGTGGTCCGGGCTGCCGTGCTCCAGCCGCACCGCGCGGCAGGACAGCGAGATGCGGGGATGCGCCAGCGGGTCGCCCTTGCCGGTGACGCCCACCAGCAGCGAGCAGCGCGGATCGGCCAGGATCGCCGGCGTGTGGGCCGACAGCATCGAAACCAGGATCAGCGGGGTGCCGTCGAGGTCGGTGGCGACACCGACGCGGTTGATCGAGGGCGCGCTGGTGTTCGGGTCGAGGAAGGCGATGGCGCCATGGCGGGCGCTGCGCACCAATGTTTTTGCCAGACGGATCGACTGGGCGTCCGTCGGGCGGATGACATCCTTCTTCTTCTCTTCCACGTCGCTCACCAATAAGCTGATAAAAACAGTCTACTTATTGATCGATGCGACCCGCCTTGGCAAGGCCCGTCAGCGCGGAGCCATGCGGATCGCGCCGTCGAGCCGGATCGTCTCGCCGTTGAGCATCTGGTTTTCGACGATGTGCAGGGCAAGCGCCGCATATTCAGTCGGTTCGCCGAGGCGCGGCGGGAAGGGAACCGCTGCCCCCAGCGAATCCTGCACTTCCTGCGGCATGGCGGCCATCATAGGCGTCTTGAAGATGCCGGGCGCGATGGTGCAGACGCGGATGCCGGAGCGGGCAAGGTCGCGCGCCACCGGCAGCGTCATGCCGACCACGCCGCCCTTGGACGACGAATAGGCGGCCTGGCCGACCTGCCCGTCATAGGCGGCGACCGACGCGGTGTTGACGATGACGCCGCGCTCGCCGCCCTCCAGCGGATCGAGCTTCGCCGTCTGGTCGGCGACGAGGCGGATCATGTTGAAGCTGCCGATCAGGTTGATCTCGATGACCCGGCGGTACTGGTCCAGCGGATGCGGGCCTTCCTTGCCGATAGTCTTGACGCCGATGGCGACGCCGGCGCAGTTGACGAGGATGCGTGCCGGGCCGAGTTTTTCCCCCACTTCGGCGATCGCGGCGACGGCGCTTTCGGCGCTGCTGACGTCGCATTTGACGGCGATGCCGCCGATGGCCTCGGCCACCTTTTGCGCGCGTTCGATGCCGACATCGAGGATGGCGACCTTCGCGCCCCTGGTGGCGAGCGCGCGTGCGGTCGCTTCGCCGAGGCCGGAGCCTCCACCGGTTACGATTGCGACCTGTCCGTTCGGATTCATGGGCTTCTCCTGATCATGATGCGCACAGTACGAAGCCGTTTCCGGCCGTGCAACCGCCGCTATCCGTTATGTGCCTGGGCGGCATGGCAGACCTCGCCGGCAAGCTTGCGCACCGCGCCCGGCGCGATCTCGTGCGCCAGCACCCGGTTGAGGTCGACCGGCCGCGGGAAGGTCAATTGGCCGTTCGGCACCCGGGCGAATCCGAGCGGGCCGTAATAGGGCTCGTCGCCGACCAGCATGACGGCCGGCGCGCCGGCCTTGGCCGCCGCTTCCAGCGCGATCGCCACCAGCCGCCGGCCGATGCCGAGGTTCTTGTAGGCCGGGCACACCGCGAGCGGCCCGAGCATGTGGGCTCGGCCGGCACCGGCCGCGATCGGCGTCATGCGCACCGAGGCGATGACGGCTCCGTCCTTGAGCGCCACGAAGGAAAGCGTGCGGTCGTGCGGGCCGCCTTCACGAATCCGGTAGGCGGCGCGGCTGAAGCGGCCCGGCCCGAAGGCTTCGTCGTTGAGGATGTCGATTTCGGGGTCATGCGCCGGGGTTTCCGGCAGATAGGTGACGTCGGCAGAGCTCATGGGGATTGCGTTCCGATATGCAAGGAAAGAGCCGCCACAAGGCGGCGGTCGCCGGTCGGCGCCGTTCAGGCGCGGGCGGTCTTTCGTCGTCGGTCGAACCGAACCATATCAGGAACATCAGCCATCGTGTTCTTCCGCTAGCATCAAACGCCTTGCCCTGCAATCGGGCTTGCCCCTGCAATCAGGCCTGTCTGTGCCGTTGACGCTCTGTTCAGTGGCAAAGGGCGTTCGAAACGCCATTTGTGGCGTAGAAGGATTGCAGGAAGAAAGGCAGGGTCATGGGATTACTGGTCGAAGGAAAATGGCAGGACCGCTGGTACGACACCAAGTCGACCGGCGGCCGCTTCGAGCGTTCGCAGGCGCAATGGCGTGACTGGGTGACGCGTGACGGCAAGCCGGCCGAGGGGCGCACGCGCGGCTTCAAGGCGGAGCCGGGCCGCTACCACCTCTATGTGTCGCTGGCCTGTCCGTGGGCGCACCGCACGCTGATCTTCCGGGCGCTGAAGAAGCTGGAAGACGTCATCTCCGTTTCCGTGGTGCACCCTTACATGGGGTCCGACGGCTGGACGTTCCGGACGGAAGACGGCGCTACCGGCGATACGCTCTACGGGCTCGATTTCCTGCACCAGATCTACACCATGGCCGATCCGGCCTATTCCGGCCGGGTGACGGTGCCGGTGCTGTGGGACAAGCGGGAAAAGACGATCGTCAGCAACGAATCGTCCGAGATCATCCGCATGCTGAATTCCGCCTTCGACGAGTGGGGCGACGCCAGCGTGGATTTATGCCCGCCGGCGCTGCGCGGCGAAATCGACGAACTGAACGCCTTCATCTACCCGGCGATCAACAATGGCGTGTACCGGGCCGGCTTCGCGACCTCGCAGGCCGCCTATGAGGAGGCGTTCCAGGCCCTGTTCTCGGCGCTGGACCAGATCGAGGAGCGGCTGTCGAAGCAGCGCTACCTGACTGGCGAGCGCGTCACGGAGGCCGACTGGCGGCTGTTCACGACGCTGGTGCGTTTCGACCCGGTCTATGTCGGGCATTTCAAATGCAACCTGCGCCGGATCGCCGACTATCCAAACCTGTCGAACTATCTGCGCGATCTCCACCAGGTGCCGGGCGTGGCCGGCACGGTGAACCTGCTCCACATCAAGGCGCACTATTACGGCAGCCACCCGACCATCAATCCGACCGGCGTGGTGCCGCTGGGGCCGGTGCTCGACTACGATGCGCCGCACGACCGGGACAGGTTCCGGGAAGCGGCGTAGCCACTACCAGTAGGGTGACGCCTCGGCCCCCTCGAACACCTCGGCGATGCGCCGCCGCGTCGCCGGGGTGGTACCGTCGGGCAGGCGGTCGAGCGGGAAGAAGCCGGCTTCGGCGATCTCGTGATCGGGCGTCTTCGGCGTCGACTGGATAAAATCCTCGATCAGGTAGAAGGCGACGTGGTCGCGCCGGCTCGCCTGGCGGTTGAAGTGCACCGACCGCAGCCGGGGCGGGGCGGTGAAAGCGATGTTGCCTTCCTCGCCGAACTCGCGCTGCAGCGCCTCGGCGCTCGTTTCTCCCACCTCGACGCCGCCGCCGGGCAATTGCCAGCCCGGCACGTAGGTATGGCGGATGAGGAAGACCGACTTGGTCGCGCGGTCGTGGACGAGGCCGCGCACGCCCAGCGTCATCGGCCGCCTCAGCAGGAAAAACAGGTGGAACAGCTTTGCGCGCAGGCCCGGCCAGCCGGCCTGGCGGAAGCGCTTTTCGTCGTCTTCGTTCATCGCGCGGCGATCTCGCGGTGGAAAGCGCGGCGCGGGTCGCCTATGAAGAAAAAATGTTCAGGCTCGCGCATATTTCCGATGTCCATCTGGGGCCGCTTCCCGCTGTAACCTATCGCGATCTCGCCTCCAAGCGCGTGGTCGGCTACGTCAACTGGCAGCGCAATCGCCGCCGCCACATGGTCGATGCCGTCACCGATACCCTGGTCGCCGACCTCAGGGCGAGCGAGCCCGGCCATATCGCCGTGACCGGCGACCTCGTGAACCTGGCGCTCGACGGCGAGATCGAACTGGCGCGGCTGTGGCTGGAGACGCTGGGCCCGCCGCACGACGTTTCGCTGGTGCCCGGCAACCACGACGCCTATGTGCCCGGCGCCTTCGGCAAGGCCTGCCGCTCCTGGGCGGCATGGATGAGCAGCGACGGCGATGAGGGACCGGTCAGCCGCGACACGTTCCCCTATCTGCGCGTTCGCGAAAACATCGCCCTGATCGGCGTATCGACGGCGCGCGCCACCGCGCCCTTCATGGCCAGCGGCTTTTTCCGGGAAGGGCAGGCCGCGCGGCTTGAAAAGATCCTGGAGGAAACCGCCGGGCGCGGGTTGTGCCGGGTCGTCATGATCCATCATCCGCCGGTCAGGGGCGCGGTTTCGCAGCACAAGCGCCTGTTCGGCGTCGGCCGCTTCCAGAAAGCGATGCGCCGCTGCGGCGCCGAACTGATCCTGCATGGCCATTCGCATCTGCCGACGCTCTACCATCTCGACGGCGCCGGCGGGAAAATCCCGGTCGTCGGAGTGGCGGCGGCCGGGCAGGCGCCGGGCGGCTCGCATCCGGCGGCGCAATACAACCTGCTCGATATCGACGGCGGAAAGGGAGACTGGCGCATCCGGCTGACGCGGCGCGGCCTGACCGGCACCGCGCTGCCGCTGGCCGATCTTGAAGCCGTGGAGCTTAGCGGCAAGGCTGCTGCCTTCGTCAGGAACTGAACAGCGCCGCGCTGATCCGGTCCCAGAACAGCACCGCCGAGAAGCCGAGCCCGAACAGGACGCCGGCCAGGACCAGGGCGAGGCCGGCGACCAGCGTGGCCCAGACCCTGCTGCGTACAGGCGCGCGCAGCGGCGGTTCGGCTTCCGGCACCGGCGCGTGCCTTGCCCCCACCATGGCCGGCTCCGGGCCGCCTTCCAGCATGCGCTGGCGCTCGACGATGCGCTCGGCGACGTAGCGCGTCACCTGGTCGGCCACCGGCTTCATGTCGGTCGATTCCGCCAGCACCACGCGGCCGATGCGCGTATCCTTGAGGAAACGGTAGGTACGGCGGTCGCGGCCCATGGCGACATGGCTGACCGCGTCGATCCACAGCCGCGGCTGCAGGCCGGACGAGACGGTGAAGTCGAAATTGTCCATGTCGGCCGGCACGTCGGCGAAGACGGGGGCGAGTTCGGTGGCCAGCAGTTCCAGCCGCATGCGGTGGGCGTCGCGCATGTCCACGACGACGTCCTCGCGGTCGGCAAGCGCATTCTTGACGTCGCGAACCGCCTGCGGAAGGTTTCGCGCCTGGTCGGACGGAGCGTGGTCGTTTGCGTCTTTCATCGGCGTCGGCCTCGGTTGGTTAACGAGGAATTACCATAGAAGATGGTAAAATTGCAGCCGCTGCGTCAAGCGGCGGCAAGGTTCGCCATGATTGCCTGCCGGACCGCGTCGGGAGCCTCGCCGACCAGCATGTGGCCGGCGCCCTCGATTACTTGCCGATGGAAGCGGGCGGGCAGGCCGTCGGACTGCGCGAAGGGCAGCACGGGGTCGGCCGTGCCCCACAGCACGGTTGCCGGCATGGCGAGCGTTGCCAGCGCCTCGGCCGGGATGACGCCCTGTCGTTCGCCGCGCGTGATCGCGGCGGCAATCTCCACCAGTTTTTCGATCTGGCCCGGACGCACCCGCATGGCAAGGCCGGCGTCCAGCTGATCGTCGGGGACGACAGCGCTTTCGCCCGACATGGCTTGCAGGCAGGCGCGCAGCTCGTGCCTGTCGGCGGCCTCGGCATAGCGGCGCAGCAGCGGGCCGTTGATCTCGGGGCCGAAGCCGCCGGGTGCCAGAAGCGTCAGCGAAGCGACGCGCCCGGGCTCGGCCAGCGCCATCAGGGCCGCGACCGCCCCGCCCATCGAGTGGCCGACGACATGCGCCCCGTCGATCCCGCACCGCGAAAGGTAGGCGAGCAGGGCGCGTGCGGCGGATTTGGCCGATCCCGCTCCCTCGGCGTCCAGGGACAGGCCGTGGCCGGGCAGGTCGCAGGCAAGGACGCGCGTGGTGGGCAGCAAGGGCGCGGCTGCGGCATCCCACACGCGGTGGTCGGCGCCGAAGCCGTGCACGAAGACGACCGCCGGGTCGCCGGTTCCGCTGTCGGAAACGAAAAGGGCGGCCGGGTCAGCTTGCATTGGGGATACCGGCTTTGCGCAAGGCGTCGACCAGACGGTCGGTCAGTTCGGGGGGATAGTTGCGCTCGACGAAGACCGGGCGCGGATTGGCGGCGAACTTCGGAAACTCGGCGATCAGCGTCCGGCGAAGCTTTTCGGCCAGGACCCGGTCGCCGGACGCCTCCGCACTGATGATGCGGGCGGTGAGATAATGGGATTTGGGGATCGTCGTCGTCAGGGAATCGCTGGCGCGCTTGGCGCCTTCCATGTCGCCCAGCATGAACTTTCCGGCGAACAGCCCGAAATCCCACCAGGTCGGGCGCGCGCTCGAAGCGTCGATCGCGCGTTCCAGGATCGGCGTGCCTTCGGCATAGTTTCCGGCGAATACCAGCGCATAGCCATAGGCCGCGCCCATGCCGAGATCGTAGGTGTTGAGTTCGTAGGCCTTGCGCATCCAGCGGACGGCGGCGTCGGTTTTGCCCAGCCGGGAGTTGATGTAGCCGTAGGATCGGTGGACGGAAGCGCTGGTCGAACCCATTTGCAGGGCGTTTCGCGCCAGCGCCAGGGCCTGGTCGGTCGTAGCATTGGCCGGGTAGGGGAAGCGCTTGGTCACCGCCTCGAGCTGCAGGGCGGCCGCCTCGGAATAGACGAGCGGCGACTTCACGCCCTGCTCGATCAGCGATTCCACGCAGCGATAGGCGGTCCTGTGCGTCTGGGCGTTCTGGTCGAGATAGTATTTCTCGTCCAGGAGCAGGCATTGCGTGAGTCCCGCCTGGAGGTTGCCTTGCTCGATATAGTTGTAGATGGCGCCCGAGGCCGGGACGGACGTGGTCAGGATGCCGGCGATGCGGTCGTCCAGTTTCGGCGACGCCAGGGTTTCCGCCGACAGCCTTCGCGACAGCAGCACGCGGCCGGTTGCCATGTTCTGCAGTTCGAGCAGGAGGTCGCCGTGGGAAGAGCCGGGAATGACGCGGAAGACGAAGCTGGTGCGGCTGGACGAAAGGGGTTGCTCGTCGACGCCGTGGCCGATGAAATCGATGGTGTCGAAGCCGGAAAGCCCGGTTCGCAGCGCGATGACCACGCGTTCCGCGTCAGGTCCCTTGGCATCGGCGTCGACATAGACGGCGGGCAGGTCGGCGGGAGAATCCGTCCTGGCGATGCTGCTCGTGGCGACGGCGGTCTCTACGGCCGCCGCCTCGATGCCGTCTGGCGGCGAAAGAACGCCCTGGCGGACGAGCAGCACGCCCAGCATGGCGATGACGACGGCGATCGCCCCCCAGAAAAAGCGCAGCTGGCGCGCGATGGCGGGTCGTGCCGCCGCCCGGCGCTTTGGTGGCGGTGGTGCGTCCGCGACAATGGCGGGCTCGCCTTCTTCCTCCGTCGCGACGGCGGCCGGCTGCTCGACCGCTTCGTAAGTCGGGACATAGCTGCCGCGCGGGATGGCGATGCGGACGGGTTCCGAGGCGCCTTCGGTCGCGAAATACTGGTTCAGAAGTTCACGCAGCCTGCCGGCCTGCACCCGTACCACGGCGTCGGTCGAGGAATCGAATCCTGCATCCCTGCCGAAGACGTCGACGGCGATGGCGAAACCCTTGAGCCGGTCGGCCTCGCCGGCCAGTTGGCGCTCGACCAGATAGCGCAGGAGCTCGCGCGCTCGTTCGGAACGCCCAAAGGTTTCGCTGGCGAGCAGTCGCTCCAGCGTTTCGCGCACTGCGGGGGCGGCAGGCGTGGAATGCTGCAAGTGTCAGACCTTTCGACGGGCGGCACGGTTAAGGTCGCAATCATATAACGCCGTGGCCCGCGCACAAGCGTATGTTGGTACTGGCCCACAGGACGATCTCCGGCAGGCCAGTACCGGCCGGTCAGCCGGCGTCGTAGCCGATGATGCGGTTGGCTGCCGAAACCACGGCCTCCAGCGAAGCGGACGAGATGTTGGTGTTGATGCCGGCGCCGAACAGCTTGCCGCCCGGATGCTCGACCTCGACATAGGAGATCGCGGAGGCGTTGGAGCCGCGCTGCATGGAGTGCTCGGAATAATCGAGCACCGACATCTCCACCCCGATATGGCGCGACAGGGCGTCGACGAAGCTGTCGATCGGGCCGGTTCCGGTTCCGGTGATGGTCACTTCCTGGCCGTTGTCGAGGATCGTCGCCTCGATCAGGCGCCGCCCCTTCACCTCCGTATCCGGATAGGTGCGGTGCTCGACATATTTCAGGCGCGCGCCCGGCTGGTCGACATAGGTCTGCAGGAACTGCTCGTAGATGCGCCTGGCCGGCACCTCCCTGCCTTCCGCGTCGGTGATCGCCTGGATGGCGTGGCTGAACTCGATCTGCAGGTTGCGCGGCAGGTTGAGGCCGTAGTCGGCCTGCAGCACATAGGCGATGCCGCCCTTGCCGGACTGGGAGTTGATGCGGATGATCGCCTCATAGGAGCGGCCGACGTCGGCCGGGTCGATCGGCAGGTAGGGCACTTCCCACAATTCCTTGTTGGCGGTCTTGAGCGCCTTCATGCCCTTGTTGATCGCGTCCTGGTGCGAGCCGGAGAAGGCGGTGTAGACCAGTTCGCCGACGTAAGGGTGGCGCTCAGGGATCGTCAACTGGTTGGCGTATTCGTAGACGTCCTTCATCCGGTTGATGTCGGAACAATCCAGCATCGGGTCGACGCCCTGCGTGTACATGTTGAGCGCCAGCGTCACGATATCGACGTTGCCGGTGCGCTCGCCATTGCCGAACAGCGTGCCCTCGACACGGTCGGCGCCTGCCATCAGGCCGAGCTCGGTGGTGGCGATGCCGGTGCCGCGGTCGTTGTGCGGGTGCAGCGAGACGATCAGGTTCTCGCGGTTGTCGAGATTGCGGCACATCCATTCGATGCGGTCGGCATAGGTGTTGGGCGTCGCCATCTCGACGGTCGAGGGCAGGTTGATGATCAGCTTGTTGTCCGGCGTCGGCCGGATGATCTCGGCGACGGCGTTGCAGATCTCCAGCGCGACCTCCAGTTCGGTGCCGGTGAAGCTTTCGGGCGAGTACTGGAAGCGGTAGCCGCCGCCTGCTTTCGCCGCCATGTCGGCGATCATCTTGGCGGCGTCGGTGGCGATCTGCTTGATGCCGCCGACGTCCTTCTCGAAGACGACGCGGCGCTGCAACTCGCTGGTCGAGTTGTAGAAGTGGACGATCGGTGTCTTAGCGCCTTCCAGCGCCTCGAACGTGCGGGAAATCAACTCAGGCCGGCACTGCACCAGCACCTGGAGGTCCACGTCGTCGGGCACGTTGCCTTGCTCGATGCACCAGCGGTTGAAGTCGAAATCCGTCTGCGAGGCGGAGGGAAAGCCGACTTCGATTTCCTTGAACCCCATGTCCAGCAGCAACTGGAACATGCGTGCCTTGCGCTCGTGGCCCATCGGGTCGATGAGCGCCTGGTTGCCGTCGCGCAGGTCCACCGAACACCAGATCGGCGCGCGGTCGATGACATTGTCGGGCCAGGTCCGGTCCCTGAGGCCGACGGTGGGATAGGGGGCATATTTCCGGGCGGCGTCCGGCATGCCCTTGGCCGTGGTTGCGGCGGCGTTGGTATCTTGTTTCATGGGTCTTCTCGTTTCCGGCGGCCTGACGAAAGCGCCACGGGCGGCTTCGGTTGGCAGGCTGCGCCTCTACCAGGTTTCAATCGCTGAAGTTGACTTTGCCAAGGAGCATCGGGGCCTGACGGCGGTTGTCGACCGCCGGGCGCTCCTTCAGCGGACCCGGCGATCGCCAATAAGGCCGAGAAGAAGAAGGGCAGAGGTGAGCGCGCGCAACGTCTCGCCGGCGAAGCCGGTCGGGCGAAGGGTTGCCGATGCGTGGCGCTTGTTCATGGCCGCTTCCATACAGGAGCGACGCCTGCGAGGCAAGCGTTGCCTGCGGGGCAAGAATTGCCTGCGTAGGTCATCTGGCGAGCTTCGCCATCAGCCGTGCCAGGCTCGGGCCGAGCAGGAGCACGATCATGAAGCGCACCGTCTGCAGGGCCATGACGAAGGAGATGTCCACGTTGTTGGTCGCGGCCGCGATGATGGCGATGGAATCCATGCCGCCGGGGCTGGTGGCGAGGTAGGCGGTCAGCGGGTCGATGCCGACGAGATGGCTGATCAGCCAGCCGAGGCCGCCGCAAAAGGCGATGAGAACGAGGATCGAGGCGACGATCTGCGGCAGCGCGCGGGTGGCGTGCAGCACCGTCTGCCGGGTGAATTTGAGGCCGATGGTCCAGCCGATGACGGCGTAGCTCGCCGCCAGCAGCCATTGCGGCAATTGCAGGTCAAGGCCGAAGCCGAGGTGCAGCGCGGTACCGAGAAGCATCGTGCCGAGGAAATAGGGGGAGGGCAGTTTCAGGAGCTTGCCGGCGAGGGCCCCGACGACGGCGAGCCCGATCGTGGTGGCGAACGGCAGCGGCTCGATCGGCGGGAACCAGTCGACGGCCGGCGGCGCGACACCGGAAGTGTCGACCCACAGTCTTGCCACCAGGGCCGCCGCCATGGAGACGAAGATGACGCGCAGATACTGCATGAAGGCGACAAGCCTCTGGTCGGCGCCAAAGGCGCCCGCCATCAGCACCATCGCGGTTGCCGCGCCCGGCGCCGAGCCCCAGACCGCCGTCGTTCCGGGCAGGATACGCCAATAGCTGATCAGCCAGCCGAGCAGGCTCGAGGCCGCAAGCGTCGCCACCACCACGCCGACGAAAAGCGGCCATTCGGCA
>Ga0182735_1000720_pt1 | contig 24433 bp, 21 predicted proteins | sample eDN5th30CKraftMG_FD_128524 | JGI IMG/M metagenome (GOLD analysis project Ga0182735, IMG submission 128524) | Enriched Miracle-Growth compost microbial communities from Emeryville, California, USA - eDNA 5th pass 30_C Kraft MG (version 2) (version 2) ...
GAAGATAATGGAAACACCAAGCCGGTCTCGCAGGTCTTTTATCAGATCCAAAATGGCAGCCTGGATCGATACATCGAGAGCGGACGTGATCTCGTCACAGATAAGAACTGTCGGACGCATTGCCAATGCGCGAGCAATGCCGACGCGCTGCTTCTCGCCGCCACTGAGTTGATGGGGATAGCGATTGCCGTAGTTGGAGGGCAATCTGACCAACTCCAGCAACTCGGCCACCTTCTTGTCTAAGTCACTACTGGAAATGCCGCTCATCTTGAGCGAGCGCCCGATCATGGCACCTACCGTATGGCGGGGGTTGAGGGATGAATCGGGGTTTTGGAAAACCATTTGAACGGTGTTGCGATTATGTTCTGCATGACTGAACCGAATTTCACCATTTTGAGGCTTGTGAATGCCAACAATGCAGCGTCCTAGAGTGGATTTGCCGGAGCCACTCTCCCCGACAAGGCCCACGATCTCACCTCGACCAAGTCGAATTGATACATTTTGCAATGCTGCAACAGAATTATCGGGCAATTTCAGGAGGCGGCTTAGCAGACCGCGCCTACCCGCGCCGAACTGCAAGGAAAGGTTCTTTGCATCGACGACAAAGGAGCCAACTTCACTACTTTGGATTTCGTCCTCCTCTAGCGCGTTATCTTGCTGCGCCTTCAGCCTGGGCAGGGAAGCGAGCAGGCGCTTCGTGTAAGGATGGGATGGCATCCGAAGGATACGTTGCGCGTCACCCGATTCGACCACGAGCCCACGCTCCATAACGACGATGTCGGAACACATCTGTTCTACGATCCCGAGATTGTGGCTGATAAAGAGCATACTTAGATTGCGCTCTGCCTGCAGTGCCTGAAGAAGTTTCAAGATATGAGCCTCGACAGTTACATCCAAAGCAGTTGTGGGCTCATCAAGGATCAAAAGACGCGGCGAGCAAGCCAGTGCCATCGCTATGACGATCCTCTGTCGCATGCCGCCCGATAGCTCGTGTGGGAATGAACTGAGCAGAGCCTGAGCCCGCGGCAATTGGACTTCATTGAGCATCCTGACCGCTTCTGCGCGGGCAGACCTCTGCGTCATACGTGATCGCTCAACCAAAACCTCAGTCAACTGTTTGCCTATGGTCAAGCAGGGATTTAGTGAGGTGAACGGATCCTGGAACACCATGGCGATCCCTTGGCCTCTTAAAGCGTGCCGCTCATCAGGCTTCAATGCCAGCAGCTCTCTTCCGTCAAAATGAACTGACCCAGATGTGATGCGCGCTTGCTGTGGCAGAAGCCCCAAGAGACTCCAAGCAATTGTGCTCTTACCGGAGCCACTTTCCCCCACGATACCCAGCGTTTTGCCATGGCCAAGATTGAAGCTCACGTCTGACACGGTGGGTTTGGTGGCGACGCCGAACGCAATGGAGAGGTTTCGAACATCAAGCATCTTAGGCCTCATTGTGGACGCGGTTACGGACATCGAGCATCTCTCGCGCCCCCTCGCCGATTAGGTTAATTGCAATTACGGTGATGCATAAGGCGATGCCGGGCGCCAACGCAACCCATGGCGCCTGCTCTAGTAGCGGACGGGCTTCAGATATCATGAGCCCCCAGTTTGAGGATGGTGGCTGTGTCCCAAGACCAAGAAAACTGAAGACGGCACTGAGTAGGATGGCGAAGCTTATCCTTAGCGCGGTTTCCACGGCCAATGGCGGCATGGCGTTGGGCAGGATTTCCCGGATCAGTATCCACCACAACCCCTCGCCACGTAGCTTCGCGGCCAGAATAAATTCTTCCTGGCCAAGAGATAAGGACACGCTTCGGGCGAGCCGGATCATAATTGGGATATAGATGATGCCCACCGCGAGTGCGGCCTTCCAGGCAGCCGGGCTTGTCGAAGCCAAAATCAAAAGCCCCAACATGACCGGCGGTATTGAAACCATAATATCGACTATCCGCATGATTATATCGTCTGCGGCGCCACGCTTATAGCCAGCTAGCAAACCGAGCGGCACCCCGATGATGAAAGCGAAGGCAGTTGCTCCGACACCCAAGCCAATGGATTCGGCCCCTCCGAAAAGAACGCGCGTAAATACGTCGCGCCCAAACTCGTCCGTTCCGAAGAAGTGGTTCGCACTAGGTGGAAGAAGGCGTGTGTTTGCGTCGATCGCATCGAAGGGGTATGGCGATATCAGCGAAGCTGTAAGCGTCAAAAGTAATACTATGGAAACAATTACGCACCCGCTAATCAATGACGTCGGCGCAGATGAGAAACTACGTTTAATGGCTGTTTGCATAACCAGACCTCACGCGGGGATCGAGCGCGGCGTAGCAAAGATCAGCCGCTAGATTGGCAACGGAATAGATGACGGTGACGACAAGAATGCTTGCCTGGAGCAGCGGTAAATCTTTCTGTTCGACCGCAGTCATCATCAAACGCCCCAATCCGGGGTAGGAAAATACTGTCTCCACGACGACTATGCCGCCCATAAGGATGCCTAGATCGAGGGAAAGAACCGTCACGGTCGGCACGAGGGCATTTCTCAGGGCGTGCCGAGTTATTACCTTGCTCTCGCTTAGGCCTTTTGCTCTCGCAACTCTCACATACATTGATGAAAGAGCTTCAATCATGCTGGCGCGCTGAAGGCTTGTAACATGCGATACCAAGCCCATTACGAGGGTGACAACAGGTAATGCAAGGTGGGAAATCCAGTCTCCGAAACCTGCACTTAAAGGGCTGTATCCCGTCGCTGGCAACCAGCCGATTATTCCAGAAAAAAGGAGTATTAGAGAGATCGCAAGGAAAAACTGGGGGATAGAAACAAGGATCCAACTCAGTGTGACAATCACCTTGTCGGAGGTTTTGCCCCGCCGCATCCCTGCGAAGACGCCCAAAACGATTCCGAAAGCCGCGATGAGGAGGAAAGCCACGCCCGCCATTTGCGCGGATCTAGCCAGCGCCTCCAAGACAAGCGATCCAACTGGCCGGGACATAACGAATGAGGTACCGAAGTCGCCAACTAATGCCGAGCTCGCCCAGTTGTAGTATTGAAGCCAGACCGGGTTGTTGAGTCCCAGCCTTTGTTCGATAGCCGCAACCTGATCGGGAGTAGCGAACTGGCCTGCTATTACATAAGCAACGTTGCCAGGTAGTATCTGGGTGATTGAGAATATGACGATGGACATTATCCAGATCGTGAACACGATCTGGATAATGCGTTTTGCAAGATAGTAGCTCATCGCAAGGCCTCAGTGATTCTGAACGTCGAGCAGATCGACCCACAGGAAAGGATTTGTGTGGTAGCCGGTCACGGTCGAGCGGTAGGCTGTCGCTACGTTAGAAACATACGCGAATATGCCGGGCACGTCCTCAGTCACATATTCTTGTAGCGTCTTGTAGAGCTCAATTTGCTTGGCAGGGTCTGCAGTCCGGCGAGCCTCATCCAGCACTTGGTCGACCCTTTCGCTCTTGAAATGCCACATGCGTGAGTTCCAGGAACCATTGCTGTGCAACCAAGGATAAGTTGCCGAATCAATCAGTGTGCGGGCGAAGAAACCATCCACGTAGAGCGGCGCGACGCCGGCCACTTCAGTATAGCGATTGTAAGGCACTCGTTGCAGATTAACCTTGATACCCACCTGCCGTAAGAGCTGTTGAGCTGATACACCAAGTTTCTCGCGCGCGGGGCGACCAACTGGAACGATGAGGTCGATATTGAAGCCGTTCGGGTAACCAGCTTCGGCGAGCAGACGTTTGGCTTCCGAGATATTCGGCTCGAAGCTGATAGATTTGTTAAACGCAGGATCAAGTGGCGAGATCGGTGTGTGAGTGGGGGCGCCCTCGCCGCTCAGGGCAAACTGAACGAGAACACGTTTGTCTAACGCTAAATATACAGCTCGGCGAACTCTGACATCATTGAAGGGGGGCTTAGTATTGTTGAGAATAAAAGCGTCCCACGTTCCACTTGGTTTTGAGTCGATGACGATTTTGCCGTCGCTCTTCAGGTCTGGAATCGTTTCCAGTGGCAAATTCCAGATCATATCGATGTCGCCGGCCCGAAGCGCGGCAACACGTGAAGCGGCCTCGGGAATGATACGCAGATTTACATGATCGAGTTTGATGTGCGAGGCGTCATAGTAGTCGGGATTCTTCTCCAAATGCACAGAGTCGCCTACCGTGTAGCTAACAAAGCGGAACGGACCGGTACCACTCGGTTCGGTTTTGAGTTTGTCAGCGCGGTCTGACGGGACAATCCTCATCTGTCGGCCTGTCAAGAGTTCCGGAAAGCTGGCAAACGGCAATGTAAGTTTGAAGCGAACCGTTAAATCATCAACGCGCTCTACTGTATCCACAATACCAAGATCAGAACGCCCTGCGGAGCCCGTTGCAGGATCCATGATCCGCTTGAAAGTAAAGACGACATCATCTGCGGTTAGCGGCTTTCCGTGATGAAATTTCACTCCAGGTCTGAGCTTGACATCCCATGTTTTGAGGTCAGGCGATCCTGAAACCGATGTCGCGAGGTCCGGATGGACTTTCCCGTATGCATCGGTGCGCATCAAGCCGTTGAAGACAAGACCGCCGAATACATACTCTTCGCCGAGCGAGGTCGTGGTAGGGTCCAAGCTGTTCAGGTTGGTACTGATCGCTATAGACAAATCGTCGGCAAGCGCAGATGTCGACAACCCCAGAACAACAATGGCTGCGGAGGCGATTTTCAATCCCAAGTTTTTCATGTTCCACTCCTTTATAGTTAATTCGAGAGTTAGGTTCGAGCGAGGAAGTCCCATGCGGACATGGCTTGGGTCTTCAGGACAGTTATGAATTCATCGACGCTCACGCTTTCGTTTGCCATCGCCATGCCAGCGGGTGATGGCCCGTACACGAATGCTGGAACTTTGCGGTAGCGCCAGAATTTGCAGTCGGTGGCACCGATACCGGGAACCGCGAGGGGCTGGACCGACGTCAGGCTTTTTGCGTTGTTCGCCAGCAGCCGAACCATCCGGTGATCGTGAGCACATACGTTGGCAGGGTTGGAGGCCGCCTCCTGCACGCTCATCGTCACTTGTGGGAATCCCTTAAGTATCCCGCCAATGAGTTCCAGCACCTCGCGGGCATCAAGGCCTACCGGTAGCCTGATATCCGCTTCGAAAACACATCGGTCGGGTATCATGTTCACCTTTAGCCCACCGTTCAATTTCCCGATATTGAGTGTTGGCTTAGTGATGATCTCGCAGGTCCCGGGTCCCATGACCTCGTCAATTCTTTCACGGACATCGCTTCGCCGGAGATAAGCGGCCAGATTCTCAGGAAGTGCAGGTCGCAGGCCTTCAACCTCCGAGAGGCGCATTATGAGCATCGCGGCAATGATAGTTGCGCTTTCGGATCGATGAACATACGCGCCATGGGCACCGGGCGTCTTGACTTCGAACGTCAAACGCAGCGTACCTTTTTCGGCGAAACGAATTGAGTTAAGCCCCCCCGGCTCTCCATTGAGCATGCAGTCGCCGAGCCAACGTGGGTCGCTGTCAAGAAGGTATTTTGCGCCGAAGTGCCCACCTGTCTCTTCATCAGACACAACGGTAAGGCCGACGCTGCCTCTAAGATGTTCTTTGAAGCGTCGGAGGTACGTGTACGCGATAATTGAAGCAGCCGTTCCAGCCTTCATATCGACCGTTCCACGACCATGCACTCTCCCATTGCGGTGTTCGCCGCTCCAAGGATCGCTGCTCCATCCTGCTGCATCACCAACTGGGAAGACATCTATATGCCCATTAAAAATGAGCCGCTCGCCTTCCGCGCCACCGGAAAACTCTGAAACGATATTCGGCATAGTGGGATTTGGTGCAACGACCTCGTGATCGGCACCGGCCATACTAAGAAACTGTGCGACAACATGACTGGCCTGAATGGTGTCGCCGGGGGGATTTGGCGAGGGCGCGCGAGTCAAATCCTGCAGAAAACCGATGTGGCGGTCTCTGTCGTTCTCGATAGCTGCAATCAGGTCTTCTTTGGACATTCTAAACCTCGATAAAAGCTTTTACTATGCCAGTTTCGTCGAATTGGCGTGCCGATGAAACGGGAACACTAATCTATGGAATGGGAGAAAACCTCAAAATCCGCATGAGCGTGGTAAAAGGTTTTACTAAGCTTGATTAATTAGCCTTTCTTGTCAAGTATGGCGGTTGTGATTTGGGCACCTGCGCCCAAATCTTTGGAAGAAAATTAAAAACGGTGCTCTAAGTACGCAGTACGAAGGGGTCTTGGACGACCTCATCCAACTCGCACCAAACGCTTTTCGTCTGGAGATATTGATCGATAGCCTCGATACCGTTTTGCCGACCAATACCGCTGGATTTCGTTCCACCGAAAGGAGAATTGAACGTCATTGCGCGGTACATATTAATCCAGACAGTACCCGCCTGTAGCTTACGGGCGGCTCTGTGAGCGCGTTGGAGATTTGTTGTCCACACACCGGCCGCCAGACCAAACTCCGTCCCATTTGCAATGCTAATTGCTTCTTCCTCATCGTCGAACGGTATGATCGATAGAACAGGGCCAAAGACTTCATTTTGAGCGATGAAATCGTGAGGCTGAACGTCCGTCAGAATTGTTGGCGAGAAAAAGAAGCCTTCTGGGAGGTTGGACGGATTATTTCGAACGCCACCGAATGCTAACGAAGCACCGTCCCTAACGGCCTTCTCGACCATTTCCTCGTTTTTCTTGAGCTGACTCCTTGTAGCGACCGGCCCCATCTGTGTCGACGGGTCGAGCGGATCGCCGATCTTGATCTGTCTGGCTCTATCGACAAGAATTTCCACTAGTTGGTCATGAAGGGTGCGATGAACCAGAGCTCTCGAACCCGCAACGCAGGTTTGCCCGGCGGCTGCGAAAATCCCCGCGAGAAGGCCCGCTTCTGCTTGCTTCAGGTTGGCATCTGGAAAGACTATGTTAGCGCTTTTGCCCCCAAGTTCTAGCGTTGCATGTGCGAAGCGCTTGGCGGTTGCTATAGCGACTGCCCGACCCGCCTCGACACCGCCTGTAAATGCGATTTTTGCAACGGCAGGGTGATTGGTCAGCGCCTCGGCTGCACCACGGGTACCTGTAATCACGTTCACAACGCCAGCGGGAATTCCAGCCTCGTCCGCGAGTTTAGCCGCTGCGATGGCAGAGGCCGGTGTCACTTCGGAAGGTTTCAAGATGACAGTATTACCAGCAGCAAGAGCAGGGGCGATTGCCATCATCGCCAGCATTAGTGGCGAATTCCAAGGCATGATTACCCCGACGACGCCAAGCGGCTCTCGCAACGTATAATTCAATACCGATGTGCGATCGAGGGGAATGACACGCCCCTCAATCTTGTCGGCGAGACCTCCGTAATAGTAGAGCCAGTCCACGATGCTTCGCGCCTGCATGACCATTTCATTAGCAAGCTTGCCGTTCTGTGACGTTTCCATTCTGCCGATACGTTCAGCATTCGCGCCGATCAGATCTCCCCAACGCATCAGGAGCCTTCCACGCCTGGTAGGTGACAAGGCTTTCCAAACTGAAAGCGCCTTGGTCGCTGCGGCGACCGCGTCGGCGACATCGCCCTCTGCTCCAAGAGCAAATCGGCCCTCAGGTTTCCCCGAAGTGGGGTTCTCGCATTCAAAATACTCATTCGAAAGGCTGGCAACTTCCTCGCCACCAATCCAATGGCCGTGTCGGGCTTCTTCCATAGCAAAATCTCCTCAGGTGCAAATCTTCAGGCTTGCTCGCGGTCTTCTGAGCGGATCCAATCACTGACGCGATCGACCACGCGATGCATTCTCTCCACGATGAGGTCGATCTCGTTGGCCGAAATGATGAGTGGCGGGCAAAGTGCCAAGGTGTCGCCGATCGCCCGAAAAATAAGCCCCTCTGAATGGGCAACACGGAAAGCTTCCGCACCAACTTTGCCCGCATCAGCAAATGGGCGCTTGGTTTCAGGATCGGCAACTAGTTCCACGGCAGCGATCAAGCCCTCGCCTCGAACTTCACCGATGAACGGACGGCCATTTAGCCGGCTTAGCCCTTCTTTCAGGCGCATACCGAGGGAGCGGGCATTTTTAACGAGATCGCGCTCCTCGATAATTGCAAGGTTTTCGAGTGCAACGGCCGTCGCCACTGGATGTCCCGTCGCGGTAAACCCGTGACCGAATGTTCCGATCTTGTGACTATTGTCCGCTACAACGTCGTAAATCTCTTCAGACATCATCACCGCAGCCAGCGGCATGTAGGAGGATGTTAGCTGTTTTGAAGTGATCGCGATATCTGGTGTGAAACCATAGTGGTCACATCCAAAACGTGACCCCAAGCGACCGAAACCGTTGATGACTTCATCTGCAATCAGGAGGATATCGTATTTCCTGCAAAGCGCCTCTACACCCTGCCAATATCCTGTGGGTGGAGGAAGCACGCCACCTGCCCCCATTAGCGGCTCGCCAATAAAGGCACCAACTGTCTCCGGACCTTCGCTTAATATGACGGTCTCAATTTCCCCAAGTAAGCGCGCAGTGAAATCCTGTTCCGTCTCATTTGCGAGACCGAAGCGGTAGAAATGTGGGCAAGTGACGTAAATAACTGGGATGCCGGGAAGATCGAAGTCGCGATGGCTGACCGGGAGGCAAGTTAGACTTCCAGCTGCCAACGTCGTGCCGTGGTAAGCCTTGTTTCTCGCAATAATCTTCTTTTTTTCCGGCCGCTCCAGGGCATTGTTGTAGTAGCGGACCAAGCGTATGACCGTGTCCGTTGCTTCAGAGCCGGAACTCGTAAAGAACACGCGCGTCAACTTCTCTGGCGTCCATTCGACGAGTTTTTCCGCCAGTCGAATTGACGGCTCGTGCGACTTGTGAGCGAAGGTATGATAGTAGGGAAGCTGCTGCATCTGCCGTAGCGCGGCATCCGCCAGTCGCGGTTCGCTAAATCCCACAGCGACAGACCACAGGCCTGCCAAGCCTTCGATGTATTTGCGTCCTTCCGAATCGTAGACATAGATACCCTCGCCCTTGGTTATAACGAGTGGTCCAACCTGCTCATGTACACGAGCGTCAGTGAAGGGATGCAGCAAGGTTTTAATATCGGCACTTTTGAGTGAGTTTGAACGTGTATCCATGGGAGAAACTCTCGAGGGTTGATCTAAGCGTGAATGGTCGTTAGCGCCAAAGCCGCATGCAAAAGGACGTCAGCACCCGCCGCCAGATCTTCGTCAGTGGCGAATTCGCGCTCGTTGTGACTGATGCCGTCGAGGCAAGGAATGAAGATCATGCCGGTTGGCGCGATCCTTGCCATGTTCCAAGCGTCGTGTCCGGCTCGGCTCGGAAGGTACATTGACTTATAGCCGAATGCTTGCGCGCCGGCGATTATGGCTTTTTGGACTTCAGCCGAGGTTGCAATAACCGGGTAGTCCCACCCCAGTTCAACTGTCACGGACAGGTCAGCGTCGGCGGCTATTTCTCGGAATTTTGTCATCAAGACCTGTTGAAGCAGCTCGACGCCTTCTTGCGTGGGATGCCTAATATCCACTGTCATCTCGGTTAATCCAGGGACAACGCAATGGGAGTCGGATGGCACGGAAATCCGACCGACTGTGACCCTCGCTTCGGGCGCTCGCTCCAGACCAATCTCGTTTGCGGCCACAATCATTCGGGCCGCACCGACTAGCGAGTCACGGCGGCGATTCATGGACAAAGGGCCGGCGTGAACGTCTTCTCCCTCAACCCGGACCAAGAGGCCTCGAATACCCGTGAAACCGGAAACGACACCGATCGTCGTTTCAGCATCCTGTAATACTGTTCCCTGCTCGATATGCAGTTCCAAGTATCCCGCAATCGCGAAGCCTGGATCGCAGTCGCCTGCGTATCCAATACGCTTCAACTCTGCCCCATACTTCAATCCGTTGCGGTCTGAACGCGAAAGGGCAAAAGACGTATCGTAATTCCCGGAAAACACGCCGGAAGCAAGCATAGGCGGAGCGAAACGCGCCCCTTCCTCATTGGACCAATTCACCAGTACAAGCGGACGATCTGTGGAGATATCGTGATCGTCCAGCGTACGCAGAACCTCAAGCGCAGCAAGCACGCCGGCTGGGCCATCAAATCGTCCCGCCATGTGCTGGCTGTCAAGATGGCTTCCGATGACGATAGGGTCGACATCCCGCTTCCCTTCACGCCGAGCGAACATGCTGCCAACTCTATCGACCTTCAGGCTGTAGCCGCTGGAAACGCACCATTTTGCCAGAAGGTCACGTGCCTCCCGATCCCTGTCGTCCAGAGCGAGCCGATGGACGCCTCCGTTTTTTGTCGCGCCGATCATCGACATCTCTGCAAAAGTCGCGGCTAACCGGCTTCTGTTGACACCTATGGTCATTTAGCTCGCCTTCTTAGTATTCTCTGTCGAAGAAACGGTAGCCAGCAACCTGTTCACCATTTCCCCAGCCTGCCCGAGATAGTTGACCGGATCGCAGAGATCGATCAGTTCATCTCGGCCTCCAACCGCCGCAACGATTTCAGGGTCTTGGAGAAGGACGTCAACAAGAGGACGGCGATCGTTGAAAGCGTGTGTACAGGCGTCGTAAACGCGATCGTGGGCGATCTGTCGTCCGAGCGTCGGCGCGAGGGCCATCATGATCGCCTCGGCAACGATGAGTCCTCCCGAGAGATCCAAGTTTGAGCGCATTCGCTTCTCGTCGACGCAGAGCCCGGCAAGCATGAATTTTGCATTTGCCAAGCTTGACGAGGTCAGCAGGAATGACTCGGGAATCGAGAGCCATTCGAGATGCCATGGGCCGGTCGCCCGCTCGAAGTCGTGGATCATCCCATCAAGAATAGTGGCGACGTGCTGCCTTACGCTCTTCGCCGCCGCCAGCATTAATTCGCTTGAAATAGGATTGCGTTTCTGCGGCATGGTAGAAGAAGCGCCGCGATGCAGCACAAACGGTTCAGCCACCTCGCCGAACTCCGTGGAGGCCATGATCATAACGTCGGTTGCGATCTTTCCCAAGGAACCAGTGACCAGCCCCAGAAATGATATTGCCTCAGCAATGCCATCCCGCGCGACATGCCAGGTAATGTCCGGTTGGGCTAGCTGAAGTTCCTCGCAAAAGAGCTTCTGAACCAAAAGGCCATCCTGCCCCAAAGATGCCAGCGTTCCAGCGGCGCCGGAATATTGACCGACCAAAACTCTCGGCAAAAGCTCCGAAAGCCGCTGTTTGTGCCGGTTAATCGAAGATAACCAGACCGCCGCCTTGAAGCCGAAGGTGACCGGCAAGGCGTGTTGGAGATGTGTCCTTCCCGCTAACGGAACATCGCGATAGCGGGCCGAGATGCCCACAAGAATTCGGCTGAGTTCAGAAAGATCGATTTGAACAAGCGAAAAAGCCTTGCGAAGCTGCAAGACGGTCGCGGTGTCCATGATGTCTTGGGTGGTAGCACCCCAGTGGACATATCTACCCGCCTCGCCCGACACTTCGGAAAGCTGTCGAACAAGGGGCAGGATAGGATACCCGACAATATCACTTTCCTTCCTGAGGCGCTCCCAGTCGATCTCCATGTTCTTCGCTGAATTGCATATTCTATCAGCAGCGTCAGCCGGCACGATACCGGCCTTCGCCTGAGCCCTCGCTAAAGCCGTCTCTACGCCAAGATACGAACGAACTAATTCCTCGTCCGAAAAAATATACCGCATTGCCGAAGTTCCGAACATGTCGCGGAAAAGAAGTGAATCGAAAACTGTTGAGGCCATGCCTAACTCCATATGTTCGACTTTATCGATATCGACATCTTGGGGAAGCGTCAACGAGAATTCAGGGAAAAAATGGGATTAAATGAGATGCTCTGATTTCAGTGAAGGGGATAATTGACTTATCGTAAATTGGTGCATAACGTTTTGTTCGTACATAATAGCAAGCGCTGGCCCGAGTTTTTTCGCGTCGCGCCAAATCAAAGAGGGAACAATGCAAAATATCCGGAAGTCTTTTGTAATGCAGCTTGTGGTCAGCATTCTTGGCCTGGCAGCGACGTCTCAGGCTGTCGCTGCAGATACCTATCAAGCGGGCGTTGAGGCCGCATTCCCACCGTGGTCATACGTAGAAGGCGGAGAATTCAAAGGCATTGCGATTGACGCCGTGCGGGAGATCGCCAAAGAAAACGGTTTTACCGTCGAGTTCAAGGATCTTCCGTGGACGTCGCTTGTCCCTGCTTTGGCGTCAAATAAGATCGACATCCTAGTCACCGGCATGTTTGTGACTAAGGAACGAAACGAAGTGATTGATTACACCGTGCCGTGGTGGGAGACAAATGACAGCGTTCTGGTCAGCGCAGACAGCAAGAGAACGATAGCCAGCGCGCTTTGCTGCAATGCTAAGGTCGGTACTCAATCTGGATCCGGATGGGAAAAGTGGATCGACGACAACCTCGTCAAAGGTGACTTCCCCACCAAGGTCACGATGCAGACCTATGATGATCCGGTTGCGGCAAGTGCGGACCTCAAGACCGGCAGAATTGATTCAGTTGTATTCAGCGCTGACGTTGCCGCAGATCTCCTCGCGAAAAAGCTTCCAGTCAAGGAAGTCGGATCGATAATGACCCGACGCCCATGGGCCATTGCGGTAGGAAAGAACGACCCCAAGAAGCTGTTGGCTGTTTTAAACAGTGGTATCGTAGAACTATACAAGAGCGGGAAATGGGGAGAAATTGTTCACAGATACCTCCCTACAGCTTCGATCACCCCCGTTCCAGGAAACATGCCTAGTGACTTCCGGAGCTATCAAACAACCCCGCCCGGCTTGAATTAACGGCTCGTGGCTGGCGGTGCTCACTCGCACTGCCTTTTTCCTTGAGGAAAAAATGGGCGAACTGACGTTTACTCAACTAGTCCCTTTATTGCAGGGGCTCCTAATATCGCTATCTCTTCTGTTGACCGTCTCGTTGGTAGGATTTTGCTCCGGCACCATGATGAGCTTTTGTCATCTGTCGCGCTCGCGACTGCTCAATCTCGTCGCGCAAGTTTTTGATGTCCTACTTCGTGGCACCCCACCTGTCGTTTTCCTGCTTGTGATCTTTTATGGGGTGACAGAGCTCGTGGACATGACGGCTTTCACAGCCGCCGCGACCGCACTCGGACTTCGGGCAGGTGGCTATTTTGGTCGCATTTTTGAAGGCGCTGTGAAAGCGGTGCCATCAAACCAAAGGCTCGCTGCGAAATCTATAGGATTATCTCCGACACGAGCTTTTGTTTTTGTGACGCTTCCACAGGCCTACAGGCATGCCTTGCCTGGAGTCGCGAACGAACTCTCGGCACAGCTAAAACTTACGTCGCTCGCTTTCGTCGTGGGCGTCGTTGAGTTGATGCGTCAGGCTCGCTATCTAATTGCCGGAGGGACGGGAATGATGACCGTACTTCTGACGACTGCAGCGATCTACTACCTTGCCAATTTGGTAGTATTTCTTTTCTTCAACTTTCTTGAGCGTAGTGGAAATTCGTCATCTGCTTCCCCTGCGAAAAATGGAGGCGTCGTTTGACCACGGAACCAGTGCTCAACATTGTTGACTTGCGAAAAGTATTCGCGACCTTGGAAGTGTTAAAAGGCGTTTCATTTAGCGTAGATCGCGGCGAGGTAAAGGTTCTGCTTGGACCATCCGGTTCAGGAAAAAGCACGCTTCTCCGTTGCATCAATTGGTTGGAGCCGCCCACTGGCGGCAGAGTCGAAGTAAACGGTGTGACCGTCGACTCGACGAACGACACTGCAATGCGGGCTCAGGTAGGGTTTGTGTTTCAAGACTTCGCGCTGTTTTCTCATTTGAACGCTATTGAAAATGTCACGCTCGGACTGACGAAGGTCAAAAAGCTCTCAAAGAATGAAGCCAAGGCAAGGGCACGAGAGGAACTTGCAAAGGTGGGTCTAGGAAATCGCGAAGACTACTACCCATCCCAACTGTCTGGTGGACAACAGCAGCGTGTGGGTATTGCACGGGCGCTAGCAATGGATCCCGATGTCATCCTCTTCGATGAGCCGACATCCGCCTTGGACCCGGAACTGACAAACGAAGTATTGGGTGCGATGCGAAACGTCGCAAGCCAAGGGATCACCATGGTGGTCGTGACTCATGAAATGAAGTTCGCGAAAGACGTCGCATCTGAAATAATCTTCATGGATCAAGGCACCGTACTCGAAACGGCTCCGCCCGGTGAGTTCTTTAACAACCCGCGAACGGAGCGGTCTCGCCGCTTCCTTCAGCTCAATCATCTAGGATAGCGGGGCTTTCATGGTCGAGTTCATAAAAGCCTATGCTCCGGCGCTGCTGGAGGCGCTTCCAATTACGCTCGCGGTTTGGATAACGGCGGTCGCGTTGGGCGCGATAGTTGGGCTGGGTTTAGCCTTGGCGCGCGTCTATGCGGCCAAGCCGCTGGCAAAAGTGAGCGCCGTTTACGTGGACATTATCCGCGGCACGCCGATGTTGGTTCAGATGTTCATTCTCTATTTCGGTCTTCCCGAGATCGGGGTTGTCCTTTCCCCGTTCGTTGCAGCGACTTTGGCGATAGGATTGAATTCGGCTGCATATCAGGCCGAGTATTTTCGTGCAGGCCTCCTTGCTATCCCTGCGAACCAGATCGCAGCCGCAAGGGCATTGGGTTTGAGGAAGTGGCAGTGTATCTATTATGTATCGATACCTCAGGCAGTTCGTATTGCGCTCCCCGCCTGGTCCAATGAATTTGTTGTCGAACTGCAATACTCTTCTTTAGCCTTTACGATCGGAGTGACCGAACTCACCGGCGCCGCCCAAAAGATCTGCTCAACCACCTACCGCTGCGTCGATGCATACTTACTCGCTGGAGCTTTTTATCTAGTGCTTACAGGTGTCGTGGTCGGATTTTTCAGTGCTGTCTCGAAGCGTATGCAAACGAGCCGATCATACTAAGGGTGGCGAACGTCGCCCGCCAATGGATACCATGCCACCGCCGACATCGCATCCAACGTGCACATTGACGTTTGAGTTGCTATTGGGCCAAAACAGCCATCATTTTGCAATAAAGGATCGAAGGGGAGAGTATGGCGCCTAAGTATGCATCGGTGGCTCAAGTGCTCGTTAGAGACATTCAAGAAGGTCGATATCCCGTTGGATCGGTTCTGCCTAACGAAGTAGATCTCGCGAAGCAGTTCGGCGTAGGTCGTTCGACGATTCGCGCAGCAATGCGCGAGTTGCAGGGTTCTGGTTTCATCAGTCGCAAGCGAAACGCAGGTACGCGGGTTGAGTCCGTCGGCCCGGATTCGTCAGAAGGGACATTCTCTCAAGCGATGACGTCCATCGAGTCGATTCAGCAATTTGGGGTCGACACCAAGAGACTTGTGAAAGATATTCGTGAGATTGTCCTTGATGAGGCATTAGCTAAGGAACTTGGCTGCCGACCTGGAACGCGCTGGCTCAGGATTTCGAGTTTGCGTGTCGTGCCAAGCGACACCGGTAACGAGCCATTTTGCTGGACGGATGTGTATATAAGCTCGGATATCAGCAAATTGGTAGAACCGCGGTTGCGGACCTACGATGAGGTATTCAGCAATTTGATCGAGGAGATATCTGGCCGTCGCATTGTGGAGATACGGCAAGACATTTTTTCGACGATCATCCCCCGAGACGTGGGAAGGCAACTCCGCTCTGAACATGCGCCGGTTGGTCTCAAGATCCGAAGAAAGTATTTCCTAAGTCCCATGAATCTCGTTCAGGTGAGTCTCACCTACCATCCGTCGGACAGGTTTTATTATTCCAGCGTGCTGAGGAGAACGTGATTTTAGAATTGTAAGTGATCAGCGCTTGGCCTGCTGGGCGCTGGCAGGAGTTGTAATGAGTAGGCCAAGTGCGAGTGAGGGGATCGTCGATTTTTAACTTTGAGAGTGGTCGTTGGGTTCCACGCAGAACTGAGGTGTGAAAATGGAGAGGCGCGACCGGTCCCGACCGCATGTTCGGGACCGGTCGCTGTCAGAGCCGGGCGTAGATCGTATCCCTGATCCGGTCGGGCACGGGTCCTGCCATGCCAGCGAAGGCGGTGTTAGTGAGAATTACCACTGACAGCGCGTTTGCCGGGTCGACGAACCAGTTATTGCCGTAGGCGCCACTCCAGAGCCATGTGCCTGCCGCCTGCGGGGTGGCGGCGATGACGGGGTCCTTGAGGACTGCCACGCCAAGTCCGAAGCCCCAGCCGGGACCAAGAAACGAGACGTTCAGATCGCCGATGGCATTGGTGACGAGCAGGCGCATACTGTTCAGCCCGAGCAACGGGGCACCGCCGTTACGCAGCAGTTCAAGAAACCGCACATAGTCGTCGGCGCTGCCGAGAAGTCCCGCACCGCCGGATTCCGCCGTCCCCGGCGTCCATGCCCGCTCGGGGCCGAAGTGTACGATGCCCGTGGGGATGGCGGCAAATGTCTTTGCTTGCATTCGGCGGGGAACGGGGTCGCCATCGAGATAGGGCACGCTGACCCGACTGCGGTCGGCGGGCCGGAAGTCAGTGTCACGCATGCCAGCCGGTTCGGTGATCAGGCGTCGTACCGCAGCCGAAAGCGTTTCGTGCGTGACGTGCTCGATCACGCTGCCCAGGACATCGGTAGCCAGCGAGTATTCCCACTGGGTGCCGGGGGCATAGAACAAGGGCACCTGCCCTAGTCGGCGCAGGTTTTCATCGTTGGAAATGGGCACTGCATCGAGCCCGTCGGAAATGCCCGCGCGACGATAGGGACTGTCCTCACCCTGAAGAAATCCGTAGGACAGACCCGCCGTATGTGTCAGCAGATGGGTGATGGTGATTTCCGGCTGTTCGCCCGACGGCAATGCCGGCTGGAATTCCGGCAGATAGCGGGTGACAGGCGCCCGCAGATCAATCGTGCCCATCTCCGCCAGCCGCAGTGCGGCAACCGAGACGATGGCTTTGGTCAATGAGGCATAGCGGAAAATCGTGTCGGTCGTCATTCTTCGCCGCGCTTCGCGGTCCCGCCACCCCCAGGCCTTGCGGTAGCGCAGCATGCCGCAGTGCATAACCGCGATATCGGCACCGACCAGCAGGTTGTTCTCGATGCAATCGGCCATGACGGCGTCCAGTGCGCGCGTCAATGCATCGCTCATGTCAACACTCTCCTGCTTGGAAGGCATCATCCAGAAACCGTACGGCATTGCGAAGTGCCTGATCCGCTTCGGGCAGGACACCGGCCAGCAGATGCCAGACATGGAACATGCCCGGCCAGACTTCAAGCGACGTACGCACCCGTGCCTCGCCCAGATTGGACGCAAGGCGGATCGCATCACTGAGCATGACCTCGTTTTCACCGATCTGGATCAGCACTGGTGCCAGATCGTGAACATCGGCGAAGACTGGAGAGGCATCAGGATGTGTCGGCAATTCACCGGCGAGGAACATGCGCGCCAGCTTTTTCAAAAATTCCACGCTGCAAAGCGGATCAATCCCATCGCGCACGGTGGCTGACCGCCCGCTATGGGTCAGATTGGCCCAGGGCGAAAAGGCGACACCTGCCGCAGGCAATGCGATCCCCGCATCGCGGGCCTTGCGCATCATGGTGACGACCATAGCGCCACCAGCGGAATCGCCCGCAAAAACCAGATTGCGCGCATCAACGCCTGATGAGAGAAGCGCACGATAGGCGGCAAACACATCATCGATTGGGGTCGGAAACGGAAACTCCGGGGCCTGACGATAATCGGGTGCATAGATCTTCGCATTCAAGGCCTTTGCCAGCCGCCCGGTCAAACCGCGATAGCCTTCAACGCCGCCATGAACATATCCGCCGCCGTGGATATAGAGCAAGACCCGCTCAGGTTCCGGGCCTTCAGGAACAGCCGTCATCGTGGGGACGGAATCCAGCGTCGCGGTTCCATAGGAAACGTCTTTCAGCGCGGGAAACAGGTGGCCAAGACCGCTCATATAATCAGTACGGACTTGCGCCCAACTGGCTTCTGACGTGCCGTAAATCTTTTCTACCACGGGACCCGCGGCCTCGATCCAGCCGTTGAGGGCCGCCTGTGCATTTTCGGGAAGCGTATTCCTGGAGGACATTTAAATACCTTTCATAATCTGTTCGACAATCGGTAATATGGACCTTCGATTGACGAACAGGTTTCCCCAATGCAAAGCCGAAATATCGCCAAACGCCTGCCCGTTGCCTCCGATCTCGATATCGGGGCGCTGCGTATCTTTGTTGCCGTGGCCGAGGCTGGCAGTTTTGTCGGCGGTGGAAAGGCTGTTGGGTTAACCCGCTCCGCGGCCGGAAAGGCGCTGGCGCGGCTGGAAAGCTATCTCGGTGTGCGGCTGTTCCACCGCACCACGCGCAGCCTGTCCCTGACCACCGAAGGCCATGAATTCTATCGCCGTAGCCTGCAACTTCTCGAAGACCTTGCCGAAGCCGAGGCGAGCATTCGTCAGGATCAGCTTCGACCGCACGGGACATTGCGCCTGACCGTCTCCGAAGGCTACGGCAAGGCAAAAATCATCCCCTACCTTGTAACCTATCTCGAAACCGCGCCCGATCTGGCCGTTGAAGTGAGCTTCACCGATCGGTTGGTCGATCTTGTCGAGGAGGGGTTCGATCTTGCGATCCGGGTCGGGGCGACCGCGCCGAACGGGCAGTATATCACGCAGGTGATCGACCGGGCGCGGCTTGGAGTTTACGCTTCGCCCGAATATCTGCTGAAGCAGGGCACACCGGCCAGCCTCACCGATCTGGCGCATCACAAGCGGCTGGTCTATGGATTAGGCGCGACATCAACGGTATGGAGCCTGCCCGGCGAAGACGGACAGCCCGTCACGATCCATGGCGGTGCCCATGCTCGCTTTGACAGCGGCGACGCGATCCGTGTGGCCGCGCTCGCGGGCCTTGGGATCGCGCTTCTGCCTTCATTCATCGTTGAAAAAGACATCGCGCTCGGCAATCTGGTTGAAATCCTGCCGAAGACCGCAATGAACGAAGTCACCATCCATGCAATTTATCCCAGCCGGCGTCACCTTTCGATCCGCACCCGCAGTTTCATAGAGGGGCTGAGGCGTTCGTTCCGGCAGCCTTGCTGATCGGATCCACGCAAAATTCATCTGCGCGGTTCAAGCATCTGTCGGGCAAGGGCTACTGTCGCAGCGTGAATGCGGTCGCTCCCCGCCGTCTGTCCGGTTATCAACTGGCTGAGTTGCGGAACAGCCCGCGGCCATAGTGCCAACCCCAGCAATATTAACGTCAGATATTCCGGTCCTATATCAGAGCGGATGACGCCCTTTTCCTGCGCGCTTCGAAACCTTTCGGTCTTGCGTGTATAATGCGCCTGTCGCTCGGGTTCCGCCAAGACATCCGCGTCATTGTGCTCTAGCGCTTCCCACATCAAGAGGCGCAGAACATGCGGATGAGAGGCGTGATAGCTGCGCATGGCATCCAGATAACCCGGAATATCGTCGGGGGTGACCTCGATTGTTTCTGCCAACTCCGTCATCGTCTTGTGGATCACCGCATCGAACAAGGCGCGCTTGTCACCAAAATAGCGATAAATCAGCTGCTTGTTCGCCCGCGCCTCTAAGGCAATACGATCAAGTCGCGCCGCCTCGATGCCATAGGCAGCAAATTCCGCAATGGCGGCATCGAGCAGTCGCGCTTTGGTTGCGTCAGAATCTCGTTTCATTCAGCGATAATAGCCATGTAACCGGTGGGTTGACAAGAATGTAACTGGAGGGGTACATAATTTGCAACTCATCAGTTACATGGCTCGCATATCATGGCATCCAAATCTGCTTCCACCCGCATGGTCGGCGCTTGCGCGCTTTGCGCTGGCGTCACTCTGGGGAACATCTATATCGGTCAACCTCTGTTCACAGTGATTGCAGCCGGCACCGGATCGAGCCTTACGGCCGCGCAAGGCCTCATCACGATCTCGCTTCTCGGTTATGCAGCGGGCCTGTTACTGCTGGTGCCGCTGGCCGATCGACACAATCCGCGCAATCTCGTTAGGGTACTTGGCACACTATGCGCGATAACTCTGGCATGTGGCGCGCTTTCAAACGGGCTGACACCGATCATGTTCGCGACCGCTTTGGCCGCCATGTTCTCGATCATCCCGCAAATCCTCATCCCGCTGGTAATGGCGGAAATGCCGCCTGAACAGCGGGCACCAGCGATGTCCGTCATTCTGACTGGCATGATCTGCGGCATTGCCCTGTCACGACCGATATTTGGCGGCATCGGCGATTACGCGGGTTGGAAAGCCACCTATGTGACCGCTAGCATCGCCACACTCATCGTCAGCTGGGTGGCGTCTTTCACCTTACCAAATAGCCCAAAAGTGCATCGCCACAGCTATGCCGAACTGTTCTCATCGATGACACGGTTAGTCCGAACAAGCCCGCTGTTGCGTCAAGTAGCCGTCCGTAATGCCGCAAATTACGCAGCATTCAACGCATTCTGGGTGGGATTGACGCCACTTCTCATATCTCCACCTTTCTCGTTCAGTGCTGGACAGGCCAGCCTTGTCGGTCTGCTCGGAATCGGCGCTACACTGGCCGCGCCATTTGCAGGCAAGCTAACGGCACGAAGCGGACCAAGAACGCCGCTGACGATTGGTCTCATCGCATTGCTGATAGCGATCCTTGGCTTTCTGCTTGGACAGGCAAATCTTGCGGTAGTGTTTGTCGCCGCGTTCCTGCTGCCCATCGCAATGCTCTATATACAGATTCCCTCGCAACATGCGGCGCTTTCCATCGACGCCAGCGCCGGTGGACGGCTTAACACGGTTTTCATGTTCACCACCTTTCTCGGTGGTGCCGTTGGCAGTCAGGTCGCCGGAATGGTTCTACAACGCTGGGGCTGGACAGGATTGTGTATAGAGGCCGCCATCTTCTGGCTTGCTGCGACCACCCTTTCCCGCGCACCAAAAAGAATAATCTAAGCTGAAACAGCCATTTTTGAAGCCTGAGACGCCAATGGACGCTTATTCATTAGCAGCAGAAAGTTTGGGGCCTAACGTCGAAGCAAGCCAGTCGATGAACACGCGGATACGCGGAGAAAGATGACGATTGCTGGGATAAAGAATGGAGACTGGCACAGGCGGCGGAGCGAATTTGGCCAATACTTCTATGAGCGCCCCTGATGCTAGATCCTGCTTGAAGCGATAGCGCGGGGCTTGGACGAGCCCCAATCCGAGGCGCGCTGCTGCGGCATTCGCATCGGCGCCAGAAACCAGAACACGTGAAGGCAACGCGGCTTCTACCGTCTTGTTTTTCACTGTAAATTCGAGGGGCATAGCTCGATCGGTACGCGACGACACAAAACCGACCATCATATGACCATCGAGGTTATCCGGAGATAAAGGGGTTCCGTATCTTTTGAGATAGTCCGGACTTGCGCAGGTGATTTCCTGCATGACACCAAGCGATCGAACAATCATGTCGCTATCTGCGAGCTTGCCAGCGCGAATAACGCAATCGACACCTTCCCGCACCAGATCGACATAGCGCTCGCCTTCGCCGAGATGAACCGTGAGCCCCGGATGCTGCGTGAGAAAATCCGGCAATGCGGGAAGGAGCATTGTACGCGCAAGGTTTCCTGGAACATCGACACGCAACAGACCGGTCACACCGCCACCTGCGTTCCGGTCCGCGTCTTCGATATCGGCAAGGATTGACACACAGCGCCGATAATATGCCTCGCCCTCAATCGTCGCCTGAACATGCCGTGTCGTGCGCTGCAACAGGCGCGTGCCAAGCCGTTGTTCCAGATCCTTGATGGCAGCTGTCGCGACAGGCCGGGAAACACCCAGATCTGCCGCAGCAGCGCTGAAGCTGGCTCGCTCAACAATCCGCACAAACAATTCCAAGGTAGACAGTCTGTCCATATCGATTGTTTTGTATGTCAGAATAGTGATGACGGCAACCGCAATCTAATACTCTGAAAACATTGGGGGTATCGTGGGGCACCCAGCAAGGAGTTGTCCGTATGACAAATATATCTTCCATCGCCCTCGTTACGGGCGGCAGTCGCGGCCTTGGCCGCTCCACTGTCGAGGCTCTCGCCCGGCGGGGTGTCACGCCAATCTTCACCTATAACACAAACAAGTCCGAGGCCGACAAGGTGGTGGCTCTCGTAGAGCAGGCGGGCAACAAGGCTGTCGCACTGCAATTGAACACAGGCGACACTGCCTCCTTCGATCAATTTACTGATACCTTTAACCAGACACTTCGTTCTCTTGGCGCGGAGAAATTCGACTATCTCGTCAACAATGCAGGCAACTCCAGCGGCATGGGTTTTCTGAATGCAAATGAGGATGAGTTCGACACGCTGTACAGGATTCACGTCAAGGGCGTCTTCTTCCTGACCCAAAAGCTCGTTCCCTTGATGAAAGACGGCGGCCGAATCGTGAACATTTCATCCGGCCTGACCCGGATCATCATGGCGAACCGCGCCGCCTATGCCACGATGAAGGCAGCCGTCGAAACCATGACCAAATATATGGCGTTAGAGCTTGGGGGGCGGCGGATCGCGGTGAATTGCGTCGCACCAGGCGCAATTGCGACCGATTTCAGCGGCGGCGTCGTGCGCGACAATCCCGATGTCGCGAAGGCGATTGCGGGCATGACCGCGCTGGGCCGTCCGGGCCAGCCCGAGGATATCGGCCCGATGATTTCATCGTTACTCTCGGAAGATAATCGCTGGGTAAATGCCCAGCGGATCGAGGTTTCGGGCGGCATGAGGATTTGATGATTGCCTCTAGCCTGTCCGCAAGGTGATCTATTCGCCCGCACCGGTGGCACGAGATGTCAACCAACCGTCTGCCGCGCCTGACAAGAGCATCTCTCGAACGGCGATAAGGCGCTCGTCAGAAGCAGAGATTGCAGTCAGGGCAACGATGCCTGTATGAGTTTGCCGCATCGCCTCGACAGAATCAGGGCAGGCCCTGCCTGCAAGGCGATTTTGGCAGGTACCCGGTGTCAAAGTAGTCACCAATAAATTGGACGAAGGCTACAACGCGCGGGGATGCCAGACGCCTGGCACTGTGCAGAACCCATATCTCGGTCGCTCCGCCCTCCAATTCGCCCAGGCTGAGAAGAGCGCCGGACTGCAAATCTTCCTCGACAATGGAACGTGGCATGGCGGATGCGCCTGCGCCGCTCAGGACAGCGGCATGAATCATGAAATAGGATGGAAGCTGCATCACCAGTTGCGCATCGATGCGCTTGACACCATCTGCCATGGTCACATGCCAGCATGGATCGGCCTTTTGTGACGACAACAAAATCGCGGGCAGGCTTTCGGATGCGCTTCCGCCCCTTTGACGGTACAGGTCGGGCCTGATGACCAGGACCAGTTGATCTGTCCGGAACCGCTTTCCCACCAAGCCATGCACAGAGCGGGGATTGACGCGGATAACAACATCGAACTCTTCTTCGACAAGATCGACCTGCCGGTCTTCGACGTGAGCTTCCAGAAGCACTTTCGGGTATTTCTCCCGAAAAGCAGCGGCCAGTTTCCCGAGATAGAGATGTGAGAACAACAGTGGGGCGCTCAGGCGCAGCCTGCCCTCCGGCTCCCGTCCTTTGCCCTGCATCGCCGCTTCAAGATCGCGAAACTCGGAGAATATGCCCTCAGCCCTTGCCTGAAGGATTTCTCCCTCTGGCGTCAGGCGTAGACGGCTGGTGCCGCGTTCGACTAGTCGTATTCCTAGGCTATCCTCCAGCCGCATGACCTGTCGGGATAACGTTGCCTTCGATCGCGAGCTTGCTCTGGCGGCCGCGCTGAGCCCACCATATCTGGCAACAAGTAGAAAGTCCTCAAGAGCAATCAGATCCATGGCGTTTCATAAATGAAACGAAAGGGTAGCGTCAATGGCGTTACGGACACATGACGATACCATTATATAACTGCCGTCGAACAATAAAGGTAAGAAGAAATGGCAATTATCGAACATAGCTTTCATCCGGCTGACCGCGCCGAAATGGAAAAAATGCGCGCCTATCTCGCGCAGCAGCCCAAGCTGACGATCTCTCCCGAAACGAAGGGCATCTATGATGCCTTTATGGCCTCTATTCTGCCCGCGGTCGGCGTCACATTCGAGCAAGAGGTTATCGGAGACATTCCCGGCTGGTGGTGCAAGCCGGGGAGTGCGGAACCGGAAGCAGCAATCATCCATTTTCACGGAGGAGCCTATGTTGTCGGCTCGGCTGAGGCCTACCGGCCTTTCGTGAGCCACATTGCGGCAGGCACCGGGATGGCCGTCTTCATCCCGGATTATGCTCTCGCCCCCGAAAGGCCTTTCCCCGCCGCCTTCCATGATGCCGGTGCTGTTCTGGATGGGCTGCACCGGCAGGGATTCCGCAAGCTGGCGCTCACGGGGGATTCCGCGGGCGGCGGGCTCGCCCTTGCACTCGCGCAGGATGCGGCGCGGAAGAAGACACA
>Ga0182735_1000721_pt1 | contig 24418 bp, 26 predicted proteins | sample eDN5th30CKraftMG_FD_128524 | JGI IMG/M metagenome (GOLD analysis project Ga0182735, IMG submission 128524) | Enriched Miracle-Growth compost microbial communities from Emeryville, California, USA - eDNA 5th pass 30_C Kraft MG (version 2) (version 2) ...
ATCGGCCCCCGCCTGAACGGCGGCCCGCAGGGCCGAAGGCGTGCCGGCGGGGCAGACGAGTTCCATCCTGCCGCTGGTCGTCATGGTTGCGTCCTTTCACGGCGATGGGCGCCGGTAGCAATCTGGCGGACGAGCGACAGCCCGCCCAATATGCCCGAATCGGCGAACCGTGCGACCGCACCTTTAAGACCGAGCAGATCGGAGGGCCGCAATTCGGCATCCTCTATGGCGTTGCGCAACGCCACCACCGCCTCGGTGCGGCCGCTGACGGAGATGGTGCGGTGGAAGAACAGCGCATCACCGTCCAGCGTACCGTCAAGGATGCCGAGCAAAAGCAGGATCGGGCCGCGGATGACGACATCGGAAGGCGAAGGGCCGCTTTTGCCTGTGGCGCGCACCAGGGCGGCGTGCCCGTCCGGCACCACATGGAAGGCAAAGGGCAGGTCGGTCGGATCGATAAGGAAGCGCGCCTTCCCGAATTCGCCGAGCCGCTCGAAGGTCTCCGGCCGCCGCCGAGCGAGAGACCGTAGCGCCTGAGTCAGCAGCGGGCCGAGCGGCTGGCCGGAAAAAGCCGGCAGGAAGCGTCGGATCGGCTCGGGCAAACTTGCGTCTTCATTGGGGTCGAGCGCCATCGGCTCCTCCGGAGTGCGGCAGGATGAGCACACCGTAATCAGGATGCCGCCAAAGTGTCTTGCGCTGGATCAAACAAAATCGACGCTGGTGAGCGCCGTCGGCAGTTGCGGCCAACGGGCACATCGCAGCTTGCCCAGTCATAATCTACACTCGCGGCACAATATCCGGCCCCGCACAGGGAGGCAGTCATGTCTTGCGATGCACGACTCTGGCCGCTGACAGATCAGGTCTGGCGTCAGTTCGGCCAGTTCGATCTTGTAATGGAGCGTACCGGGGTAGATCCTGTTTTTGCCGCTCGCAAGGCGGGCGGTACAGCCATTGCGCAGGCACGCAATACCTGCCTCGTTTGCCACAGGCAGAAGCAGTGTCGGTTCCTGCTGGAGCAGAACGAGGCAGACACCATCATGGCCTTCTGTCCCAATGCCGGCTTTTTCGATTCATGCCGGCAACGCGAGCCCTGTAAAAATTCGGGATGCGGAGTGCGATAGCTGAAGTTTAAGAGTTGGGTGTCCCGCCGCCTTCTTTGACCGGGCGCAACACCGGATCTGGCGCTGAATGATATGGGCGGTGTCCGTGGTCAGGGACACCTTCATGCACCAGCGCACTCTTCCTCCTTTTGCGACCCTTGGCGCCTTCCTTACCTACCTGGCGGAACGGGATGAGCTCGAAACCATTGCCGCGCCGGTCTCCATGCATCTGGAGGTCACCGAACTTCATCGCCGGGTGCTTCTCGGCGACGGCCCGGCCCTGCACTTTACGAGGGCGCTTGATCGGGACGGCAATTCAGCCCGGATGCCTGTGATGGCAAACCTGTTCGGAACCGCAAGGCGGGTGGCCTGGGGGCTTGGTACCGATGTCGGGGGCCTTGAGGGGCTGGGTGAAATGTTGGCTTTCATGCGCTCACCACAGCCGCCCCAGAATCTGCGCCAGGCGCACACGATGCTGCCGGCGGCCCGCGGTGCGTTGCGGGCGCGGCCAAAGAAAGTCGCCCCACCTTGGGACTGGCGGGAGGCAGACCCGGATTTCTCACTGTTGCCGGTGCAGACCTGTTGGCCCGGTGACGCCGGGCCGCTGATTACCTGGCCGGTGGTCGTTACCCGCCCGCCGGGTCTGGACGATCCGTCTGCCTATAATCTCGGCATCTATCGCATGCAGGTCATCGATCATGATCGCGCCATTCTGCGCTGGTTACCGATGCGAGGTGGCGCAGCCCACCATCGGCTATGGCGGGAACGGGGAGAGGAGATGCCGGTCGCAGTGGTGATTGGCGCAGACCCGGCGACGCTGCTCGTCGCCGTCATGCCGGCTCCGGAGGGCGTGTCGGAACTGGCACTGGCCGGCATGATCGGCGAGCGGCGAGCGGCGGTAGCCGCCTGCGCGACCATACCGCTGCATGTGCCGGCGAGTGCCGAGATCGTGCTGGAGGGCACGGTTTCGCCAACGGAGACAGCGCTCGAGGGGCCTTTCGGCGATCATACCGGCTATTACAATGCGCCCGAGCACTATCCGGTTTTCAGGCTGAAGCGGCTTTGCCTGCGCGATGGTGCGAGCTATCTCACCACATTCACCGGCCGCGCGCCGGACGAACCGTCCGTACTTGGCGCCGCGCTGCTCGAGGTATTCAAACCATTGCTGCGACAGGCGATTCCCGAGGTCGTGGACGTCTGGATGCCGTCGGAGGCCTGCTCCTACCGGATCGCCGTGATTGCCATCGCCAAGAGATATGCCGGGCAGGCGCGGCGCGTGATGATGGGTTTCTGGTCGCTGCTGCCGCAGTTCTCGATGACCAAGACGATCGTCGTGGTGGACGACGATATCGATATCCGCTCATGGGACGATGTGATGTGGGCGCTCTCCACCCGCATGGACCCTTCGCGTGACCTGCTTCTGGTGGAGCGGACCCCGGTCGATCCGCTCGATTTCGCCTCGCCTCTGGAAGGGCTGGGCGGCAAGATGGGCCTCGACGCCACCTGCAAGATCGGTGCCGAAACCAATCGGGAATGGGGCGTCAAGCTGGCAATGGATGTCGCGATTACGGAACGGGTCGCCGAGCGGTGGTGGGAATTCTTTCCGTCAAAACAGGGGAACGCACCATGACGGCGGTGCGCTTGATCGTCGGCGTTACCGGAGCTTCGGGCTCGGCATTGGCGCTGGAAACCCTGCGCCAACTCCGCGTAGCCGGCGTCGAGACGCATCTTGTGGTAACGGCCGGTGCGCGAATGACGATTGCCCATGAATTGGGTCGCGAAGGCCTGGCCCGATTGAACGAAGCGGCCACACATGCCCACTCGCCACGCAATCTGGCCGCACCCATCGCCAGCGGCTCGTTCCGCACCTCGGGCATGATCGTGGTGCCGTGCTCGATGCGCAGCCTGGCCGCTATGGCGCATGGGCTAGGCGACAATCTGGTGACCAGGGCCGCCGATGTGGTGCTGAAGGAAAAGCGCCGGTTGGTGGTGGCGCCGCGTGAGGCACCGCTGCATGAGGGTCATCTCGAAGCCATGTTGCGGCTGGCCCGGTTGGGCGCCGTCATTGCCCCGCCCGTGCCGCCGTTCTACGCCCGGCCGGCTACCATCGACGATCTGGTGCGCGAGATAGCGGCTCGGCTCGTGCAATGGGCGGGCATCGATCCCGGCCACTGCATGACGCGCTGGGGCGGGGGGGCGGCTGTGTAAGCGTGGGCTCTATGTCCTGTCGCCGATACGTCGAAGACCTTGCCGTGCGCGGCAAAACAACGAGAGCTCGCGGTAGCTCGTTGCGCCCTCTGCAGCGCATTCGGCTAGGCCGCATGCAGGATGGTATGGACCAGCGTCGGATGACAGGCCATCAGATGTAGCAGGCGAGGTTCAATCTTTTTCGTGGGCATAGGCATTTCGCCCTCCGATCGAGAACGGCAATCATAGCCGCACATATTCTCCTCCCGATGTCACGCACAGATTGGTGACGGGGAACCGACTTGGACAACCGGGTTACGTCGTCGGGTCGCCACGCCTTGTGGCCTCGGAAAGTTGTCGCATCGAATAGGCGCCTTCGTGAGCGATCCTGGCGATATCGTCGAACAGAAGCGCGATGTCCACGTAGACGCTGCGGTCCTGCTCCGTCGGTCCCAACTCATCTAGGTCGTTCAGGTAGTAAATCATTGTCTCGATCTGCTCGCGGCAATGGCGGGCGTCAAGAAGATGCTTGTGTATGGTGCGCTGGCGCTCAAGCACGGTGAAGTGCGCCAGTGTTTCATCGAGCTTGGGTTTGCACTCGCAATCCAATGGCGCTTCCTTGATCTCGGCCGTCAGTCTTGCAACGATTGCCATGTCGGTGAGAAGCCTCGACCCATCGGGGTTCTGGTAAGGATCGGTATGTTTCATATTCAGCTCCGCTGGTCAGCATGCATCACCATAGCCGGTCTATTTGTCGACCCTTTGCGCCGGCTCAAACGAGGCCTCAATGACTGGCCCGGTCAGGCCGCTTTTCCGTGGGTCCGCGGTGAGGCGCTCAGATAGGCGTCGAACGCCGCAGCGGCGGCACGCACCAGGAAACGATGGCCGCCGCAGAGGCGGATTACGCCATTGGCGATCTCCAGCACGCCGTCCCGCTCCAGGGCCTCGAGTTGGTCGTTAGCATTCAGGACGGTTGCGAGGTCGAAGCCGTGCCTGACGCAGATTGCCGCAACGTCGGCCTGAAGGTCACACATCAGGCGCTCGATGATGTCCGCGCGCAGTCGGTCCTCGGCTGTTAGCAGGTACCCTTTGGTGGTGGCGAAGCAGCCGGTATCGATCTGTTCGGCGTAACGGCCGAGCGGCACCTCGTTTTGCACATAGCCATGCGCCGTGCGGCCGATGGCCGAAGCGCCGAAACCGATCAGCGTCTGGCAATCGTCTGTCGTGTAGCCCTGGAAATTGCGCCGCAGCTTTCCGGTGGCTTGCGCCAGCGTGAGATCGTCATCGGGAAGCGCAAAGTGGTCCAGACCGATCTGGCGATAGCCGGCGGCGACGAGCGTTTCCGTGATAGCCTGTGCCTGCTCGCTGCGAGCCACGCCGTCGGGAAGGGCCGCTTCGTCAATCATGCGCTGATGCTTCTTGAAGGACGGTATATGGGCATAGCCGAACACGGCCAGCCGGTCGGGGCGCATAGCTGCCGCCACCTGAGCTGTGTCGACGCAGGAGCGGATGGTTTGGTGTGGCAACCCGTAAATCAGGTCGAAATTAACTCGAGTGACCCCGTATTCGCGCAATTGCGTCACGGTCTCGAAGGTCTGCTCCTCGCTCTGGATACGGTTGACCGCCTTTTGCACGATCGGATCGAAACTTTGTACGCCGAGGCTTGCGCGACCGATGCCGGCGCCGGCCAGCGCTCCGGCCATCTCGATGGTCAGCGTGCGCGGATCGATCTCGACCGCCAGTTCCGCCGTCGGGGTGAAATCGAAGCGCTCGCGCATCAGATCGACCAGTGCAATGAAATCCGCCGGCTCAACGATGGTCGGCGTGCCGCCGCCGAAATGCACCTTTTCGACGGATAGCGGTTGCGCGGTCTTCGCTGCGACCATGCGGATTTCTTTGCGCAGCATGCCGAGATAATCGACGATTGGCTGGTCGCGGGCGGTGATGGTGGTGTGGCAGCCGCAATACCAGCACATGGCGCGGCAGAATGGGATGTGGAGATAGAGCGAGGTTGGCTCGTTTGCAGGCAGGTTCGACAGCCACCCGGCATAGTCGCCAGCGCCTATCGAGGGTGAGAAATGCGGAGCTGTCGGATAGCTGGTATAGCGTGGCAGCCGCGCCTCACCGTATTTTTGCAGGATGGTCGGTTGCAAGGGTGTTTCTCCACGGGTGATGGCAGTGGTTCCTGTTTTTCTGCAGTTCTAGGTTTCGTGGGGTGAGCCTGTGTCCAAAGTCGCACGGCTTCTGGCTTTCGGGTCGCGGCGCGGACGGTTTATCCAGGCAGGCGGATCGCTGGCTGGAAAGGATTCCCAGGATGCCTGCGAAACGTCGTCCCAATCTTCGTTTTCAGACGGCTTTCCCGCCGCCATTTCTTTCCCGGTTGGGTTGGGTGAACCTGCAGCCCTTGGCATGTTCGCGCCCTCGTGCCTGATGCTTCTAAATATGTATTGTAGATGCATATTACAGCGCAAAATACCGGACGGCAATACGGCGTCGTCTAGGGCCTGCCCTCCGTTGGGCTTGACGTCGATATCGTTGAACGTCAGCTAGAAGAATCCCTCGCCCGGCCTGCACTCGACGGAGGGGATACTCCCGTTCCAAGGGGACCTCAGGCGATCTACGATGTGCTATCGACGGGCGACGTGGAAGGCGCGCCTAGCGCCTCGCGCGACGGGAACAGTAACAGCCCGAGGTGTGCCACACGCGACGATCGGCAAGCTACCGCTGGGAATTCAAATCCCTCGCTTTCGGTGTTCACAGTGGTTTTGACATGATCGCTGCGGAGGCCTCAAGATAGACCCTCGTGATTGCGGCATCCAGCCCGACCGGCGAAGCTATTTCGGTCCAGTTTATATGGCTTTCTGGCCTGACATTCGTGGCAACACCGACCGCAGCGTGAAATTCATTGACGACGCGACAGGTGCTCGCATGATCGGTATCGACCGACAGGACCAGATGAGCGAGCACTGCGTAGTGTTCATCATTCGCCCTGGCCCGGCGCCAGCGTTGCGCCGTCCCAGCGAGCTTTCGTTGATTGACCACGATATTGTAGGCTCCGTCGCACATCGCGCCTTCAATGGTGCCGTAGGCTGGATCGGCCCCTTGTTGGCGCAGAAACTGCATGACCGGCTCGCACAGGAACTTGTAGGCGTGTCCGATGCGGTCATCCATTGTCATGGGCATGGTGAACGCGATCGAGACGTTGACCGTACCTGAAGCTTGGATAACGGCTCCACCTCCCGTCTCGCGCACCGAAACCGGATATCCTCGGTTCAGCGCGCCGATGCTGGCCTCTGCGAAGTTCGCCAGGTTCGTCATCCTGCGCGGGACGACAAGACAAGGCTCGGCGGATTGCCAAAGCAGGAACTGGAAACGTTCTTTGCCAGAGGCAACGGCATCCAGCATCGCCGATTCCGACTGAATGGCGCGAGCAATGTCCAAAAAGGTGTACAATTGGGTTCTGGCCCTAATTGGCTTTCAGCGTGGTGGGCGCGGCAGCTTTGCCGGGCGCTAGTCCGGGGTAAGCGCAATCAGCGATGCTGGTCCTGGCGAGTTCGGTAAGGAAGGCTTCACGCGCGGCAACCAGTTGCGGCTTCAATCGACATAACGGGTTTAGCAGGCAGGCGCCGCCGTCGGCCCGAAAACATTCCACCATGTCGTAACGGTCTTCCAGGCAGCGCACGACTTCGCCCAGTGTGATCGTCTCGGCCGGCCGCGCCAGCCTTATGCCACCGCCGGCACCGCGCTGGGTCGTAACGAAACCATTGCGGGCGAGATCGTTCACGACCTTGGTGAGGTGATTGTAGGGGATGTGGAACTCTTCGGCGATCCCGGCAGTGGTCAACGGCTGATCCGGCGTGCCGGCAAGCCGCATCAGGACCCGCAGGCCATAATCGGTGAAGGCTGCAAGTCGCATAGGATTCCTTTAATTGGCATTTACAATACTAATTAACGCGGCTATGAATTGACATCGTAAATACCTATTTCGGGAGCGCTTGTCCATTTTGACATGCGCGGTGGGAAATGTGCATCCGGCAATCTGGATTGCATCGCAGCGCCGTCCAGCACGCCGGGCAACTTCCATGTGGAGGGGGAGATGTCCGTACAGCGCATTATCCGGCTATCGGTAGCGATTGTGGCCAGTGGCGCGAGCCTCGCGCTGTCATGGCCCTATTGGCGTGATTTCGGCTACTGGCCGGAATCGCGGACCATGTGGCTAGCATACTTCATCGTGGGGTTCGTTCTCGCCGTCTACGTCTTTTATGCCTTCCTCGACAGCCTGCGCACGCTGTTCGAGCACGACACGCTGGAGCGGGAGAAAATCCCGGCGGCCTGCGGCTGTGGCGAGACCGGTTGCAAGGAGGACGTGGCATGAGCTGCAAGCCGGGCGAACTTTGCTACGAGGGTGTGAAGCGTCGGCGTGCGCTCGCTGTACTTGGTCTGATGGCGCTCATTTTCGTCGCGTTGTCGGCCGTCTCTTTCCTCGATTCTCGCGGACAGGCGGTTCCTTCCGCAGTCGATTACGTCGACGTCGACGCCGTTGCCGGAAAGCGCGTGTTCCAAGCCTACAATTGCATGGGCTGCCACACCATCGTCGGCAACGGCGCCTATTTCGGGCCGGACCTGACCAAGCTTTACGACCATGCCGGGCCGGCCTGGCTCGCGGCTTTTCTCCCGTCGGCGGGGAGTTGGCCGACCAACGGTGCGGTGAAGCTGCAATTGCAGGACAAGGCCGTCGCCGCCGAGGCCGGTGCCGATACGATTGAAGCCTATCTGGAAAAATATCCAGCCGCTGCCGAGCGCGTCGCACGGCGCGGCGGGCAGACGTCCCATATGCCGAACCTGCCGCTCAGCCGGCAAGAAGTGCAGCAACTGATCGCCTTCCTCAAATACACATCTGCGATGAACACCGAAGGCTGGCCACCCGTGCCGAAGGTCGACGGGCTGACGTTCCCGCAGGCAACGCCGATCCCAGCCACAGTGCAAAAGGCTGCACTCGCGCCGGCTGAAACGACGGCTGTGGCGCCGGTATCGGCGACCGAGCATGGTGCCGAACTGGCCGAGGAGAACGGCTGTACCGCCTGCCATGCGCCGACGAAGGAAAAGCTCGTCGGCCCCGGCTGGGGCGGCCTTTACGGCTCGACCGTGACACTTGCCGACGGTTCCAGCGTAGTCGCCGACGACGCCTATCTCACCGAAAAGATCCTGAAGCCCGACGCCCAGGTCGTCGAGGGCTATGAGGCCGGCGTCATGCCGTCCTTCGCCGAACTGCTCGATGCAGAGCAGATCGCCAATGTCGTCGCCTATATCCGCAGCCTTGGGGAGAACTGAACCATGTTCAGGATCGAATACAGGACCCAGCGCCTTTCCCTGCGCTTCTTCATGGTCATGCTGGTGTTGTTCTTCTTCCAGACAGCCCTCGGCCTTCTGCTTTCGGCCCAGCATCTCGACCCGACGCTGCTTGCCGGAACGCTGAACTTCAACGTCATCCGCACCCAGCATCTCAATCTGGCGATCTTCTGGATCCTGTGCGGCTTCATCGGCACGATCCTGTTTGTCGGTCCGCTCTTGTCGAAGCGCGAACTGGCGGCGCCGTGGATGATCAAGTTCCTGTTTTACGCTCTTCTGGCGGTAGTGGCATGGAACCTCGCCACCCAGTTGCTGGCGCAGCAGGGCATTGCCGGCTGGTGGATGGGCCAGCCCATGTTCCAGGAAGGGCTGGAATATCTGGAGGCCGGCCGCATCGCCGATGTGGTCATCCTGATTGGTTTCGCTATCCTCTGCTACGTGGTGCTGCGCACCTTCCCGCCGCTGAAGCAATGGAACGAGATTCACTGGGGGCTTGGCCTCGGCGTCCTGGCGCTGACGCTGGTATGGGTGTTCGGCATGTTCTTCGTCGAGCGCCTAGACCTCCAGGAATATTTCCGCTGGTACGTCGTTCATTACTGGGTCGAAGGCGTGTGGGAGGTCATCCACATCTCGCTGGTCGGCTTCCTGCTGGTGCTTCTGTTCAAGGCCGACGTGAAATCGGTCGGCTATGCCGTGTTCTGGGGTATCTCGCTGGTGTGGCTATCGGGCCTGATCGGCAACGCCCACCACTATTTCTGGATCGGCACGCCGGAGTTCTGGCAGTTCTGGGGCTCGCTGTTCAGCGCGCTGGAGCCGCTGCCGCTGATCTTCTGCTTCTGGCACATCTATCTCGACGCCCATCAGGACAGCAAGCCGATCCCCAACATGCCGGCCTTCGCCTTTCTGCTGGGATCGGTGGTGCTGGAACAGGTGGGCGCCGGCATTCTTGGCTTCACCATGACGTTCGCGCTGACCAATGTGTGGTCGCACGGCACCTGGGTGACGGCAAGCCATGCGCATCTGGCCCTGTTCGGCACCTTCGGGATGCTCGGCCTGGCGGCCGCCTATTATGCCGTGCCGATCATGCGCGGTGTGACGAATTTCGACCAGCGGCCCGGAAAGCTCGCCTTCTGGCTGGTCTTCACCGGCATGCTGGGGCTCGGCTTCGCCTTCGCCATCGGCGGCACGATCCAGGTGTTCGTCTACCGTACGCTCGGACTGGACTGGTTCGGCGGCGATGTCGGTCCGGCCATGCTGTTCACCAAGGCGATGGTGCCGCTGTTCGGTCTCGTCTTCGCCGCGGGTGTCTACCTGATCGTCTACGATCTGATCACGCTTGGCCTGCGCGAGCCCTCGGCCGCCGGCGATGCTGTGCAGGTTCCGGCACTCTCCGGCTGGAGCAGGCATCTGACCGGTTGGGAAACCGGCATCTGGCTACTCGGCATGTGGGTTTTTGGCGCCCTCATCACGCTTGGCTTGCTGTCCTTCAACCTGGCCACCGTACAGGAAGGTAGCGCCCTGATCCCTTATGTCATGGGCGGAGTTGGCTATCCCGGCCTGCTTCTGGTGACGCTGTTTTTTGTGCGGCGGTTCCTAAGCTCCCTTGAAGCGCGCGGCCATGCCAAGGTCGTGCCGCTCGTGAGCGCCGCCGCACCGGCCGGCGCGACCTGAAATGGTCGTGCCGGCTCCCCGCTACCGACGTTGAACATGGAGTTTTGTCATGAGCACCGAGATCACAGGACAGAAATTGTGGGAACGTACTGTCGGCGACATCGCCGCGACGCTGCCGGGAGCCACCAGTGTCTTCCGTAAATTCAAGATCGATTTCTGCTGTAATGGTGACCTCACCCTCGACGGCGCGGCGCAGAGACGTGGCGCCGACGCGGACGAACTGATACTGGCGCTGGAAGCGTTGGATCACGTCAATCCTGCCGCTGCACCGGCTGCCATGGAAAGTGACGAGCTGATCGACCATATCCAGACCCGTTATCACGAAGCCCATCGCCGTGCGCTGCCGGAGCTCATTGTCCTTTCGCGGAAAGTCGAAGCCGTGCATCGTGAGCACCCGAAGGTACCCGCCGGTCTTTCCGATGCGCTGCGGCAGATGCACAGCGACCTGGAGGAGCACATGGCTACAGAGGAGCAAACGCTGTTTCCCGCGATGCGGCAACAAGGCGTCGGCAAGCTTGACATCGCGATAGACGAGTTGCGTCACGAGCATGACGGGCAGGCGACACAGCTTCGCCTGCTTGAAAGCTTGACCGACGATTTTACGTTGCCGGAGGGTGCCTGCCGTTCCTGGCAGGCGCTTTATGTCGGCACCGCCCAACTCGCAGAAGACCTGATGGAGCATATCCACCTCGAGAACAACGTCCTGTTTCCGCGCTTCGCCGCCACGGAAAGCCGAGCCTGAGCACGGGTGTAACGACAAAGACCGTATGCGCTTCATCTGGCTGATTTCAGGTTTGACAAGTCTGGCGCTGGGCGGGCTGGGCGTGGTGGTGCCACTGCTGCCCACCACGCCGTTCGTGCTGCTCGCGGCTTTCTGCTTTGCCAGATCGTCGCCTGCCCTACATGGCTGGCTGTTGCGCAACCCGGCTTTCGGCAAGGCAATCCGCGACTGGCGCGCCAACCGAGCCATCAGCCGCAAGGGCAAACGGGCGAGTGTACTCTTCATGGCGCTTTCGCTGGCTGTCTCTCTCGTCCTTGCCGTGGAGCCCGCCATCATCGGCTTCCAGGCGCTGGTGCTGTCCGGTGCCGCAGGATACATCCTGACGCGGAGAACCGTAGCTTGAGATTCGTGATCAACCTCGTCGCACGGTCGATTCTGCCGATCTGTCCAAAAGTGGCCTATCCAACATTCGACCCCTCATTGGTAGGATGGGCAAGGGCGGAAGGTAGCGTCGCAACCGTATGTCGCAGAATGGGCTATTTCCGGATTGATGATGGTGAAACGTTGTCCTGGATGTTTAGTCCCTACATTTGATGGGTTGGATCGAGAATGAAACGATCCGGTTGTGAAGCCCATGTTTCGCAGATGAACGCGTAATATGCCGTCGATCACATAAGGCAGATCGAAGGTGCAAGTCCGTCCGTTGAATTCAAGGAAAACATCCTGAACGTCGTCAGGAACGGCAATATCGATATGTCCATCTTTGAAGATGCGAAGACGTATGATTTTGTGGTCGCAATGATCGAGGACCTGATCGACGAGACATAGGCACCTCTGGTCCGGCGCCTGCCGAAACAGGTGCGCGCCGACGCTGGGCAAAGGCAAGGCACCGGCGAAAATTGTCGGTGGCAAGGTGTTTATGACACCGCCGTTGCCTTGGCCTGCGCGAGATATTTGAAACGGCCGATATCAGCTGAATGAAGAATATGCTCGCGCCACCGGTACGATGGGCGGTGAGGAACCGTTCCTCTTGCTTGTGACATCGTGCCCCCATTGTCGGCTATCTTAATACGTATTAGAAATGCATATTACTTTGCGACGCTCCGGCCTGCCGCCGCTGGGGCCGTCGCGGCTTTACGTGACGGAGAAAGCGATGGAATTTCCCGGCTTCTTTGTTGAAGCGCCCACGATTTCGCTGCGTGATCCGTTGGCGCAATTCCTCGGCGTCTCGAAGAGTGGCATGATCACCTATACCTATGCCGACGCCGTGAAGCTTGCCGGCCACTCCTGCCCTACAGTCGCTGGAGCCTATCTGATGGTGAGGCGTGGGCTCCAGCATCTCTACGGTAACGAGATACCCGAGCGCGGCGCTATTGAAGCATATCTGCACGGTCCACGCGACCAGGGTACGACAGGGGTTATCGCTTCCGTCGTCACGCTCCTGACGGGCGCTGCCCCGGAGACTGGCTTTGGCGGCATTGGCGCACGCGGCCGGTTCGTGCGCCGCGATCTCCTGCATTTCGACGAGACGTTTGATGGCATTATGGCGCTTCGGCGGATCGACAACGGGCACGGACTGATCCTTGACCTCGATACGAGCGTCGTCCCGTTCGGAGGCGAAATGCAGGCATTGCTTCCGCGAGCCATTGCCGGACAGGCTGACGAGGAGGAGCAGGCACGCTTTGCGACGCTCTGGCAGGCACGTGTCGAAGAGATGCTGATCCGGCATGCGGACAATCCCGCGCTCATTCGGGCTCGTGATTGGACAGAAGCTGCCTGAACGGGGACCCGGCGGTTTGTTGGGACGTGGAGCACGCGATCAGGAAGAGACAGAAAATATGCAGCCAGGACATGACCATCAAAAAGACCAGGACCAGGCAGGTGCACCTGCGGTCGCAGCCGAAGTCTGAAGACAGTGCTATCGCAACAGCCAGCAAACGATGAGGTCGGCAAGTTAATGGACTGTTTGCGTCGGATTTTGGTCGAACAGGCCCGAACCGGAACACTTGTAACCTACAGGGAGCTTGCCGGTCGCCTCGGTTTAATGCCGCCGCAGACCATTCACCAACTGACAGGCTTGCTGGAAAAGTCGATGGCCGAAGATGCCGAAGCAGGCGACCCGCTTCTAGCGGCGCTTTGCGTTGGGCGCTTACGCCACAACATGCCCGCGCCCGGCTTCTTCATGGTCGCCGAGGCCTTGGGGCTTTTTATGAGTGATCCCGAAGGTCCGGAGGCGAGGGATTTTCATGAACGCGAACTGGCCCGGGTTTTTGGCAAGTATCGTCGATCAAATGATGGCTGAGACCTAATCGCCCGCAGTGACTGCCAGCAGAGACGAGGGAGAAATACCATGAATGATGAAGCCGTCGTATCAGGGCGAATTCAGCGGCTCGCCGAGGCTTGGGAAGGGCGCCTTGAACGCTGGGTGGGACACGACCGGGAAACGGTCTGGCGGATGCTGACCGAACCACAACAGTTCGTGCAGTGGCTTGCGCCAGGTTCAATTGAATTGCGTGAAGGCGGCCGGGTTCACATCGATTTCGGCGACAGCGGCGTGGTGATCGACAGCACCGTGCTGGCGTTCGACCCGCCGCGGCTAATCGCCTATTCTTGGAGCAGCGGCACAGAACCGGAGCGACCGTTGCGCTGGGACTTGGCTGCGGCCAGTGAAGGCACTGCGTTGACGCTGACCGTGCGTCTGCCAGCACAAGAAGACATTGCCAAGGCCTGTGCGGGCTTCGAGGCGCATCTCGATATGTTTGCCGCGGCACTCGAAGGGGTGTCGACCCGCTTTCCCTTCGAGCGTTACCTTGCAGCACGCCACGCCTACCAGGAACTCCTGCCGCAGTAGCGACGGGCTGGCACCATTCCAGAAAAGCGACCTTGGATGGCTTGGTTCATATCCCGCACCCAGCGCTCGTTTGATATATCCGCAATGGCGGTTCATGCGGAGACGGCGGCTTTCTCCCTTCCGTAAGGGCATACGGTATGGCGAGCACCGGTTGGCGGTCGCCCACACCTATCCCTGGCGTGAATATCTAACCCGCGCGACGCTCGTCGCTTCGTTACTTTGTGCAAGCCTGTTCTGGATTGTGCTGTTTTGAACCGGAGGGCGTTCATCAGGAAATCGATGCGCTCAGGCTTAGCTCGCGCGCGCGGCCTTGGTGCTGCTGGGAGCAGGACGGAAACGTTCTGGAGGCAGCGCGTGACTTCTGTCCTTGGCCTCCCGCTTGTGCTGGGGTTGCTGATCGTTTTCTGGAAGCTGGCGGGCACCGATTATGCGTCCGCGCGCCTTTTGATCGCAAATCCGGTCGTGGCCGTGCTGATGGTCATGGTCATCGTCATCGTTAATTTTGCCGTTCACATGCGGCTGGGCGCCCAGGTCGTCATCGAGGACTATGTTCATCGCCCCGTCCTCAAGCCACTTTTGTTGATGATCAATACCGGGACGGCTTATGGTGCCGCGATCGTCGCGGCCCTGGCCGTGATCAGGATCTCAGCTTTCGGCTGAGGGGTAAGGTTGCGGACGGCTCAGCGATAGCCGACGCACATGACGTAGTCTCTAAGAAGTTCTTCCTCGTATTCGACTTCCGACAGCAGCGCCTCAAGAGCGTCCGATGCAAAAAGAAGTCCAAGCGGCCTGCGCTCGGCATCGACGACCGGGACGCAGAGCAACCTGTTCTGCTTCATGGTCGACCAGACGTCTTCCAGCATCTGGTCCGGCCTGCAAGTGATGACTTCTTTCGTCATAACGTCTGCACACATGGTTGTGCAGGCGCATCCCTGGCAATGCTGAATCTGGCGCACGATATCCGTTCGCGTGACCACACCGACCATCATGCCATCGGCATCGCACACGACGGCCATGTGGCGTGCGTCGTCCGACAGAAGTGCTGCCGCCTCCGTGAGTTGTTGGCCGTGGCCAATAACGAGCCGGCGCTGGCGGATCGCCGGCAACATGCTGTCCACCCGCATCATGACGGGCGCCTCCAAAACAGGACCCTGAGGCCTATCCTCGGATTATCGACTGACCCACAACTGGGCATTGGCGAACACAAGGTGCGTCGAGCGGTCGAAGGCCCAATGAAACTCGGCGGGGCGGGGATAATGATGAACAAAATCGTCATTTGTCCTGGCCGTCCGCCGTGCCCACACGTTCCTGCTCATGATCCGTCGATAGGCCGCCGTGTACCCGGCTGATCCACGCGGGAGGGGCGCTGGCGGGAAACGATTCCCAAGAGGCCTCCGAAACGTCATCCCACTCCGCGTTGCCGTCAATATCGGCCGAACTTGATTTTGGTAATGGGCGGTCTTTACTGGCGGCCGGGGTGTTGGGATCATTCGGCATTGGAAGCCTCCTGACGATCAAGACAATTGATACATCTGGTATGTATCATAGCCCTTCAAGCTCCAGGCGCAATGTTCTGACGACGTGCTTGAAGCGGGCCCGCAACGTTGGCGGCGGTCATTTTGTCTCAGTACGCAATTTGCATAGAAATATGCGTTTCTGATGTATCTTTTAGCCGCCGGATTTCCGATTATCCTGGAGGCCTCAAAAATCCGCTGGCAACCGCGCCATGACCTATGTCGTCACCGACAATTGCATCAAATGCAAATACACCGATTGCGTGGAAGTATGCCCGGTCGATTGCTTCTATGAAGGCGAAAACATGCTCGTCATTCATCCCGACGAATGCATCGACTGCGGTGTGTGCGTCCCCGAATGCCCAGCGGAAGCAATTTTCCCCGACACCGATCCCTCGGCTACCCCTGCCTGGCTGGCGCTCAACCATGAGTTCGCGTCGGTTTGGCCGAATATCACGCGCAAAAAGCAGCCGCCCGGGGATGCCGACGATTGGAACGGGGTGCCTGGAAAATTCGACGTCCATTTCAGCAGTAAGCCTGGAGGCGAGGAATGATCGCCGATTTTCTCGCCCCGGAGCTTCCGGAAACGCTTTCGCCCGCTTCCGCTTCGCGCGAAGAAAATTCTTGAAACAGGCAATGCACAACAGGAAAGGAACATTGCATGGCTGACACCTGGCTTCCAACGCTCAAGACCGCGACGCCTCAGGAGGGCTTCGAGCTTGCCACCAAGCTGGCCCGCAGGTGACGTCCCGAGACGTGGTGTAGCTGGTAGCGCGGTGGTCATCGGCGCTTTCCGGTAGGGTCTGGTTGTCGAAGCCAACCTTTTCTGGAAGGAACACCGATGACCGACGACATGATGAACCTGCGCACGCTCGTGGAGAAGATGCCTGATGCCGATCTTCTGCGCGAGATGATCGGCTTCGCCGCCGAGCGGCTGATGGAGATGGAGGTGGGTGCCGCGACCGGCGCCGCCTGGGGCGAGAAGTCGCCGCTACGGACAGCCCAGCGCAATGGCTACCGCGACAGGGACTGGGAGACGCGCGCGGGCACTGTCGAGCTGCGCATCCCGAAGCTGAGGAAAGGCTCCTACTTCCCGGGCTTCCTGGAGCCGCGCCGGATGGCCGAGAAGGCGCTGACGGCGGTCATCCAGGAGGCCTATGTGCAGGGCATCTCGACGCGCTCGGTCGACGATCTCGTCAAGGCGATGGGGATGAGCGGCATCTCCAAGAGCCAGGTCTCGCGGCTGTGCGAAGAGATCGACGGCAAGGTGAAAGCCTTCCTCGATCGACCGATCGAAGGCGACTGGCCGTATCTGTGGATCGACGCCACCTACCTGAAGGTCCGTCGCGGTGGCCGCATCGTCTCCGTCGCCGTCATCATCGCGGTCGGTGTCAACAGCGACGGCCGGCGCGAGGTGCTGGGCATGGAGATAGGCACCTCGGAGGCCGAGCCGATCTGGACGGAGTTCCTGCGCAAGCTGACGCGCCGCGGCCTGCGCGGCGTGAAGCTCGTCGTCTCCGATGCCCATGAGGGCCTCAAGGCCGCCGTCACCAAGGTTCTCTCGGCGACATGGCAACGCTGCCGGGTCCACTTCATGCGGAACGTGCTGGCGCATGCGGGCAAGAGCGGCCGGCGCGTCGTCTCGGCCTTCATAGCCACCGCCTTCGCCTAGGAGACACCCAAGGCCGCCAGCACTCAGTGGCGTGCCGTCGCCGACCAGATCCGATCCAAGGTGCCGAAACTCGCCGCCATCCTCGACGACGCCGAACCCGACGTGCTCGCCTACATGACCTTCCCGAAGGAGCACCGAGCCAAGCTGCACTCGACGAATCCGATCGAACGCCTCAATGGCGAGATCAAGCGCCGCACCGACGTCGTCGGCATCTTCCCCAACGACGACGCGATCGTCCGCCTTGTCGGCGCGCTGCTGCTCGAACAGAACGACGAATGGGCCGTCCAGCGCGCCCGTTACATGACGCTGGAAAGCGTCGGCCAATTGAGCGATGATCCCCTCATCAGCCTGCCCGCAGTGGCGCGCTGATCAGCCCGGCCATGCCGGATAGCACGGCGACCAATGCCGCCAGCTACACCACGCGGTGGGACACTATCGTGCGTGTTACGTCCGCTCGGCATCCGCTCTCTGGAGCCGTACGGAGCGTGCCTGTGCGAGCCGCTTCTCTTTTGAGAGGTTTGCCCATGGCGGCGGCAGGCGTTTAGCAATCCAAGGCAGAAGCTGAAGTGGCTGCGGCTCGAGATGGTCTGTGACGACAGGATACTTCGAGAGAATTTCACGTATGAGCGGCAACCCGGCGGCATTCGTATAGCGGGTGCTGGTTTCCCCTTTGCTGAGCCGCCCCGAGACATCGTCGATGATCTCGATGCTGACGCCCGCTTGTTTGAGAACATCGGCTTGGCCGTGTCGCAACGCATGCAGTACCCGCTTCCACAGCACGTCGCCAAGTTCCTCTGAAGCGCGAACTAGCGGCACGAAATCCTTGTAAAATCGGTCTCCAGGATCGTTTGTGCGGGTCGGATGAAAAAGCTCCGGGAACACTGCCTGGTAGCCAAGATCCCGGATAGCCTGGACGTAAGGCACGAATTTCAGCCGGAGTACCTCATCGGGTACAGGGAGCATCCGTATGGATTGGGTATTCTTGATCCTGCGTAAATGGTTCGGTCGGATATCGAGCGCCCAGCCATTCGAGGTTTCGACGACGTCTTTCACAGCAAGGCCGGCGATCTCGTTGCGTCTCGGTCCGAGATAGGCCAGGAGCATTGGCATAAAATAGTTTGCGCTGTGGAATATCTGGTCACCGGGACTATCCTGATCCTCTGCGCCTCTGCATCCGGTGAACGTTGGCAGCCGGAAGAGTGGCCTGAGCCTGTTGGCGTCAGGCTTGTCGGTGAGTGTTCTGAGATCGCTCGATCTGTTTTTACTAGGGCGGATGCCGTCCATAGTAAGCTCGGTGACGGCATAGCCTCGGCCACGCAGGTATCTTAGGAATTCGGCGATATTGGCGAGGTGCTTGCGGATAGTGCTTGCTCCCAAGCCGATCGCCGGCGGTTTCTGTCCGCGCGCCTTTGCCATCTCCATCTGTTTCGCCGCCGCCTCTCGCAATTCTCGCGTCGATAGTTTTCGCATCCTGGCGCTTTGCCCGTAGCGGACGGGAATCTCGTCGAAATGATCACGCAGTTGCCCGACATGGAACTGCGTGATCTGCGTAGAATCTTCGACCCCATGCTCCTCCAGAATCCCAACAAGCATGTGCACCACTACCCGCACGTCCTGCGCGGTCTTGTCCTCCCAACTCCGCTTGCTCCTGATCAGCTTTTCGCAGCGATCCATGAACTCGGGGACGGGCAGGGGAATGCCGCTAGGAACGGCGCCGTTCGGGTTGGCCGTAGTGGGCAGCGAGGCGATGGAGCTTTCCGGTCCTCCCGGTCTCTCGCTCGTTGTGGCATCCGCGGCTGGCTTTCCGTCCGTCACGTCGGGCTGCGATATAGCGCCAATGGATGTTGCCGTTGCAGCCTCGATCCTCTGGCGACCGGCAGCATCGCCAAGGTACCCGTCATTCACATCTACGCTGCCGAGCAGTGTGGACACGCTCTGGCCCTCCACCTCCGGATAACGAGAGGAAGCGTCGAGAAGCATGTCGGCCTTGGCGCGCATGAGTTGGGCCGTTGCCCGTTCGCGGTTGATCAGGGTATCGGGAATACCGTGTCGTTTCATATCAACGAGCAACGCATGCTCGAAATGGGCCTGTCGGCAGGCTTCTTGCTCTTGGACGAACGTTTGCCCGATCACCATGATGCTGTGCTCCGGGATGCCGGAGCGTTCGAGCATTTGCCGACCAGGGCAGTCCGGCTCGAAGTTCAGTTTTCGCATGGTGCCGAACATCTCGATTAGCCGGTAAGCCCAGCCAACTTCGATATCGGCCCGGACCGATAGCATCGGGTCGGAGCCGACGCGGCGGGCGGCGAACCGGAGATTGTCGAGATGCTCGCCCATCCGTTCAATTTCGGCGCGAAAGAGTGCTTCGAGCTGGTCTCTGGTTGTCAATGCAGCTTCCGGTCTCAGTCTCAGGTCGTGCAGCAGTGTGTTGAGCCGCCGCGCCATGTACCTCGCCTTCATATGGTCGGACTGGCGCAGACTCAATGAAATATGCCCGCCGGTTGTACGGTTGAAATTTCGAGGGATGCGGGGCCTCCAGTAGAAGACGTTACCTCTGCGGATCAGGTTCTGAATCTCGTGCCTTGCCGCCATCGCGGAATGCCCTGCTCGAAAGGGCTGGCAGCAGGAATGTGCCTCAGCCCTGTGCCTCAGTTTTGGGCACAGAGGTCATCTGTCACTTGCAAAGGATTCGCAGTCTACAAATATCTCAAGGAAATCAATAACTTGAGATATACTGGCTGGGGCGCCAGGATTCGAACCTGGGAATGGCGGTACCAAAAACCGCTGCCTTACCACTTGGCGACGCCCCAAAAACGCACGCGAAGCGCACGAACGCGCACGCTTATACTGGGCACTTTCCCAAAGCACAATCGCCTGATGCCGCTTGCCCCGCGCAAATTGCCGGCGGCCTGTTTGGGGTTCGTTGGCTGCCCTGCGGCCGATCCGCGACGGGAAAAAGCCGTTAGGCGCCCCAGACGGCGAGTTCGTTGCCGGCCGGATCGACGAAATGGAAGCGCCGTCCGCCGGGAAACGGGAAGATCGGGCGCACGATTGTCCCGCCTGCTTTTTCCACCGCCTCGACCGTTTCTTCCAGGTTCTCCGAATAGAGCACGGGCAGCGGCTTTGGCGGGGCCTCGGCGCTGTCGGCCTGGAAGCCGCCGTCCAGGCCCTCGCCGAAGGCCGAGTAGGTCGGGCCGTAGTCGGTGAACGTCCAGGAGAAAGCGGTCGCGTAGAAAGCCTTGACCCTGTCCAGCGTGCCGCCCGTCGCCGGCATTTCCAGGTAGTCGAATTTGCCTGTCTGTCTCATGATCGATCCTCGTGTTCTTGATATGTTCTAGATCGAAGATCGCATGTGTACAAGTGTTTCCAGCCGTGATTCCCCTTAATCGATTGTAGACACGGGCTGTCGGTTTCGAGCCTTGCGTTTCGCATTGCAGCATCCTATCGCAACGGTGCCTTAGCCGCCGGCTATATGTTTTGTCGGCGATTTCCGTCTCCGAAAGCAGGGAGAGCCTCGATGACGAAATGGATTTACACCTTCGGCGACGGCGCGGCCGAGGGCCGTGCGACCGACAAGAACCTGCTTGGAGGAAAGGGCGCCAACCTGGCTGAGATGTGCAGCCTGGGGCTCCCCGTGCCGCCCGGTTTTACGATCACGACCGAGGTGTGCAACTGGTACTACGCCAACGGCAAGTCCTATCCCGCCTCTCTGCAGGCCGACGTGGAGGCGGCGCTCGAGCATATCGCCCGCATCACCGGCCGAAGCCTCGGCGACCCGCAGAAGCTGCTCCTGGTTTCGGTGCGCTCCGGCGCACGCGCCTCGATGCCGGGCATGATGGACACCGTGCTCAACCTCGGCCTCAACGACGAGACGGTGAAGGCGCTCGCGGCCGAATCCGGCGACGAACGCTTCGCCTATGACAGCTATCGCCGTTTCATCCAGATGTATTCGAACGTCGTGCTGGGGGTGTCCCACGACGCGTTCGAGGAAATCCTGGAGGACCGCAAGGCCGATCTCGGCCACGAGCTCGACACCGAACTCACCGCCGCCGAGTGGCGCGACGTCATCGCGCTCTACAAGGCCAAGGTCGAGGAGGAACTGGGCAAGCCGTTCCCGCAGGCGCCGGCCGAGCAGCTGTGGGGCGCCATCGGCGCGGTGTTCTCGAGCTGGATGAACGCCCGCGCCATCACCTACCGGCGCCTGCACGACATTCCCGAAAGCTGGGGCACGGCCGTCAACGTGCAGGCCATGGTGTTCGGCAACATGGGCGAGACCTCGGCCACCGGCGTTGCCTTCACCCGCAACCCCTCCACCGGCGAAAAGGCGCTTTACGGCGAGTTCCTGGTCAACGCGCAGGGTGAAGACGTGGTGGCGGGCATCCGCACGCCGCAGAACATCACCGAGGCCGCGCGCATCGCCGCCGGCTCGGACAAGCCGTCGCTGCAGAAGCTGATGCCGGACGCCTTCGAGAGCTTCGTCCAGATTTCGAAGAAGCTCGAAGAGCATTACCGCGACATGCAGGACCTCGAATTCACCATCGAGCGCGGCAAGCTGTGGATGTTGCAGACCCGTTCCGGCAAGCGCACCGCCAAGGCAGCGCTGAAGGTTGCCGTCGACATGGTCAAGGACGGGCTGATTTCGCAGGCCGAGGCCGTGGCGCGCATCGACCCCGCTTCGCTCGACCAGTTGCTGCACCCGACCATCGACCCGAAGGCCCCGCGCGACGTCATCGCCATGGGCCTGCCGGCGTCGCCGGGTGCGGCCACCGGCGAGATCGTGTTTTCCTCAGACGAGGCCGAGGACCTGGCCAAGCAGGGCCGCAAGGCCATCCTGGTCCGCATCGAGACCAGCCCTGAGGACATCCACGGCATGCATGCCTCCGAAGGCATCCTGACGACGCGCGGCGGCATGACCAGCCACGCCGCCGTTGTTGCGCGCGGCATGGGCAAGCCCTGCGTCTCGGGCGCGGGCACGCTGCGCGTCGACTACAAGGCCGGCACCGTCACGGCCCGCGGCGTTACCCTCAACAAGGGCGACATCATCACCATCGACGGCGCCAACGGCCAGGTGCTGAAGGGCGCGGTGCCGATGCTGCAGCCGGAACTGTCGGGCGATTTCGCCGCCATCATGGAATGGGCGGACGCCGCGCGCCGCATGAAGGTGCGCACCAACGCCGAGACCCCAGCGGATGCGCGCATGGCGCGTTCCTTCGGCGCGGAAGGCATCGGCCTTTGCCGCACCGAGCACATGTTCTTCGAGGGCGACCGCATCGTCGCCATGCGCGAGATGATTTTGGCCGACACCGAGGACGGGCGGCGCAAGGCGCTGGCCAAGCTGTTGCCGATGCAGCGCTCCGACTTCCTCGAACTGTTCGAGATCATGGCCGGCCTGCCGGTGACGATCCGCCTGCTCGATCCGCCGCTGCACGAGTTCCTGCCCAAGACAGAGGCGGAGATCGCCGAGGTGGCCGGCGTCCTCAACGTGCCGGCCGACAAGCTGCGCCAGCGGACCGATGAACTGCACGAGTTCAACCCGATGCTCGGCCATCGCGGCTGCCGGCTTGCCGTCTCCTATCCCGAGATCGCCGAGATGCAGGCGCGCGCCATCTTCGAGGCCGCCGTCGAGGCCGGCCGCGAGACCGGCTCGCCGGTGGTGCCGGAAGTCATGGTGCCGCTGGTCGGCATCGAGAAGGAGTTCGACTACGTCAAGGCGCGCATCGATGCGGTCGCCAAAAGCGTGATGGACGAAACCGGGGTTCACATCGATTATCTCGTCGGCACCATGATCGAGCTGCCGCGCGCGGCGATCCGCGCCGACGTCATTGCCGAGACCGCCGAGTTCTTCTCCTTTGGCACCAACGACCTCACCCAGACGACGTTCGGCATTTCGCGCGACGACGCCGGCTCGTTCCTCGAAGGGTACCGGCAAAAGGGCATCGTCGAGCAGGACCCGTTCGTGTCCATCGATGTCGAGGGCGTCGGCGAGCTGGTGCGCATCGCCGCCGGCAAGGGGCGCAAGGCCCGTCCGGGCATAAAGCTCGGTATCTGCGGCGAACATGGCGGCGACCCGGCCTCGATCCGCTTCTGCGAGGAAGTCGGGCTCGACTACGTGTCCTGCTCGCCCTTCCGCGTGCCGATCGCGCGGCTGGCGGCGGCACAGGCCGCCATCCGTAAAAGCTAGGCGAAACAGGCATTTGAGACGCGAAGGTGAATCACTTTGAGATCACCTTCGAGCTGCCGCAAGATCGCCGCTTTCCCCGCCGATGCGTCGTGGCTCGAACCGGAGGTTCCATGCGCCTTCTTTGCTGTCTCCTCGTCGCGGCTACGGTCCAGGCCGGCACGGCTTTCGCCAGGCCGGCCGATATCGTCGAGCCGACGCTGCACATCGCGGCGGGCGGTGCGGCGGCCCCGCGCGTGGCGCTGACCTTCGATGCCTGCATGGGCGATGTCGACCGGCGTATCCTCTCGGTGCTGGTCGAAAACCGCATTCCCGCAACCATCTTCGTCACCAGCCGCTGGCTGAAGCGCAACCATGCCGCTTTCGCCGAGATGCTGGCGCAGCCGGACCTGTTCGAGATCGAAAACCACGGCGCGAAGCATATCCCGGCCATCGACCGGCCGATGAAGGTTTACGGCATCGCCGCCGCCGGTTCGGCTGCCGCGGTCGATGCGGAAGTCGAGGGTGGCGCCGGCGCCCTGCGCGATGCCGGCGGCGATAACCCGCGCTGGTTCAGGGGCTCGACCGCCCGCTACAGCCGCTCCGCCATCGAGCGTATCCGCAGGATGGGCTTTCGCGTCGCCGGCTATTCGCTGAACGGGGACGGCGGTTCGCTGCTGGGCAGCAAGGTGGCGGAAAAGCGTATCGCTTCGGAGCGTGACGGCGATGTGGTGATCGCCCATATCAACCAGCCGCGCCATTCGGCAGGGGAGGGCGTGGCCAGGGCCATCATCGACCTCAAGGCCAGGGGTTTCGCCTTCGTGCGGCTCTCGGACGTTCCCGCGAACGGCTCGGACGGCACGACTACGCCCGTTCCGTCTTCCTGAAGCGGGGCGGCTGGCGCTGTCTCAGGCCGCTGCCTGCAGAACGTCCATCAGGCCGGCATAGGCGGCGGCGATGCCGGCCGCGGGGCTGGTGCTTTTCGCGGCCGTTTCCACCTTGAGCGCGCCGCCGTCCACCGGCAGGGTCAGGAGCAGGAACTGGCGCTGGTCGCCGTCGCCCACGGAAGCCGCCGCGACATGCTGGCGCTGGCCGTCGGCCTCGACCTGCATCTTGAACAGCAGGCGGCCGCCGACCGCCTCGAGCGCGCCGCGAACCACTTCGGCGAATTCGTCCTGTGAAATGCCCTCGTTTTC
>Ga0182735_1000722_pt1 | contig 24407 bp, 17 predicted proteins | sample eDN5th30CKraftMG_FD_128524 | JGI IMG/M metagenome (GOLD analysis project Ga0182735, IMG submission 128524) | Enriched Miracle-Growth compost microbial communities from Emeryville, California, USA - eDNA 5th pass 30_C Kraft MG (version 2) (version 2) ...
ACGCCGAAGTCATCTTCATCGCGGTCGGCACGCCGTCGCGGCGCGGCGACGGCCATGCGGACCTGAGCTACGTCTATGCGGCAGCCAAGAACATTGCCGCCTCGCTGAACAAGTTCACCGTGATCGTCACCAAATCGACGGTGCCGGTCGGCACCGGCGACGAGGTCGAGACGATCATTCGCGAGGCACGGCCGGACGCCGAATTCGCGGTGGTGTCGAACCCGGAATTCCTGCGGGAAGGGGCCGCCATTCGGGATTTCAAGCACCCGGATCGCATCGTGATCGGCACCAGCGATGAGCGCGCTCGGAAGGTCATGGGCGAGGTTTACCGCCCGCTTCATCTGAACGCCTCGCCGATCCTTTATACCGACCGGCGCACCGCGGAATTGACCAAATACGCGGCCAATTCCTTCCTCGCCACCAAGGTCACTTTCATCAATGAAATCGCAGACCTGGCTGAGAAAGTTGGAGCCAATGTTCAAGACGTCGCGCGCGGGATAGGGCTCGACAATCGCATCGGCATGAAGTTCCTCCACGCCGGGCCCGGCTTCGGCGGTTCCTGCTTTCCCAAGGACACGATGGCGCTGATCAAGACGGCACAGGACAATGAGGCGCCGGTCCGTATCGTCGAGACGGTCGTGGCCGTTAACGATCAGCGCAAGCGCGCGATGGCGCGCAAGGTCGCCAATGCCTTCGGCGGTAATCTGCGCGGCAAGGTCGTCGCGGTGCTCGGCGTCACGTTCAAGCCGAACACCGACGACATGCGCGATGCGCCATCGATTCCCTTGATCACGGCGTTGCAGGACATGGGCGCCGAGATCCGCGTCTACGATCCGATCGGCATGGATCAGGCGAAAAAAGTGTTCGACAACGTCACGTTCTGCGAATGCCCGTATGAATGCGCCAAGGCATCCCATGCGCTGGTCATCGTGACGGAATGGGAGCAATTCCGGGCGCTCGACCTCAAAGCGTTGTCCGCGACCATGGCAACGCCGGTCGTAGTCGATCTGCGCAACATCTATTCGCCGGACGACGTGACGCGGAACGGTCTTCTGTATTGCGGCGTCGGAAGGCCGCAACCGGCGGCGTATTAGGAAGCTATGAGAACCAGAAAAGGGATCATCGGGCCTGCAGGCAAACGGTTGTCCGTGCCTTGGCCGCAGCCCGCTGTGCCATACCCATAATTCGCATAAGGTATATTATGGAATATATTTATACAGTCAGATTTGCAGATAATTCAAAGGATTGGGCCGGATAGCTGACGCAGGTTGTCTACGACTCCAGTTCGAGCCGCATTCCATCGTAGCCCGGCACCACGCCCGCCGGCAGTTTGCTCCGCAATTCCTCGTAATCCAGATCGGCGTGCATGTTGGTGATGACGGCGCGGCGCGGCTTCAAACGCTCGATCCAATGCAGTGCATCGCTCACGGAGAAATGGCTCGGATGCTGCGCATAACGCAGCCCGTCGATGACCCACAGATCGAGGTTCTCAAGCGCGGCCAGGCTCTCGGACGGAATGCCGTTCAGGTCGGGCGTGTAGGCGGCATTGCCGACACGATAGCCGAGCGCCGGGATGCTGCCATGTTGAACCCAGAAAGCGGTCAGGGCGATCGGACCGCCCTTCCCGTCGATCGTCTCGCTTTCACCGGCCTCGATCGAGCGCCGCTCGAGGATCGGCGGATAGCTGCTGCCAGGCGGCGACTCGAAGCAATAGGAGAAGCGCTGGTTGATGTCGTTCGCGGTGGATTGATTGAGGTAGGTCGGAATACGCCGCTTCTGGTGCAGCACCACGGAGCGCAGATCGTCCATGCCGTGGGTCTGATCGGCATGCTCGTGGGTCAGGAACACGGCGTCGATATGATCGACATTGGCGTCGATCAGTTGCTCGCGCAGGTCCGGCGAGGTGTCGATCACCACGCGCGTCGTCCCGGCATCGCCAATACGTTCGACCATGGCCGAACAGCGGCGGCGGCGGTTCTTTGGATTCGCGGGATCGCACGCGCCCCAGCCAAGCGCTGGACGCGGCACGCCGGCCGACGACCCGGAGCCCAAGATGGTCAGGACAAGACTCATGCGGCGGCACCGTCCGTGCGCGGCACCTTGTCGAAGAAACGGAAGAAATTTTCCGTGGTCTGGCGCGAAATCTCGTCGAACGACACGCCGCGCAGGTCCGCCAGCGCCTTTGCGGTTTCCGTCACAAAAGACGGCTCGCAGCGCTTGCCGCGATATTTACCGGGAGCAAGGAAGGGCGCGTCGGTCTCCACCATGATGCGGTCGAGTGGAATCTCGGCTGCGACATCACGCACGTTCTGGGAGTTCTTGAAGGTGAGAATGCCGGTGAACGAGACATAGAGGCCATGCGCGACGGCCTTCTTCGCCAGCTCCAGTCCGCCGGTGTAGCAATGCAGAACGGCGCGGAACGGCCCCTTCTCCATTTCCTCATCCAGAATGCGGCCGCAATCGTCATCCGCCTCGCGGGTGTGGATCACGAGCGGCAGTCCGGTTGCGCGCGCCGCCGCAATATGCGTGCGGAAGCCTCGCGCCTGCGCCTCGGGCGACGAGTTCTTATAGAAGTAATCGAGCCCTGCCTCGCCGAACGCCACGGCCTTGGGATGGCGCGACAGTTCGATCAGTTCTTCGGCGGGAATGCCGTCTTCTTCATCCGCCTGATGCGGATGGGTGCCGACCGAGAAATACACGTTGGGAAAACGCTCCGCGATGGATCGCAAGCCATCGACGCGTTTCACCCGCGTCGAGATCGTGATGATGCGCTTGACGTCGGCGGCCTCCGCACGCCCCACGACCGCGTCGAGTTCGTCGGCGAAATCCGGAAAATCGAGATGGCAGTGGCTATCGACAAGCATCACGCTTTCGCCGCTGGATCGGAGGGTTCGACATAACGCGGGAAAATCGGCGCCGTCGGCGGAAGTTGCGTGCCAGGTTTAATGCGGTTCGCGAGCGCCGCGAAATCGCGCGCACCAACTGGAACGGCGAGAATATCGAGCATCTTCGCCATCGCGTCCGGCATCACAGGCTGGGCCAAAATGGCAATCTGGCGAACGACCTCGGCGGTCACGTAGAGCACCGTTTTCTGCCGCGCGGGATCGGTTTTCGCCAGCGCCCACGGCGCCTCGCCCGCGAAGTAACGGTTGGCTTCAGCAACAACGGCCCAGATCGCGTTCAGCGCGACGTGAATCTGCTGCGATGCCATCGCCTCGCGCGCCTGCGCCAGCATGGCATCGGCCTGCGCCAGGATCGCGTTGTCGCTGTCGGTGAAAGCGCCCGGCTCCGGCACCATGCCGCCGTGCTGCTTGCCGATCATCGACAATGAGCGCTGCGCGAGATTGCCGAGATCGTTGGCGAGATCGGCGTTGGTGCGCGCGACAATAGCCTCGTGATTGTAGTTGCCGTCCTGCCCGAACGGCACCTCGCGCAGGAGGAAATAGCGCAGCTGATCGACACCGTACTGATCGGCGAGGTTGAACGGATCGACCACGTTGCCGACCGATTTTGACATCTTCTCGCCCCGGTTGAACAAGAAGCCATGAGCAAACACGCGCTGCGGCACCGGAATGCCGGCCGCCATCAGGAACGCGGGCCAATACACCGCGTGGAAGCGAATGATGTCCTTGCCGATGATGTGCACATTCGCCGGCCAGTATGCCCAGTTGGGGTCCTTCTCGTCGGGAAAGCCGATGCCGGTGATGTAATTGGTCAGCGCATCGACCCACACATACATCACGTGCTCGGGATCTTCCGGCACCTTCACGCCCCAGTCGAACGTGGTGCGGGAGATCGACAGATCCTTCAGCCCGCCTTTGACGAAGCTCACGATCTCGTTGCGGCGCGAATCCGGCCCGATGAAATCGGGCTGTCTCTCGTAGAGCTTCAACAGTTTGTCCTGGTAGGCGGAGAGCTTGAAGAAATAGCTCTTCTCCTCCACCCACTCCACCGGCGTGCCCTGCGGACCGCGACGCACCTTGTCTTCGCCGACGACGGTTTCGTCCTCGGCGTAATAGGCCTCGTCGCGTACCGAGTACCAGCCCGCGTAGCTCGACAGATAAATATCGCCATTGGCCACCATCCGCTTCCAGATTTCCTGGGTCGCGGCGTGATGCGCTGGCTCGGACGTGCGAATGAACCGGTCGAACGAAATGCTCAGCCGCTCGTCCATCTCCTTGAACCGTGCGGCGTTGCGGGTCGCCAGTTCATACGGAGTGAGGTTTTCCCTCTGCGCGGTCTGGATCATCTTCAGCCCGTGCTCGTCGGTGCCGGTCAGGAAGAACACATCCTTGCCGTCGAGGCGCTGGAAGCGCGCCAGCGCGTCGGTCGCAATCGCCTCATAGGTATGGCCGATGTGCGGAGCGCCGTTCGGGTAGGCAATCGCCGTCGTGATGTAGAAGCGAGAGCGGGAAGAAGTCTCTGCATTCGCCATGCGTGCGAAGGCCTTTCATTGATTTCGGGGTGATCCGGCGGATCAGGCGGACGCTTCGGAGAGCCATCCAAACACCGAAAACACCAGCGGTTTTCGTTCCAGATTGAATGATTCCGTTTCGCGGGCGGCCTTGCCTATCTTTTCCCATACCTCGGCAAACCGTGCAAGACGCGGCAAATTCGACTGCAATTCGTCGGCGCGCAGCCGTGCCGACAGCCAGCGTTCGACCGTTTCCACGAAAGTCCGCAGCGCCACACGATCGTTGAGCGGCAGCGCATCGCCCAGCGCGTGCAGCGCGCGATGATCGAGCCGCGGCAGCATGTCGAGCAGCGCCCCCGTGCGCTGCTGCAAGCCCAAGGCTTCGCCGCCCATCAGCGTCAGCGCGTGGGCGACGCTGCCGTCGGCCGCTTCCGCCGCCTCGCGTAATTGCGGATCGTCCGCTTCGGACTGCATCGCCTCCGCTGCCGCCGCGACAACCTCCTCCGCCGACAACGGCCGCAACGGCAGCTTGCGGCAGCGCGACTGGATCGTCGCCAGCACACGTGATGGCATGTTGCTGACAAGCAGGAACAGCGAGCGTGACGGCGGCTCCTCCAGAATCTTGAGAAGCGCGTTGGAAGCGTTCGCGTTCAGTTCGTCGACCGTGTCGACGATACAGACGCGCCATCCCGCAACCGCAGCCGTGGAGCCGAAAAAAGAAATCGTCTCGCGCGATTCATCGACGGTGATGACGCTGCGCATCACGCCCTTGTCGTTCGTGCTGCGCTCCAGCGTCAGCAACCCGCCATGGCTGCCCGCCGCGACTTGCCGCGCCACCGGATGCGGCGCATCGACTTGCAGACTCGATGCCTGCTGCACGTCGGCGGAAGCAGGGTCGGGGTGAGCGAGCACAAAGCGCGCCATGCGATAGGCCAGCGTCGCCTTGCCGATACCTTGCCCGCCGCCGATCAACCAGGCATGCGGAATCTGTCCGATCTTGTAGGCGGTCAGCAGCGCGCTCTCCGCCGCTGCATGACCATGGAGCGATGTGGTTTCGCGCGGATGCGGAATAGGCAGCGCGTCTGCCTGCGAGGCGCGCGTGCTCATGCGCCTGCTCCCACGGGTGACACCGCCGGCAGCCGGCCCTGCAATGCCTGCCGGATACGTTCCGCTACCTTGGCCGGTTCATCGTTGGCATCGATGACGACACAACGCGCGGGATTGTCAGCTGCGATCTTGCGATAAGCTTCGCGAAGGTTCTCATGAAAGGAGAGGCTTTCTCCCTCGAACCTGTCGGCCACCGCCCTGCCGCGCCGCTTGATCGCTCGCATCAGGCCGACGGCAACGGGCACGTCGAGGATGAATGTCAGGTCCGGCTCCAGCCTGCCGATGGTGGCATGAGTCAGCGCGCGGATGAACGCCGGATCGACATTCCCCGCCACGCCCTGATAGGCGGCGGTGGAATCGGTGAAGCGGTCGCACAGCACCCAGATGCCCTTGTCCAGCGCGGGTCTGATGATCTGATGGACATGATCATCGCGCGCGGCCGCGAACAGCAGCGTCTCCGCATCCGCGCCGAGCAGCTTACCGACGCCGGACAACAAAAGGTGGCGAACGATTTCCGCTCCCGGCGAGCCGCCGGGCTCGCGCGTCACCAGAGTCTTGATGCCTTGGGACTTCAAGTGATCCGCCAGCATCTGGATCTGCGTGGATTTCCCCGACCCTTCGCCGCCTTCAAACGTGATGAAGCGGCCGAAGGCGTGACCTTGCCGGGATGCGGATTTTTCGGCGCGCTTCGACATGCGTCACAGCTTCTTGATGCCGGAGCGCAGCATGCCGATCGCAAGCTCGCTGACACCATCCAGCGCGCGGCTTGTCATCGATCCGGTACCGATCGACTGACCAGCATGTACGGGCACCTCCAGCGCGAGATTGCCGTTGCGCCACAGCCTGAGCGCGCCGACCCGCTGTCCGCTTTGCACAGGCGCGCGGATCGGCCCGCTGTAGACGATCCGCGCAATCAGCTTGTCGTTGCCGTTCCTCTGCACCATCACGCTGACCGGCTCATCGGCATGCAACGCGACCGAGCCGGTCTCGCCGCCGAACACTTTGCCGTAAGCGATCGTTTGCCCCGCGTCGAACAGGGTGCGGGATTCAAAATTCTTGAATCCCCACTCCAGAAGCTTTTTGGCAGCTGCCGCGCGATCCGAAGAATCCTCAAGACCGTTGACCACGACGACAAGCCGCGTGCCGTTCTGCACGGCGGAGCCGACCATGCCGTAGCCGCCCTCCTTGGTGTAGCCGGTCTTCAACCCGTCCGCGCCGTCGAGCGAACCGAGCAAAGGGTTGCGGTTCATCTGGCGAATTTTATTCCAGGTGAATTCGCGCTCGCCGAACAGCTTGTAGAATTCCGGATAGGCCAGAATGAGATGGCGCGCGAGGTGCCCGAGTTCACGGACCGACATCTTGTTGTCCGGGTTCGGCAGGCCATTGGTGTTGCCGAAGGTGGAGCGAGTAAGCCCCAACTCCTTGGCGCGCGCCTGCATTCGGGCCACGAAGGCGCTTTCACTCCCGGCATAGCCTTCCGCGAGCGCGATGCAGGAATCGTTACCGCTCTGGATGACGAGGCCGTGCAGCAGATCGTCGACGCTGACCTGACTGTGAATGGCGGCGAACATGGTCGATGAGCCGGACGGCGCGCCGCCCTTGCGCCACGCATTCTCGCTGATGCGATACTCATCGGTCAGCTTGATCTCGTCCTTGGCGAGGGCATGGAAGATCACCTCGGCGGTCATCAGCTTCATCATGCTCGATGGCGCACGCAATTCGTCGGCATTCTTCTCGAACAGCACGCTGCCGGTCTTTGCCTCGATGAGGATCGCGGTCGGAGCGGCGGTATCGATGCCGCCCTCTTCCTTTTTCACGGCGCCCTGAACGCTGTGATTGGCGGCGTGAACGGGGGGCATGACGAGCCCGCAGGCCAACAGGATCACGGCGAGAACGCGCGTGCCCCAGCCGACCATTTGCGGCATTTGTCCTGCAATTCCCGTGGTTTCGGATCGAGACGCCATGTCCCGGCTTGTATCAGGTGCGGCGATGCCAAACAACGGAGGGGGCGGAACCGCCCCCAGCCGACGCACTCGGACGATCAGTAAAGTCCGCGCCCTGCTCCGGGATCGCTATACGAGGAAGCCCTCGGATAGGCCGCCGCCTGATAGCTCGACCGCAGTTCGGCGCTATCGGCCACTTCGGCCGTTCCCAGCGTATACGGCCGTTCGGCAGGCAACGGCACGTCGGCCCGGACGCCCTGCGGAGCTGACATCTGCGGCACGAACGGCGCGGCAGACGCGACCCGGATACTCGACGGCGCGGGCGCCGGTTCATTGGTCCGCAGGGTCGCGACGAGCATCGCATCGTCGGAGCCCTCGAGCGGGGCCCGACCGACATAATCCACCCTCACCCGGGCGACGCCATTGCTTCGAAAACCGAGCAGCGTCGCGGCCCGGTGCGAAACATCGATGATCCGGTTGCCATGGTAAGGCCCGCGATCGTTGACGCGCACGACCAGCGACTTGCCGTTCGCGGTGTTGGTGACGCGAACGTAGGACGGCATCGGCAGGGTCGGATGGGCGGCGGTGACCGAGGTCATGTCGAACACCTCGCCATTGGCGGTCAGGCGTCCGTGAAAATCATCGCCGTACCAGGAGGCGAGCCCCTCAGCGTGATAATGGGCATTTTCCTGGGGAACGTAGGTCCGGCCCGCAACCTGATAGGGCTTGCCTATGCGGTAGGTTCCGCCACCCTTGGGCACCGGCTGATCGAAATCGACCACGCGCGGGCTGGAGGAGACGCCGTATTTGGGGTCGAATCGATTGGCGAATTTGCCCGGCGCACAGTTAGCGAGCAGCAGGCAGGCAGCACCGACCAGCCCAAGCTGGCAGGCACGACGGGCCAAGTATTGATTGATCATCCCCATAGACGTCCGTCGTTCCTGCGGCGCCCCCGCCCGGCACCATCAACTGCAACGCAGCATAAACCATAGCAGCTCCCGGCGAAACGGGGGCTCTTGCGTGTGGTAAATTGATCGTTGCCAAGGCTTGACTTGACGGGAGCCGAATCCGCGACATCTGGCACCCCTTGAGCTAGCTCAAGCCTGGGCGCATGCTGAGACGTTAGTCTTCGTGAGCTATGATTATGTCTCCTCTTTCCGCATCCATCGCCACCGTGATCGGGCCCGACAGCCAGGCCATCCAGACGCTGTTCGAGGCGCAGGCGAACGAGTGGCGCAGCGCGAACGTCAAGGTCGTGGGGCTTATCGCCGAGGCGCATGCTCTGCCCGACCGCAGCTGCGCCGCCGGTTTCCTGCGCGATCTTGCGAGCGAAGCGCGGTTTGCGATGTATCTGGAAACACCGCCGAGCAACACTTCATGCCATCTCGACGGAGACGGCGTCGATGCCGCCTGCATGGCGCTGCTCGGCCAGATCGAGACCAGCGACGTCGTGATATTGAGCAAGTTCGGCAAGCTGGAGGGATTGGGTGGCGGGTTGCGCCCGGCCTTTGAAGCGGCGGCAGCCGCCGGCAAACCGATCCTGACCACGGTGTCGGAGAAACACCGCGCCGCGTGGGCGGACTTCACCGGCGGCACGACCATGATCGCTGACCGTCCCGATGCCATTCGCGCCTGGTGGGCGGGCCTGAAAGCAGGCAGGCCAATCGCCGTCTGAACCGCCCGCGTTGACGCGGCCTTGAAAGGTGCCCTAAACAGGCCCCGTCCTCGAAGGACCTGCTGGAAGGGTGTCCGAGTGGTTTAAGGAACCGGTCTTGAAAACCGGCGTGCCTGCAAGGGTACCGTGGGTTCGAATCCCACCCCTTCCGCCAACCTGCATCAGGAAATCGCAGGCGAAGTGCCTTACCCGACATTCCGCAACAGCTTCGCTCCAACGACGGATTAGAGTTTAACGTTGGCCGACAATAGGAAGGTGCGGGGACGACTGTTCATCACGTAGCTGCTTCCAGCGATCCAATAGCTCTTATTGGCCAAATTCATCACATTGAAGCGGAACGTGGTGTCGTGTCCGTCGATCTTCGTCTTGTAGCGAATTCCGGCATCGAACCGGGTCCATTCCGGAACAGAGAACACGTTGGCAGCATCGATATATGCTGAACCTGTGTAAATCGCGCGGCCGCTGACGGTCCACCCACGGGCAAAAGCCGGATCCCATTCGGTACCAAGATTGACTTGTACGTTAGATGCCCCAGGAACTCTCTTGCCGTCGTTGATGCCACCGGAAGTCTGGGTCTGACGCGCGTCCATCAAGGCGACGCCGCCCAAGAGCCGGACGCCGTACGTGATCTCGCCATAAGTGTTCAATTCTATGCCCTTAGTCTTCTGTTCTCCATCATTTGTATAGTTGAGACCGTTGGCTACCGCATTCGGCGTGGCAATCTGGTAAGCACTCAGCGTCACAAGGAATTTGCCGAAGTCGTACTTGGCTCCGACTTCATATTGCTTCGAAACGAACGGCGGCAGGCTTTGGCCAGCGTTATTGTAGCCTGCCGGAATTTGCCCACCCTGCTGAAGACCTTCGATATAATTCGCGTAAAGTGAGAGCCCACCCCACGGTTTGACGACCAGGCCATAAGCCGGCGTCCATGCCGTCTTGTCATATGTCGAAGTCACAGCACCGGTTGTCGGGCTGAAATTCCTGGCATCCACCCCCTGATGGCGCCCTCCGAGGGTGAGTTGAACCTTGTCATCCAAAACCGACAGCGTGTCGGTCAAGGCAACGCCGTACAGATCGGCACTTGCCGTTTTTGGAATCTGGCTGGAGTTGGCTAGTCCGGCGATGCTCGGCTCGGGAATGAATACCGGATTATAGATATTGGAGGAGTTGATGCCGCCCAGCGTGTTCTGCACGATGCCGCTGCTTGTTTGCAGTCCAGAAACCGCCAACGACCACCGGTGCTTCACGGGGCCGGTTTGCGTTACACCCCGCAGGCCCGCCTCCTCCGAGGTGGTGTCGCGGTACACAGGCCAGTAAACCTGCTGCTGAATGATATTACCCTTGTTATCGATGAAGGCGGTATTGGAAAATAACTGTTCCTCCCGCCAGCGAGACCCGCCCGCCGCTGCATAGGCAGTAATGTCGGGTGTGATGTCGTACTCGGCCCGAGCCGTGCCGAAGGTTGTATAGGTTTTGTCGTAAGACCAGGCGTTTTGCCAATTGGAACTGGGATCTTTCGGCGGAGCCGGAATTTGGGACGTGAGCGGCAGGTAAGTCGTCCACGTTGTGCGAGTCGGCGACTGATTTTCATTGGCCCGATATCCGAAGTTTGTCGAAATGCGAGCCCGATGATCCTCGCTATGCCAATCCAGCGCCATCGTGGCGGTGCCAACCTGACGCGATTGATGATCCGCTTCGGTGCCACCATCACGAAAGACGCCGTTGAAGCGCATGCCGAATTGGCTGTCTGGGCCAAACCGGCGGCTCATATCGACGGCGGTGCCGTATTGGCCGGCGAAATATCCGGCTGTGATGTTGGTGAGTGGCGTATCGAGCGGTCTCTTCGGCACCTGGTTGATCATTCCGCCGGCGCCGCCAATCGGCCCGAGACCATTCAGCAGGGCATTCGCCCCCACGAGAATATCGACGCGCTCAAGCGATTCGATGCCCGGCGTGCCAATGCCGTACAAACCATCGTAACCGATATCGACCGAGGAAATCTTGTTTCCGCGAACCAAGAAATCGGTCGAGCCATCATTATCGGGATAGAAAATACGGACTGCGGGATTGTTATCCAGCACATCTGATACGGACTGTGCCTGCTGATCCTGAATCAATTTGCTCGTGTAGCTCGTCACGTTAAAGGGCGCATCCATCACACTACGATTGCCAAGCACACCGAGTTGCTGCCCGGTTGCGACCTGCCCGCCGGCATAAACCGCAGGCGCCGACATCGTGCTGGTGGGTGGAACGTGATCGGACGACGGGGCTACCGCCTGTCGTTGTGGATTATGAGCATGCCGTGAAGCTGCGCGTCTGCCCGCCTGAGTGGGGCTAGGCCGTGTCGCGCGGTGGACCGTACGTTTCGGCTTCGGCGCTTCAACGGTGACCGGCGGGAGAGTGGATTGCGCTATCGCGGGTTCAACAATCCATCCATGCAATGCCAGATAGCTTACCGCACACAAATAACCGGCTTTTGTCCAACCGCGTCGCATTTCCAACCTCGAATATTCAGGAACTCAGTTATTCGAGGCTTAGGGGAACTCGCTCAGGAAGGCCACATGAGCACCGTTAGAATTGTTAGAATTAGGAATGCTCATGCGGTACCGCTAGTTAAAATGCTCGTGCGGTACCGCCAACAGGTTTGCGCGGGGCTACAGAGTAACCACGGTGATCATCGCTGTCGCTTCGTACTCACCAAAAAACAAGGCTAATCTTCCGTCGCCTTGAAGCGGCCCATGTTCTTCAAAAAGAACGGAGCAACCAGCGCGATGAACGCGATAACGAGCAGCGTCGCCGAGATCGGACTTTGCACCAGCGTCATCGGATCGCCCAGACTAATCGACAAGGCACGCCGCAACTGGCTCTCCGCGATCGGGCCGAGGATCAATCCCACCACGACTGGTGCGATCGGGAAATCGTACCGCCGCATCAGGAATCCCAGCACCCCGAAGCCCGTCAGCATGGTCAGCTCGACCACGGAAGGCTTCGCCGCAATCGTGCCCATGGTCGCGAACACGAGAATGCCTGCGTAGAGCCACGCCTGTGGAATCGCCAGCAGCCGCACCCACAAGCCGACGAGCGGCAGGTTCAGAACCAGCAGCATCATGTTGGCGATGAACAGGCTCGCGATCAAACCCCATACCAGATCGGGCCGTTCCGCGAACAAGAGAGGCCCCGGATTCAATCCATATTGCTGGAAGCCAGCCAGCATCATCGCCGCCGTCGCCGATGTCGGCAGACCGAGAGTCAACAGCGGCACCAATGTGCCGGCAGCAGATGCATTGTTCGCGGCTTCCGGCCCGGCGACGCCTTCGATAGCGCCCTTGCCGAAATCCTCGGGATGCTTGGTCAGGCGGCGCTCGGTTGAATAGGACAGGAAGGTCGGAATTTCGGCACCGCCCGCCGGCAATGCGCCGATGGGAAAACCGAAACAGAAACCCCGCAGCCAGGGTTTCCAAGAGCGCTTCCAGTCTTCCCTTGTCATCCAGAGCGAGCCGCGCACGGCCTCGATCTTCTCCTCCGTATGATGCCGCCGCGAGACGACATAAAGCGCCTCGCCGACCGCGAACAGACCGACCGCCAATGTCGTCACCTCGACGCCATCGAGCAATTCCGGCACGCCGAACGCAAGCCGCGGCTGTCCGGTCAATTTGTCGATGCCGACGAGGCCCAGCGTCAGGCCGATGAACAGGCTGGTCAGGCCGCGCACAGGCGAGTCGCCGAACGTCGCCGACACGGTGACGAACGCGACCACCATCAGGGCGAAGTAATCCTCCGGCCCGAACTTCACCGCGATGTCCACCAGATAGGGAGCCACGAAGGCGAGGCCGATCGTCGCCAGCGTGCCCGCCACGAACGATCCGATCGCGGCCGTCGCCAGCGCGGGACCGCCGCGCCCGGCCCTCGCCATCTTGTAGCCTTCGAGCGCCGTCGCCATCGAAGCACTTTCGCCCGGCGTGTTGATGAGGATCGCCGTGGTCGAGCCGCCATACATGCCGCCGTAGTAGATCCCAGCGAACATGATCAGCGAGCCGCCCGGATCGAGCTTGTAGGTTACCGGCAGCAGCAGCGCGACGGTCAGCGCGGGGCCTATGCCCGGCAACACGCCGACCGCCGTGCCGAGGAACACGCCGATCAGGGCGAACATGAGATTCATCGGCTGCAGGGCGACAGCCATGCCGTGGGCCAGAGCGGCGAATGTATCCATGCCAACGATCCTTAAAATAAGTGCGTGGCTAAGCGGCCTAGAGCAGGCGCTCGATGGGGCCCATCGGAAGACTGAGGGTAAGAAGGCGGCTGAAAACGACGTAAATAATGGTGCCGATGACAAGGCCGATCACGAGATCGGTCAGGATGGCGCGCCGGCCGAAGGCGGTCGCGGTCGCCGCGAACAGCACGGTCATCGCCGGAATGAAACCTCCGCCGAAATCGAGGATCGCAATCATCGCCGCGAGCCCCCCGAGCACCAGCCCGACAGGACGGAAGTCCATGTCCTCGCGTTCCGGATAGTCGCCGCGCAACGCGTTGACCAGATTGCCGATCGCCAACACGCCAAGGCCGGCTGCGATCACGAGAGGTATCGCCTCCGGACCCATGCCGTAGGTGACATTTGCCTGAATGCGCATCGCATCGATGACGAGCACCAATGCGAGCGCCGCCAGGCTCGCGGCGATGGCGACGCTTGCCCGATCCACCCCGCGCCGCGCGGGTTTCGTCTCCTGCGCGCCGCTGTCTGTCATTATGATTTCACAAGACCGATGGACTTCAGAACCCCGTTCACGCGCACCGTCTCTTTCTTGAGGAAATCGGCGAACGCATCGCCAGGCAGATAGGCGTCCTCCCAGCCTTTCTGGGTCAGCACTTCCTTCCACGCCTGTGATTTCACGAGACGGTCGATGGCGTCCATCAGGACTTTCTTCTGCTCGGGCGTGATGCCGGGCGGAGCGACGACAGAGCGCCAGTTCGCCAGCACCAGATCAATGCCCTGCTCCTTGAAGGTCGGCACGTCGATGCCGGGCCGTCGCTCGCTCGACGTGATACCGATAGCGCGCAGCTTGCCGGATTTGATCTGGCCTTCGTACTCGCTGTAGCCGGAGATGCCTGCCGTCACCTTGCCGCCGAGGATCGCGGCCAGCGATTCGCCGCCGCCGGAAAACGGCACATAGTTGACTTTGGCCGCATCGGCACCCACCGCGCCCGCGAGCAACGCCGCCATGATGTGGTCGATGCCGCCCGCCGATCCGCCCGCGAACGTGACCTTTGCGATGTTCGCCTTCAGCGCATCCCCGAGATCCTTGAGGTTCTTGATTGGCGAATTGGCCGGAACGACGATCACCTGATACTCATCGGTGAGCCGCGCGATCGGTGTCACCTGATCGAGCGTGACCGGCGATTTGTTCATCGCCAGCGCGCCCACCATGACGAAGCCGTTCACCATCAACTGGCTGCCGTCGCCCTTTGCCGTGTTGACGAACTGGGCGATGCCGACCGAACCGCCGGCACCGCCGACATTGGTAACCTGAACGCTTCGGGCGATGCCCGCCGCGACTAGCGCCTGCTGCATCGAGCGCGCGGTCTGGTCCCAGCCGCCGCCCGGATTGGCCGGCGCCATGATCTTGAGTTCCAGCGGCTGCTGCGCCTCGGCCGGGAACGCAAGAACTCCCAGACAGAGGACACCAACCGCTCCAAGGACGTATCGACGGGTCGCGCTTCGACCAGGCTTCATGGGTATTCCTCCCGGGCCGGTTCAGTCCCAGCCCCTATGTATGGATGGACCTTAGCGAACAGCCGCGATTTCCGGAAGATGGAAAGCTCGATACCTCCTCCCTCATAAGGGATAGCGCAGCCTGCCTCGAATATCTCCGGAAACCCGGGAAGCATCGCGGGATACCTTACCGCCAATGTGGCCTCTCCTGTTCTCCCCCGGTTTGTTCAAGGAGATTTGTTTCCGTTCCGGGAACGCCATCTTTGGGCGGCGATTGGCTTGCCGCCTCGAACCGGAGAAACAGACATGAGAAAATTTCTGATTGCGGCAGCGCTGCTGTCGATGACCTCGGCCGCCGCATTCGCACAAGCCGGAACGCCTCAAGGCGATACCAATGTGCCGAACCCACCCCCCGCTGCATCGTCGAACGACATGTCGAAATCGCCGGGTGCCGGCATGCCGGGTGCCACTACAGGCAAAGGCATGACGACCGGCACCGCCACCGGCAAGCATGCGAAGAAACATAAAAAGAAGACCAAGGCGCCCGCAAAAGACATGTGAGCGCAACGGCCGGGCCAACAGTCATTCAAGACCGTTGGCCCGTGTTTCCTTCGTCAGAAGTCGAATGTCGCGGAAACGAGGTATGTTCTCGGCGCCGCACGAGCCAATCCGAAATTGGTCGAGACCGCCGACCAGTAATTTTCGTTAAATACATTCTCGATATTCGCTCGGATGACAATCGGCTTACGATTGGCGCCAAGGAACGTGTAGCGAGCGCCGATGTCAGTGCGCGTCCAAGCGGGAATGCTCTGCGTATTGGCCGCGTTGGCAACTTGCGAAGACGTATGGATTACGCGCGCGGTGTGCGTTAACCCGTGAATAAATGGATTGTCCCACTCGGCTCCAAGGTTGAGTTGAACGTCCGGAACTCCGACAGCCGTCAAGCCATTGGTCGCAGCATTTAGAGTCTTGGTCTGAACACCATCCATCAGCGTTACGCCGCCAAGCAGACGGAGACCCTCACGCACTTCACCAAACACGTTGAATTCGACGCCCCGGTTTCGTTGCTCGCCGCCAAGCTGATAGAGATTGTTCTGAGTAAACGCCAAAGGTTGCTTGATCTGAAACAGCGCCACGGTTGTCGTCACACGTCCAAAATCAACCTTGACCCCTGTCTCAAGCTGTTCAGTGCTTGCTGGCGGCAGCATTTGACCCGCGTTGGCGGTAGCCGCGACAGGCGCGATTCCTCCAGACGTTAGACCTTCAATATAATTTGCATAGATCGATACGTTCTGCTGCGGTTTGACCACTATTCCGACAAACGGTGTAAGAGCAGATTTATCGTAGCTGGACGTCAGCGCACCGGTTGCCGTCGAATAGTTGGAGATTTCGATACGCTGCTGCCGCCCGCCTACCGTTAGCTGCAAACGATCATTAAGCATCGACATGGTGTCGGAGAGCGAATAGCTCGTGAGATTTGTCAGGTTTGATCGCGGTGTATTTGTCGGGAAACTGGAGACATTAATCGGCGGGATTGGAGTAACGTTATAGATGTTCGACGTAAAGTTCGTGAGGGTATTGAGTCCGCCCAGCGTACTCGACAAACCGGTCGCGGCGAATGTGAATTCGTGACGAACCGAACCTGTGTTGATCTTGGTCCGAAATCCCGCTTGTCCTGAATACGATTCGGCGCTGCTCGGTTGAACGAATTGCCGTCCGGTCGCGTTGCCGAGCGAGTCGGTGAGCGTCAGAAAACTGTAGACGCCGAGAAAATCATTACGACGCCCACCTGCCGATGCAAAAACAGTCGTGTTGTCGGTTATATCGACTTCGGCATTGACCATTCCGAATAGATCTTTGCCATCGGCAAAATACCAGGGCTGCCCAAGGCTCGCAGTATTGCGAGGCGGCTTGGGGATTGTGAAGCCCGAATTGAAGTAAACAGGTCGACTCGGATCGTCTGCATGGATTTTCTGATAATTCAGATCGGCCGAGACGCGAACCCGTTCGCCTCGATAGTCCAATCCCAGCGCCGCTTGCCCGAGTTCCGAAGTCTGATTTTGGACTGCTGTGTCGCCGTTGTTGTATGCACCATTGAAGCGGACACCCCACCCCTTATTGTCGCCGAAGCGCCTCGATAGATCGACATGAGTGCCAAGCTGGCTGTTCGAGATATATCCTGCGGTCAGACGAGTAATCGGATCGTCGGTCGCCCGCTTCGTGACGAGATTAATCGTGCCGCCAATGCCGCCCAAAGGAGCCATGCCGTTTAAGAAAGCACTTGGTCCTTTCAGGATTTCAACGCGCTCAACGTATGCCGTGCCCGCGAGTTGGTAGGGCACGACGCCATATAAACCGTTGACCGCAATCTCCGAGGCGCTGACCGGAAAGCCTCGAATGAAGAATTGGTTCGAATAACCTCCTTCAGCCCAGGTATTTCGAACAGACGGATCGTTCTGAACCACGTCCGCAACTGTGCGAGCTTGCTGATCTTCAATGGTCTTGGATGTGTAGCTAGTCAGATTGAACGGCGTATCCATAACGCTGCGATTGCCGAGAACACCGAGCTGGCCGCCAGTCGCCACCTGCCCACCAGCGTATGGCGGTGACAAGGTACCGGAAACACTGGTTGATGGTGCAATGAAGCGGACGGGTTCAACAGCGCGCTGCGGCCTCGCTCTACGTATCGCCGTTCGGCTTGCATTCACCGGCTTAGATGACCGCGCGCGTCGCGTCGCCTGTTTCGGGGCATCGACCGTGACTTGGGGTAATGACGTCTGCGACCATGTAGGATTTACATTTATCAGACTGGCGAGAGATACTCCGCAAAGCGCTATCGCGCCTGCACGCGCCATCTTTCGAATAATCATTTGAATGCCCCAGTGAATCAGTTCCCTGGACCACTGACTAGCCATAAGACTTGCGTCGAAAAACCCCTGCGCTTTTAGAATATCTTTATAACAGCATTCCAGCACCACCAACGCCAAGGCAATTGGCGTCGTTGTTGCATCATCCGATACATTTTATTTCTGAAGTCAAATTACTTGAAGCGATAGAAAAGATCCAAGCTCCACATGCGGTCTCATGCGAGCCACAGCAGCCGCTCGACCGGTATCGTCACCTCGACCGCATCGCCGATCTCCATCAACGACGAACCGGAACGGAACGGCGCGTCGATCCAGATGTGGCTCGATCCCGCCTTCACGCCGTAACGGATCGTGCTGCCCAGGAATTCCCGCTCGACGATCTCGCCCGGCATGGATGGATTGGTCTCGCCCGATTGTCCCTTCGGAACCAGTTGAGTGTCCTGCGGGCGGAACACGGGCTTCGCGTTCAGCTTCACGTCAACGCCTTTTGGCAACGGCAGCACAACGCCAAGGTCCGATTCAAACCCCGCACTCGTCATCTTGCCCTCGACGACGTTCGCAGTGCCGAGAAACTGCGCGACGAAGAGATTGGCCGGATGCTCATACAATTCGGTCGGCGTACCGACCTGCTGGACCTTGCCTTCATTCATGACGGCCACGCGATCGCAAATCGTATTGGCCTCCTCCTGATCGTGCGTCACGATCACGGTGGTCAGGCCCAGCGACTTCTGCAGCGCGCGCAACTCGCGGCGCACCTGCACGCGCAGCTTGGCGTCGAGATTCGACAACGGCTCGTCGAGCAGCAAAATCTTCGGCTCGATCGCGATCGTCCGCGCCAGGGCCACGCGCTGCTGCTGTCCACCCGACAACTGGGACGGACGGCGGTCGATCTGGCTGGTCAACCCGACGAAGCTCAACGCCGCATCGACGCGCCGCTTGATTTCGGCGCGCGGTAGGCGGCGTTCGCGCAGACCGAACGCAACGTTGTCGCCCACTGTCATATGCGGCCACAGCGCATAGGACTGGAACACCATTCCGACATCGCGTTTCCACGGCGGAAGGTTCGAAATCTCCTTGCCGCCGACGACGATCCGGCCATGCCGCGCATCGGCAAACCCAGCGATCAGCCGCAACAGCGTGGTCTTGCCGCAGCCGGAAGGACCGAGAAGCGCAAATAATTCGCCCGGCTGAATATCGAGATTGATGCCGTCGAGCACGACGTTGTCGCCGTAGGCCGCGCTGATGTCATCGATCTTCAGGTCGAGCGCCTTGACCGCAAGTCCGGGGTGCTGGCTGTTCGTGTCTGTCAAAAATGCCCCCTCATTCATTCGAATTGCTGCCGCCCTTGGCGCGGCGGTCGCGTTCAATGACGTATTGAGACGCAACCGTGCTGAGCGCGACGATCACCACGGCAATCACGCCGAGCGCTGCGCCGGGCCCGCGGCCGGAGGCGGACTGCATGAAAACGTACAGCCCATAGGCGAGAGGCGCGTCCTCATTCGCCTGAACCAGCATCAATGTCGCTGAGAGTTCGACCGCCGCCGTCGCGAAGCTGGTGATGAAACCCGCGACCAGACCGCCGGTCATCAGGGGCACCACAATGCGACGCACGGTGGAGGCCTTGGTGGCGCCGAGATTTTCCGCCGCCTCCTCGAGCGACGCCGAAATCTGCTGGAGTGCCGCATAGCAGGCCCGCAACGCATAAGGCAGACGCCGGATCGCCAGCGCCAGCACGATCACGACCCAGAGCGACGCCAGCGGCGTGCCGTCCCACAAGGGGATGCCATAGAACGCGCGCAGATAACCGATGCCGAGCACAACGCCGGGGATCGCCAATGCGGCGGTCGCCAGCAAATCGAGACCGCGCACCCCGACAAGCTTCGTCCGCAGCACGAGGTAGGAAATCGCAGTGCCGATCACGATGTCGATCACGCCCGCCAGCGAGGCATAGAGCAGCGTATTCTTGATGTAGATCGAGCTTTCGCCGAACACGCGGGCATAGTGCGCGAACGTGTAGCCGTCCGGCAAAGGCGAGAACGACCATATCGTGGCAAACGACAGCAGCAGCAACCCGACATGCGGCGCCAGCACCAGCAGGATGATGAAGGTGAGCAGCGTATAGGCCAGCGCCATTTCCATCGGCCGCAGCTTGCGCTTGGCGATGCCGCCGCCGCCGCGCTGTGTCGTGGCATAGTCGATATTGCGCGTGGCGAGAGACGACACCCACATCGAGGCGACCGAGGCCACGATCAGAACCACTGAAATCACGTATCCCATTGGATCGGTGATACCGATCGAGGTGACGCGCAGATAGGCCTGCGGCGCCAGCATGTCCTTGACGTTCAGGAGCAGCGGCGTCGCAAGGTCATCGAACACCTTCACGAAGACGAGCGAGGCGCCCGCGACATAGCCCGGCAGCGCAAGCGGAAACACGATGCGCCGGAACAGGCGAAATCCATGGGAGCCGAGATTCTGCGCGGCCTCCTCCATCGAGCGGTCGACGTTGCGCAGTGCCGCGGACAGGTTGATGAGGATGAAAGGAAAATAATGGATCGACTGGACGAAGATGACTCCGTTCAATCCTTCCATGAAGGGAATTTTAAAGCCGAACCAGTCGTCGAGCAGCAGATTGACCGTACCGTTACGGCCGAAAAACAATTGCAGCGCCACCGCACCGACAAACGGCGGCATGATCAGCGGCAGAAAACCGAGGATCTGGATCAGCCCCGCGCCGCGAAACGTAAACCGTGACGTGAAATAGGCCAGCGGCATCGCCAGCATCGACGCGCCGACCACCGCCATTCCGGAGACGTACAGCGAATTCCAGAACGAGCGGATGAACAAATCCGTCCGGAAAAAGTCGACGAAGTTCGCCAGCGTGAACGCGCCGCTGCCCTTCTCCGTGAATGCCACCCAAACGACGGTCGCGACCGGCCAGACGAGAAAAGCAAGCAGGAAAGCCAGGATCAGCAAGGCAACGCTGATCTGCCCCCATGTCGCGCCATTGAAGACGCGGGACACGAATGTCCCGCGCCGGTTGTTATGGAGGCCAATCGCCGTCATGCGTGTGCGGCAACTACTTGGCGAGCTTCAATGCTTCGTCCGCCTTGGCGCGGGCCTGTGCATTGTGGTCCTTGGCGAAGGAGGCCCACTGTTGCTCGAGTTCGGCCTGCCGCGCGCCTTTCTGCTTTTTCTTGCCGCCCGCGAATGCACCGACGATCTCGGCCGACGACGCCTGCTCTTCGGTGATCGGCATGGCATCCATCAGGCTCCGGGCCTCTTTCAATGCTGCCTCAGCCTTGGGGTTCGGCTTTTTCGTGACAGCCGTGGCCGCCGTATCGATCGCCTTCTTGGTCTGCTTCAGATCCGCCAACTGGAAGGTGACGGTCTGGTCGTACAGCGCATCGACCACATCGTTACGTCCCTCGGACTTCTTCACGTCGAACTTCACCATCGAGTTCAGGCGCGGATCCTTGAACGGATTGACGTAACCTGCCGGCGCCTTGTCGTACACCGAAGGATTGACCGGCAGACGGCGAATACCTGGATCGAACAAGAGCACCTGCCCGGCCGGCGACAGCAGGAATTCGATGAAAGCCTGGGCGCCCGCCTTGTTCGGCGCGTTGGCCACGATGGCGATGTTCGCCGGCACGATGGCCGTCACGCTCGGATAGACGAATTTCACGGGGAAGCCCGTCGCCTGCGAGGAGAAGGCGAAGAAGTCGATCACGATGCCGTAGCCGACCTGGCCGGAATTGACCGCATCCGGCACGCCGAACGAGCGCTCGGTCACTTCGCGGAAATTGCCGGACACGTCGCGAAGCGTGGCCCAGCCCTTGTTCCAGCCCTCGCCCTGCAGGATCGTCTCAATGGTCAGGTGCGTCGTGCCGGAGCGCGAGGGAGCCGCCATGGAAACGTGATCGTAATAAGCCGGCGTGGCAAGGTCCTGCCACTCCTTCGGCTCGGGCAGCTTGTTCGCCTTCACGTAGCGCTCGTTCCACATGATGCCGTAGCCGGAGGCCGCGAAACCGAAATAATAGCCATCCGGATCGTTGATCGGGAATTGTCCGATCTTCTCGGGAATACCCGTGGCTTTCGGCTTGTACTGCTGCAGCAACGATTTGGCCTTCAGAGCCTCGAATGCGTCCGGCGCGGAGGCCCAGAACAGATCGACCTGATTGTTGGACTTGGTTTCTTCTAGGAATTTGACGCCCGCATGCGTGTTGCGATTCTGCACATCGAGCGTGACGCCGGGGTTGGCCGCCTCGAAGGCTTTCTTGATCGGATCGGTCAGGTCCTTCGCATAGGACGTGACGACGCTGACTTTTCCTGACACCGCCTGTGCATTGGCGGCCGCCGGCCATCCAAGCACCAGAGCTGTTGCAAGAATCTTAGCTAGCTGAACGCGCTTCACCATCATTCCTCCCTGAAACCCCTGGCCGTCCTCAGCCTTGTCACAAAACTGTAATATTAGCTGTCTCGAATGAACAGTAGACCTTTCTATTATTGCACCGCAATGAACAGGCAACCGCGATGACGCGCGGTTGCCTATTATATCGTCTCACTGAGAAGGATTTTATCGGCTTTACGGGTGAGGCTGAGGCGATGAGATCGCAACAGGCTCGGGCGCTTTCGCTTCGTCCGGCGTCTCGTCCGTGGGCTTTAAAAACAATCCCTGGATAAAAACGAAGAACACCGGAACCATCAACAGAGCGAGGATCGCCACGGCGATCATGCCGCCCATGACCCCGGTTCCGAGCGCCTGCTGGCTGAGGCTGCCCGCCCCTTGCGCCACCACCATCGGCAGCACGCCGCACACAAAAGCGAAACCGGTCATCAAGATCGGGCGGAAGCGCAAGCTGCAAGCCTCCATCGTCGCGGCCAGCAGCGACTTGCCCTGCTCGCGAAGATCCTTGGCAAACTCGATAATGAGAATGGCGTCCTTCGCCGCAAGACCGATGATCGTGATGAGGCCGACCGTGAAATACACGCCGTTAGGCAATCCCCGTAACGAGGAGGCTATGACCGACCCGAGCACGCCGAGCGGAATGGTCAGCAGCACTGCGACCGGAATGGTCCAACTCTCGTACAACGCCGCAAGACACAGGAAGACGACAAACACCGACAACGCGAGCAGCAACGGCGCCTGCGATCCGGAGAGTTTCTCCTGCAGCGACTGGCCGCTCCACTCATAGCCGAAGCCGCGCGGCAACAGGCCCGCCAGCCGTTCCATCTCGGCGATGGCATCGCCGCTGGTGTAGCCCGCGCGCGCTTCGCCGCTGATGCGGACCGACGGATAGTAATTGAAACCGACGATCTGCGACGGCCCCTTGCCCCATTCGATGGTCGCGAACGAGGATAGTGGGACCAGTTCGCCGCGATTATTCTTGACGTTGTATTTGAGAATATCGTCGGCGTTCATGCGATCCATCGCATCCGCCTGCACGATCACCCGCTGCATGCGCCCCTTGTTCGGGAAATTGTTGATGTAGGCCGATCCCAGATTGGTGGAGATCATGTTGTTGACGTCGGCAAAGGAAATGCCGAACGCGCTGGCCTTTTCGCGATCGACCATCAGGTTGACGACCGGACCTTCGGGCAAGCCTTCGATGTAAACCTTCTGCAGGATCGGGCTTGCATTGGCGTCGGTGACGAGCTTCCTCGCCGCCTCGAGCAGCGCCGCATACCCCTTCTGCCCGCGATCCTGCAGGCGGAAGGAAAAGCCGCTGGAATTGCCGAGATTGTCGATCGGCGGCGGTTGCTGCGCCGTGATCTTGGCGTCGCGCACGCCCGCCATCGCGGCGTTGATGTCGTTGACGATCGCAGCCGCGGAATCTTTCGATCCACGCTCCGACCAATCCTTCAGAGTAATGAATGCCTGCGCGGTGTTGATGCCCTGCCCCAAAAAGCTGAAGCCGGTGAGGAAGGTCACATCCTGGATACCCGCGCGGGTCTCCAGATATTTTTCGACACGCTCCACGGCGGCCTTCGTGCGCGAGAACGAAGAGTCCGACGGCGTCTGGACGTCAACGGTGATGAATCCCTGATCGTCCACGGGAAGAAAGCCGCCCGGCATCCGCGAGAACGCAAACGTTACACCCGCCACCACGGCGAGGTAGACCAGCATCATCTTGCCTTTGCGCGCGAGCGACCAGCTCACGGTCTTGACGTAACGATCGCGCGATACATCGAGCGTTCTGTTGAACCAGCGGAAAATGCCCTTCTTGCCCGCGCCGTGATCGCCCTTGGCGGGCTTCAGCAGTGTGGCGCACAAAGCAGGCGTCAGCGACAACGCCATCAGGGCGGAGAACCCGATCGCAGCGACCATCGTGATCGAGAATTGCCGGTAGATGATGCCGACCGATCCCGGGAAAAACGCCATCGGCACGAACACGGCCATCAGCACCAGCGTGATGCCGACGATGGCGCCGGTGATCTGCGTCATCGCCTTGCGGGTTGCTTCCTTCGGCGGAAGGCCCTCCTCGGTCATGATGCGCTCGACGTTCTCGACGACGACGATGGCGTCGTCCACCAGAATACCGATCGCCATCACCATGGCGAACAGCGTCAGCATGTTGATCGAATAACCGGCCATCAAAAGCGTCGCGCAGGCGCCGAGCAGTGCGACCGGCACCACGATGGTCGGAATGAAGGTGTAGCGGATGTTCTGCAGGAACAGGAACATCACGATGAA
>Ga0182735_1000723_pt1 | contig 24406 bp, 24 predicted proteins | sample eDN5th30CKraftMG_FD_128524 | JGI IMG/M metagenome (GOLD analysis project Ga0182735, IMG submission 128524) | Enriched Miracle-Growth compost microbial communities from Emeryville, California, USA - eDNA 5th pass 30_C Kraft MG (version 2) (version 2) ...
CCTCGGCAACGCGCCCACTATTTGCGCGTGTTGATTTGTACGTGCGTGAACGAAAGGGCTTGCGATGAAAGCAACCGCGGCAATCGGAACTCTCGATCTCTCCCGCCTGCGCGATCCGGCGGCCGTCCAGCGCGCCGTTCTGTTCGGGGCCGGCTGGGGACTCGCTTTCGGATCGGCGATGACGGGTCTTACGATGATGCAGAACGGCTGCGTCTGCATCGACGAGGCGGCGTGGACGACGGCGACCGCCGCCATCGTCGGCGTTCTCGCCTTCGGGCCGCTGGCGCTGTTCGGGCGCCGCTAACGAGCCACGCGCCGCACGGCGCCGGACCGCGCCATGGACGATGCGACCAGCAATACGACCAGCGACACGGCAGGCAATAACAGCGCCCTCGTCTTCCCGTCGGCGGCGCTGCGCGCGCAGGCCGAGCGCGGATCGGCGCGCGCCTATGCCGGCAGGGTCGAACAAGGCTTCCCCGACACGGTGACGCCGGAACTCGCCGGCTTCATCGCCGAGCGCGACACCGCCTTCCTGGCCACCGTCTCCGAAGCGGGTGCGCCCTACATCCAGCATCGCGGCGGGCCGAAAGGCTTCATCAAGGTCATCGACGCAAAGACCCTCGGCTTTGCCGATTATGCCGGCAACCGCCAGTACATCACGCTCGGCAATCTCGAGGGCAACGATCGCGCCTTCCTGTTCCTGCTCGATTTCGCGACGCGGACCCGCATCAAGGTCTGGGGACGCGCGAAAGTCGTCGAGAACGACGATGCGCTCATCCACAAGCTGTTCGATGCGGGCTACCGCGCGCGGCCGCAGCGCGCGATCCTGTTCACGGTGGAAGCCTGGGACGTGAACTGTTCGCGGCACATCACCCCGCGCTTCACGCAGCCGGAAATCCTCGAAGCAACCGCGGCCCTGCAGGAACGCATTGCGGCCGTCGAGGCGGAAAATGCGGAACTCCGGACAAAACTCCTGCAGATGAGCGGCGCGGCGGGCGAGCGCTCGCCGTCATGAGGAATGCGAGCCTGCGTGCACGCGCGGCGCGAACACCGGCGGCGATGGGCGGCTTGACCGCCATCCGCTCTCCGATAAACCCGGAGGCGCAGGAACCGAGCCGGAAGGGCCAGTCATGACCGAACGCATCCCCGGATTTTCGACCCTGGCGATCCACGCCGGCGCGCAACCCGATCCGACGACCGGCGCCCGCGCGACGCCGATCTATCAGACGACATCCTACGTGTTCGACGACGTCGATCACGCGGCCTCGCTTTTCGGCCTGCAGGCATTCGGCAATATCTACACCCGCATCGGCAATCCGACGACCGCCGTGCTGGAGGAGCGCGTCGCCGCGCTCGAAGGCGGCACCGCCGGCCTCGCCCTCGCCTCGGGCCATGCGGCGCAGGTCATCGTGTTCCATGCCCTGATGCAGCCGGGCGACGAGTTCGTCGCCTCGCACAAGCTCTACGGCGGCTCGGTCAACCAGTTCAACCATGCCTACAAGAACTTCGGATGGAACGTCGTGTGGGCCGATCCCGACGACATCGCTTCGTTCGAGCGCGCCATCACGCCGAAGACCAAGGCGATCTTCGTGGAGTCGATCGCCAATCCGGGCGGCGTCATCACGGACATCGGCGCCCTATCGGCAATCGCCAAGAAAGCCGGCGTTCCGCTGATCGTGGACAACACGCTGGCAACTCCCTACCTGTGCAAACCGATCGACCACGGCGCCGACATCGTGGTGTCCTCGCTGACGAAATTCTTCGGCGGCCACGGCAATTCCATCGGCGGCATCATCGTCGATGCCGGAACGTTCGACTGGTCGCGCAGCGGCCGTTACCCGATGCTGTCGTCGCCGCGGCCGGAATACAACGGAATGGTGCTGCACGAGACGTTCGGCAATTTCGCCTTCGCCATCGCCTGCCGCGTGCTGTCGTTGCGCGACCTGGGCCCGGCGCTCTCGCCCTTCAACGCCTTCCTGTTCCTGATCGGCATCGAGACGCTGCCGCTGCGCATGCAGCGCCACTGCGACAACGCCTTCGAGGTCGCGCGCTGGCTGGCCGCGCGCCCCGAGGTGTCGTGGATCAGCTATCCGGGCCTCGAGAACGACCGCTATCATCAGCTCGCGAAGAAATATACGCCCAACGGCTCCGGCGCGGTGCTCACGTTCGGCCTCAAGGGCGGCTACGAGGCCGGCGTGAAGCTCGTATCGAACGTCCGGCTGTTCTCGCATCTCGCCAACATCGGCGACACGCGCTCGCTCATCATCCATCCGGCCTCGACCACGCACAAGCAGTTGAGCGATGAACAGAAGGCCGCCGCCGGCGCGGGGCCGGACGTGGTGCGGCTCTCCATCGGGCTGGAAGACGTCGCCGATATTATCGCGGATCTGGAACGGGCGCTGACCGCATGAGCGGGTAGCCGTCGTCGCGGCTCCCCGCAAGACGCGCCGCCGACACGACGGCTAGCGTCAGCACGACCATCGCCATCGCCTGATGGAGCAGCGCGAGGTCGATCGCCACCTGCGACAGCAGGGTCAATATCCCGATCGCCGCCTGCAGGCTCACCGCGAGCGCAAGCACGACCGCCAGCGTCACCGCGCGGCCATGGCGCAGCGTGCGCCAGACGTCGGCCGCGTGCAGCACCGCCACGATCCACAGCGCATAGGCCACCATGCGGTGGTCGAACTGCACGGTCAGCGTGTTCTCGAAGAAATTGCGCCACAGCGGCACGACGAAGAACAGCCGCTCCGCCGCCGGGATGAACGCGCCATCGATGGCGGGCCACGTGTTGTACGCAAGCCCGGCGCGCAGGCCGGCGACGAGCGCGCCGAGATAGATCTGGAACAGCACGAGAAATACCAGCACGCCGGCTGTGACGCGGATGCGGCGCGGAACGTCGTCGCGCGGCGGCACGCCATTCATGCGCTGCGCGGTCCACAGGCAGGCGATGAAGATGACGCAGGCGAGTGTGAGGTGTGTCGCCAGCCGGTACTGCGAGACCTCGACGCGCTCTGCAAGTCCGGAAGCCACCATCCACCAGCCGACGGCGCCCTGCAGTCCGCCGAGCGCGAAGATGCCCCACAGCCGCAGCCGCTGCTCGCGCGGCACCATGCCGCGCCACAGGAAGAACAGGAACGGCAGCAGATAGACGACGCCGACCAGCCGGCCGAGCAGGCGGTGCGTCCATTCCCACCAGTAGATGGTCTTGAACTCGGCCAGGGTCATGCCGTGGTTCATCTGGGAATACTGCGGGATGGTCTGGTACTTGGCGAATTCTTCCTGCCAGCCGCTCTCGGTGAGCGGCGGCAGCACGCCGGAAACCGGCTTCCATTCGGTGATCGACAGTCCGGACTCGGTGAGCCGCGTCGCGCCGCCGACCACCACCAGCAGGAAAATCATGGCGGCGACGGCGAGCAGCCAGCGACGCACGGCGACGTCCTGGGTACGCAGATAGGCGGGCGAGACTTGCAGCATCGGTTCCGGCGGGCTGGAAAGCACCACGGCGAGCCGGTCGGGGCTTGCCTTGAGATGGCGCGACCTTATAGAGCAGCACGCAACGCCGCAATTGCGGCCAATTGCCGGATGCCGCGCGCATGACAGCCAGAATCCGCAAGCTGATCGGAACAGTCGCCCTGCTCGTTCTCGTGATCGTATGGGCGCTGCTGGCGATGGCTTTCGCCCAGGTGCTGGTGGTGCACGCCAACGAGTTCGTGAAGTTCGCCTATTACGCGCTGGTCGGCCTCGGCTGGGTGCTCCCGGCGATGCCGCTGGTGAGCTGGATGGCAAAGCCCGACGAGCCGGCCGGCCCTGACGCTGATCCGATCTAGGGCCGTCCGCGCGCCTGGTCCACGTCGAGGCGGCGTCCGCTGCCGAAGCCCGGAACGCCCGAGAGCACCAGCCGCAGGTAATGGATCGACTGGCGGTCGTTGCGCAGCGCGAGGCGCGGCCACGCATGGGGATGCTGTGCATGCTCGGGATAAAGCAGGCCCGGCCGCGCCGTGAGCGCGGCCGTGAAGCCGAGCTCGGCCGCCGCCTGAAACTCGCGCGGGCCGACGGTATCCCGCTCGCCGAACGGGTAGGCCAGGAATGCCGGCTGCCGGCCGAGCGCTCCCTCGATGACGGCGCGACTCATGCGGAATTCGGACATCACCTTGGCCAGCGGGATTTTCGAGGGCACCGGCGCGTTCACGCTATGCGCGCCGACCGTCACCAGCGGGTCCTGCGCCATTTCGCCGATATCGTCCCAGGACAGGCAGGCGGCTTCGCACAGCGGCGGGATGTCGACCTGATACCGCGCTGCCAGATCGCGCACGATGGTGCGGATCTCCTCGTCGGTCTCGCGCCGCATCAGATAGGCATAGAGTCCCTCGTAGGCCCGCACCTTCTCGGCGGGGTTCGAGCAGTCGATACGCTGCTCGCGGCCGTCGATCAGCATGACGAGTTCGCGGCTGCGCGCGATCACCGCCTCGAGCGCGAGCCACCACAGTTCTCCGGTACGGTCCGGAAAGCTCGTAGGCACGAACAGCGCGAACGGCGCGCCGTGCTTCTTCAGGATCGGCCACGCCCATTCCTTGTGGTCCTTGTACGCGCCGTCGAACGTGAAGCAGACGAAGCGGCGCGCCTTCCGGTCCGCGAGCCGCGTTTGCACCTCGTCGAGCGGCACGATGTCGATCTTCCAGCGGCGCAGCCCGCGCAGCAGCGCGTCGAGAAACCGGGGCGAAATCTCCAGGCCGCGACGCGGATGAAACGCCGCGCGGCTGCGTCGGCGGACGTGGTGAACGGAGAGTATCGCACCGCGCGCGCCGTGAAATGGGCGAAAAAGGTGATGAATGCCGGCGAAATAAAGCCATTCCGACCCGGCGCGGACGAAAGCGCTGTGAATCCCGGCCATCGCTGCGTCCTGAATGCGCGCCGCGCGAGCGACTGCTTGGCGAACCTTTTATTGAGATTTGAATGCAATGCTCGCCGTCAATGTTCGGTTAACGTGTTGGCCCGACAACTGGCTTCCGATGAATATAGCGCTTCGACAGGATGTCTTGAGCCTTCGCGACTGCACGCATCCGCTTTCCCGCGCGGGAACGCGGATTGCGCAGGTCGACGTCTATGACCGCGTGAACGACGCGGAAGCCGCCTGGCGGCAGCTCGAGGCCGGCGGCGCCATCATGACGCCCTACCAGCGCTACGAGTGGACCGAGCTCTGGCACCGCCACGTCACCAGCCACCAGGCCATCAAGCCGTTCATCATCGTCGCGCGCGACGAGACCGGAGCGCCGATGTTCCTCCTGCCGCTGGCGACCCGACGCAAGCGCGGCCTGGTCATCGCCGGCTTCTTCGGCGGGCGCCACTCCAACCTCAACGGCGGGCTGTGGCGGCGCAACATCGTGCATTCGATTTCCGTCGATGAACTCCGCAATGTGCTGACCGAGGCCGCCGCCCGGCACGGGGTCGATCTGTTCAAGCTGGTGTCGCAGCCGATCGCGATGGTCGGCGCCACCAACCCGATGAGCCTTTTCCCGCAGCGGCCGACCCCCGACGACATCTATGTGCTGACGATCGAAGGCGGCAACGGCAAGGAAGCGCTCAAGGCCACCCTCAAGAGCAGCATGATCGGCCGCCTGCGCACGAAGGAGCGCAAGCTCGCCGCCCTGCCCGGCTACCGCTACATGCGCGCGACCACCCCCGCCGAGGTCGACCGCGTACTCGATGCCTTCTTCGTCCAGAAGATGAAGCACCTCGCGGCCCAGGGCATCTGCAACGTCTTCGAGGACGATGCCGTCGTCACTTTCCTGCGCTCGGCCTGCCATGCGGGGCTCGAGACCGGCAATCCGGTCATCGAACTGTTCGCGCTGGAGTGCGATGCCGAGGTGCTGGCCGTGTTCGGCGGCGTCTGCAACGGGCGCAGGCTTTCCTGCATGTTCAATTCCTATACGGACGACGCCGAAAACTCGCGCTGGAGTCCCGGGCTCGTGCTGCTGACGCACATCGTGCAGCACTGCGGCGAGCGGCAGATCGCGAGGTTCGACCTCGGCGCCGGTCACGCCTTCTACAAGACGCTGTTCTGCAAGGAGACCGAGGGCGCCTTCGACACCATCCTCGGCTTCACGCCGCCGGGACGGCTGGCGGCCTATGCTCTCACCGCCGCACGCGAGAGCAAGCGTCGGCTCAAGGCGACGCCGGCCGTCTGGGAAACGCTCAAGACGGTACGTCGCGTCATCCGCGGCTAACGCCGGCGTTCATCTTCTTCCCGAAGGAAATTTCTGGATCAGCCTGCCTTCCGCCGTTCGCCGGAAGCCATGCGGCGGTCCATGACCGCCGGCTGCGGCGTATTCGGCGGCGACGTCGTCACGCCGGTCGCGATGGAGACATCGGTGAACCCGGCGGCGGCGAAATGCTCGCAGGCCGCTTCGAGCCCCGCGTCGGAGCCCGGCGGCGCGACCAAGATCGCGCGCGGCGCCATCGCCGCGATCCGCCCGATCATCGCTTCAGGCGCGGTGCCCGCATCGATGACGAAATAGTCGTAGGAGCGCGCCAGCGCTTCGACCGCCGCCGCGAAATGCGGCGAAGTCAGCAGCATCACCATCTCGCTCGCGGTCGCGCCGCCGACGACGAGATGCAGGCGCGACAGCTTGTCCTTGGTGATGATGTCGCCGAACGCATACGTGCCGGCGATCATATCGACGATACCCGGCGCCCGCGGATCGGAGGAGATCGCGGAAAGATGCGGGTTTCCCGGTGCAATATCGACCAGCACCACGCGCGATTCCCGCGACAGCGCGCGCGCAAGCGTCAGCGCGGAAAGGCTGGTGGCCGCGCCGCTCGACGCGCTGAACACCGCGATGCGGCGCCCCAGGTCGGCAGTCTCCATCAGCCGCCGCGCGATGTCAGAGATCGCCCGTACCGAGACGCCGAGTGCAGGATGGATCGGGTCGGGTACCGGCTCCTGGGCGGGCGTGGCCGCAGCCTCCGCCCGGCGCGCCGGCGCGTAGCCGGCGGGCACGGCCGAGGCTCCCGAAAACACGCCGGCGCGCAGGATCTCACCCGTCATCACGAAGCCCGCCGACAGCATCATCGCCGCGAGCGTGGCGACCAGAATGGTGGGTATCTTCTTTGGGAAGTACGGCTTGTTCGGCGCCACCGCGCGGGAGATGATCCGCGCGCCGGAGGTCGGCGCCTCGCCGATCGACTCGCGCGAGGTCGCTTCGCGATAGCGCGCGAGATAGGTTTCCAGCAGGTCGCGCTGCGCCTTGGCTTCGCGCTCCAGTGCGCGCAGGCGGACATCCTCTTCGTTGTTGCTGCCGGCACGCCGCTTGAGCGTATCGAGGTCGGCGCTGATCTGATCGACCCGGGCGCCGGCGATCTTGGCGTCGTTCTCGAACGCGCGGACGAGCTTGTCAGCCTCGGCGCGGATCTGGCCGTTCACCTCTGCGATCTGCGCCCGCAATTCCTTGATGCGGGGATGCTCGGCAAGCAGGGTGGAGGATTGCTCGGCAAGCTGCGTCTGCAACGTCGCCCGCTGATCCGACAGGCGGCGGATCGCGTCGGAATTGAGAATTTCCGACGCCTGCAGCGGTTCGCCTCGCCGCAGGAGGTCGCGGATGTTCTTCGCCCTCGCCTCGGCGTCGGACTTCTGCGCCCTTGCGGTGCCAAGCTGGGTGTTCAGCTCGCCGAGCTGCTGGTTGGCGAGCGTCGTGTTGTTGGTGCCGATCAGCAGGCCGGCCTTGGCGCGGAACGCCTCGACCTTCTCCTCGGCGTCGGAAACCTTGCCGCGCATGCGCTCGATCTCGCCGGCGAGCCATTCGCTGGCGCCGCGCGACTGTTCCTGCTTGGCCAGGCGCTGGCGGGAGATGTAGGCGTCCGCGATGGCATTGGCGACCTGCGCCGACAACTCCGGACTCGGCGACTGGAACTCGACGACGACCACGCGCGACTTGTCGACCGCATAAGCCGTCAACCGCTCCGCGAACATGTCGAGCAGGCGGTCCTCCGGCGAGGCGGTCACCGTGTCCTTGGCGAGACCGAACGCCATCATCATGTAATGCAGGGAGGAGACGCCGCCCTGCGCGAACTCGGGACGTTCGGCGAGACGCAGCTTGCGGATCACCTCGAGTGCGACCTCGCGCGACAGTACGACCTGCACCTGGTTGGCGACGGCCTCCTGGTCACCGACCGCGGTCTCCGGCGCGCGCTCCGCATTCGGCTGAAGGAAGACGTTCTCGCGGCCTTCGTACAGGATGCGCGCCTCGGCCTTGTAGCGCGGGGCGATCACGTTGACCGCGACGACGGTCAGCAGCGCGACGACGACGGTCGGCAGCAGGATCCACCAGCGCTTGCGCCAGAGGCCGCGCCCGATCTGACCGAGGTCGATGTCACCGTCCGGGCGGGTGACCGTTGTTGCGGCGATCGCTGCCATTACAGAACTCCGGGGCGGCTCCTCGCCCCGATTCTCATCTGACCGGATCATGGTTTCCGAGCCGTTAATTTTTCGTCCAGCCGCCGGCGAGCCTTAACGATTGTTAACCGGAATGGCGGACAAGAACCGTCATGACCACGCTACCTCCGCCTCACCGCGTGCTGCGCATCGTTCATGTCTTCCGCGCGCCCGTCGGCGGGCTGTTCCGTCATGTCGTCGATCTTGCGACCGAGCAGGTCCGGCAGGGTCATCAGGTCGGCGTCGTATGCGACCGGCTCTCGGGCGGCGCCTATGAAGACACGATCCTCGACGTCCTCGCCGCCCGCCTCCCGCTCGGGCTGATCCGCCTGCCGATGCAGCGGCAGATTTCGCCCTCGGACCTGTGGGCGACGGGAAGCATGATGACGCATGTGCGCGGCCTCGCGCCCGACGTGGTTCACGGCCACGGCGCCAAAGGCGGCGCCTACGGACGGGTGATCGCGGCATGGCTCAAGCGCAGGCGCGCGGTCGCCAGCATCTACACGCCGCACGGCGGCAGCCTGCACTTCGATCCCGCCTCGCCGAAAGGCCGGATCTATTTTGCGGCGGAGCGCATGTTCGAGCGCTTCACCGACACGATCATCCACGTCAGCCGCTACGAGGCCGCAATCTATCGCGACAAGGTGCGGGCGCCGCGCTGCGCCGTGACGGTGATCCCGAACGGCCTGCGCCCCGAGGAGTTCGAACCGATCACGCCGCGGGCCGACGCGCGCGACCTGCTGTTTCTCGGCGCGTTCCGCGACCTCAAGGGAATCGACGTGCTGATCGAGGCGCTCGCGCTGCTGTGCGCCGACGGCCTTCGCGTGAGCGCGCACCTCGTCGGCCAGCCGGAGGGCCGCGCCGACTACGAGCGGACGGCGGGGGCGCGTGGCATTGCCGACCAGCTCGCATTCCACGATCCGATGCCGGCGCGCGACGCCTTTGCGACCGCGCGCGCGGTGGTCGTGCCTTCGCGCGCGGAATCGATGCCCTATGTCGTGCTCGAAGCCATCGCCGCGGGCATGCCGATCCTCGCCAGCAACGTCGGCGGCATTCCGGAAATCTTCGGCCCGCGCGCCGCCGAACTGGTGCCGCCCGGCGACCCGCACGCCCTCGCCGCCGCGATCCGCGCGCTGCTCGCCGATCCGCGGCAGGCGCAGGCCGACGCACAGGCGCGCCGCGACTGGTTGCGGCCGCGCTTCAACATCGCGCAAATGGAGTCGGACATCGGCGCGGCCTATCTCGCCGCACTCGGCCGGCCCGCGGCGGCGGCCGGATAGGGCCATATTCTTTACATTGCATTTACAAATTCGAGACGAATTGCAGCTAGCTTTTCGAGGCTTTCCGGCGATGTCGGCTGCTCGCGGCGGAAAGCGCGTGGAAATTCGGGAATATGCTGATGATGAGCGGCGACCGTTCTCTCAAGACCGGCACGACAGCCGCGGCTGAAGTTTCGGCCGCCGTCGAGACGAAGAAAGCGGCCTCCCCGCACCAGCTCAGCGCACTGGCCCGCGTCATTGCCGCCGAACCGGTGTCGCAGGCGCTGTCGCCCGTCGTGATCAGCGGCGTGGTCCGCGCCCTGGAGTTCGCATCCATCGCGGCGCTCGGCGTCGCGATCTATGCGCTGTTCATCTATCCGACCGACCTGATGTCGCAATACCTGCTGGCCGACGCCGCGATTGCGTTCCTCACGATCGCGGCGTTCCAGGCCTGCGGCCTCTACAACGTGCAGATGTTCCGCACCCATGTCCATCAGCTCAGCCGCGTGGTCGTCGTGTGGACCGGCGTATTCGTCGCCGCGCTGACGGTCGCTTTCTTCATCAAGCTAGAGGTCTCCTTCTCGCGCGTCTGGGCCGCCGCGTTCTACGGCACCGGCCTGATCCTTCTGCTTGCCGGCCGCTCCGTCGTGATGTCGATGGTGCGCCGCTGGGCCCGCGAGGGGCGTCTCGTCCGCCGCGTCGTCATCGTCGGCGGCGGAAGCGCGGCCGAAGCATTGATCGACGCGCTGCAGGCGGAAGCGGATTCCGACGTGCGCATCTGCGGACTGTTCGACGACCGCACCGACGAGCGCTCGCCGGGCGTCGTCGCCGGCATCCCGAAGCTCGGCACGGTGGACGATCTCGTCGAGTTCACCCGCCTTACCCGCGTCGACCTCATCCTCGTCGCCATGCCGCTCACCGCGGAGAACCGCGTGCTGCAGATGGTGCGCAAGCTGTGGGTGCTGCCGGTGGACGTGCGGCTCGCCGCGCACATGAACAAGCTGCGGTTCCGGCCGCGCGCCTATTCCTATATCGGCAACGTGCCGGTGCTCGACATTTTCGACAAGCCGATCGCCGACTGGAACATGGTGGTGAAATCGGCGTTCGACCGCATCGTCGGTGCGGTCGTGCTGCTGCTCACACTGCCCATCATGCTGATGACGGCGATCGCGGTGAAGCTCGACAGCCGCGGGCCGATCTTCTTCCGCCAGAACCGCTACGGCTTCAACAACGAGCTCATCAGCGTGTGGAAGTTCCGCTCGCTGTATCACGAGAAGTCGGACGCCACCGCCTCCACCCTGGTCGGCATCGGCGACAGCCGCGTCACCCGCGTCGGCCGCTTCATCCGCAAGACCAGCATCGACGAACTGCCGCAGCTCTTCAACGTCGTGTTCGCCGGCAACCTGTCGCTCGTCGGCCCCCGCCCGCACGCCCTCAACGCCAAGGCCGAGACACGGCTCTACGAGGAGGCGGTGGACGGCTACTTCGCCCGCCACCGCGTCAAGCCGGGCATCACCGGCTGGGCGCAGATCAACGGCTGGCGCGGCAACACCGATACGCAGGAGAAGATCCGCCGGCGTATCGAGCACGACCTCTACTACATCGAGAACTGGTCGCTGCTGTTCGACATCTACATCGTCCTGCGTACCCCCTTCGCCCTGCTGAAGGCGGAGAACGCGCATTGAACGCGGCGGCCGCCGGCATCCATGTTGGCGGCGTGGCCGCTTCCGCGACGGGACCGCGCGTCAATGTCCGGCGCCTTCAGCTCGCGATCCTGTGGACGGTTGGCTTCGCGGGCGCATTCGTGCGCTTCGAGCCGGCGCCCTATGACGGCCTCATCGTATTCGCGACGTTTGCCTTCGCGTTGACGGGGCTCAAGCTGCGGCCGGGACACATTCCGCTCGTCCTGCTCATGATCGGCACCAGCATCGCATACGGCGTCAGCGTGCTGCCGGTGCTGGACAAACCGGATACGCTGAAGTGGTCGGCGGTCTCCGCGTTCCTCGCGCTTTCCTCGATTTTCTTCGCGCTTGCGCTCGCCGAGGATACCGAGCGGCGGCTCAACGTCCTGATCGGCGGCTATATCGCCTCCGCGACGATCGCGGCGGTGATTGCAGCCGCGTCGTGGTTCCATGCGATACCGAACGCCGACTTCTTCCTGTGGGTCGGCCGCGCCCGCGGTACGTTCAAGGACCCCAACGTCTTCGGGCCGTTCATGGTTCTTCCCTGCGTGGTCGTCGCCGGCCGCCTGCTCGCCGGACAGTACCGCAGCCTGATCTTCAGTACCGGCCTGCTCGGCCTGATGTGCCTCGCCGTCCTGCTCACCTTCTCGCGCGGCGCCTGGGGCCACCTCGCCGTCGCCATCATGCTGATGGCCTTCTTCAATTTCCTCACCGCACAGAGCAACAAGGAGCGCACGCGCATCGTTTGCCTCGCCGCGCTCGGCGCGGTCGCCGCGACGCTGGCGCTGCTGCTGGTGCTGTCCATCGGCTCGGTCGGCAGCATGTTCTCCGAGCGCGCCGAACTGGTGCAGGGCTATGACGCCGGTCCGCAGGGCCGCTTCGGACGCTACATCCCCGGCTTCCTGCTGATGCTGGAGCATCCCCTCGGCATCGGCCCGCTGCAGTTCACGCACTATTTCCCCGAAGACCCCCACAACTCGTTTCTCGATGCGTTCGTCGCCGGCGGCTGGCTCGGCGGCGTGACCCATTTCACGCTGATGGCGATGACGCTGCTGTTCGGCCTGCGTCATGTGTTCATACGCACGCCATGGCAGCGAACCTACATCGCGGTATTCGCGACCTTCGCGGCCGAACTGGGCGAGAGCATCATCATCGACGTGCAGCACTGGCGGCACTTCTATCTGCTGATCGGCGTCCTGTGGGGGCTGATCGCGCTCGCGCGGTCCGGCGTTGCGCCAGGGGAAAACGCCCCCTATAACCCGCCTCGTCGGAGCGTAGCGCAGCCCGGTTAGCGCACTAGTCTGGGAGACTAGGGGTCGCGAGTTCGAATCTCGCCGCTCCGACCATTTCCCGAGCGATTTCAAGGCGATTTTGCGGCCACCGGACCGCTCGTCCCCGTATTTTTATGCCGCGGCCGCGCCGCTTTCCGGCCATGCGGGCGATGACACCGCGGCCGTTTCCGCCTAGCCTTGCCGGGCGGCGCCGACCTGTCATGCCCGGAGGAAATTCATGAGACAGATAGCCTTGGCAGTCCTTTTTGCTGCGCTCGCGAGCAGCGCTTACGCCCAGAGCCCCACCTGCAAGAGCCAGTCCGCCGAGAAGAAACTCGCCGGCGCCGCGCAGACCAGCTTCATGAAGAAATGCACCAGCGACGCCCAGGCGGCATGCGACAAGGCCGCCGCCGACCGGAAGCTCGCCGGCGCCGCGAAAACGAGTTTCACCAAGAAATGCGTGAACGACGCAGTCGGAAGCTGAAGTCATCCGCCTGCCCCAACCTCGAAAGGAACGGGTCATGAAACTGATTGTGGCAATCGGCGCCGGCATTCTTACCGGCGCAGCGCTGCTTGGAAGCGCGCCGACGGCGAGCGCGCTCACCATGCAGGAGTGCAGCGCCAAGTATAAGGCCGCGCAGGCGGCCGGCACCCTGAACGGGCAAAAGTGGAACGACTTCCGCAAAACGCAATGCGGCGCCGACGCGGCGGCCGGTACGGCGGCGGCGAAGCCCGCGGCTCCGGCTTCGAGCACCGCCGCGGCCAAGCCCGCCGCCGGCAACGCCACCTTCCCCACGGCGATTTCTGGCAAATATTCGAAGGAGACCGCCGGCAAGGCGCGGCTGCACACCTGCCTCGACCAGTACAATGCCAACAAGGCCGCCAACGCGAACGGCGGCATGAAATGGATCGACAAGGGCGGCGGTTATTACAGCGAGTGCAACAAGCGCCTGAAGGGCTGATCGTCCGGACCGGGATTGCGCAAGGAGCCGGCCGCGTGCCGGCTCTTTCCTTTCGTATGCTTCCGGCGCAGGCACGGATGACGGGAACGCGGCCCTTTTCATTGGCGGCACGCTGGATTTTTGCGCCGGGCTTCCCGACAATGCGCTTTCAAATCCCAAATAACCGACCGGGAGGCGCGACTTGAACCTGATCCTGAAGCAGACCGCGGTATCGCTCCTCGCCGGCGCAATGGCGCTGGCGACCTTCCAGCCGGCGCTTGCGCTCGACAAGATTCGCGTCGCCAAGGGGGGCATCGCGCTGATGTTCGCCGTCATCGAAGTCGGGCAGATGGCGAAGATCTGGGAGAAGCACGGCCTCGAAGTGCAGGCGATCCAGACCGACGGCGAAGCGCCGATGGACAAGGCGATGGTCGCGGGCGATGCCGACATCGGTCTCGGCGCGGGCACCAGCATGGCGTTCCGTCTCAAGGGCGTGCCGAACATCGCGGTCGCCACCCTTTCCGGTCCGCCGGCGGATTTCGTGCTGGTGGTCAATCCCGAAGGTCCGATCAAGAAGGTCGAAGATCTCAAGGGCAAGCCGGTCGGCGTCACCTCGGCGGGCTCGCTGACGTACTACTTCGTCAAGTCGCTCTCCCAGGAGATGGGCTGGGGTCCGGACGGCATCGTCGCGCAGCCGCTCGGCAACTCGCGCGCCAACTTTGCGGCGCTGGCGCGCGGCGACACCGTGGCGATGGTCTCGACGCCGGAAACCGCCTTCGGCTATGCGGAGCGCGGAAAGGCCGCCGTCCTGCTGTCGTTCGGCGACAAGATCAAGACGTTCGTCACGCACACCATTCTCGCCAGCAACGACATGGTGGAGAAAAAGCCGGACCAGTTGCGGCGCTTCCTCAAGGGCTGGTTCGAGACCGTCCGGTATATGAAAAACCCGGCCAACCGGGAGGCTAGCGTGAAAAGCATCGCGCATACGCTGAGCATCAGCGAGGAAGTAGCGGGCAAGGCGTTCGATATCGACGTCAAGGCGCTCTCCGACGACGGCGCGTTCGACCCGAAGGCCGTCGACGTGATCCGCAATACCCTGCCCGATTTCGGCGTGCTGGATTCCGTTCCCGCCGCGAAGGACCTCTATACCGACAAGTTCGTGCCGGTGAAGCTGGACTGAGCGCCGCCGCAGATTCGCACGCCGCGCCACGCAACGAACGGCGGCGTGCCGTCATTTCAACGAGGCATAGACGGCCTCGATCAGCTTGCCGCGCGAGCCGCCGGGATCGCTCTGGAAGCGGTTCATCGCATAGGAAAACCCGATCTTCGCATCGGGATCGCCGAACCCCGTCGCGCCGCCCGCGCCATGATGGCCGAAGGCGCGCGGGTTCGGCCCCATCCACGATACCGGAGGCGAATTGAGGATCACGCCCAGCGCCTGATGATAGTTGCGGCCGACGAACCGTTCCTGAAGGTTATGCTGCTCCGTCGTCATCCGCTTCACGGTCTCCGCCCGCATGATCCGCACGCCGCCGAGCGCGCCATCGTTCGCCATGCAGGCATAAAGCCGCGCGATTGCCCGCGCGTTGCCATGCCCGTTGGCGGAAGGGATCTCGGATGTCCGCCACCGGGTCGAGTTGAAGTCCTCCTCGGCATCGAGTTCGGCCCAGAACACGCCGTCGGGCCGCTCGGGATGTGCCAGCGCATCGCGCAACCGGTTGTCGGGCGCCATGATGAAGTCGGCGCAGCGCGAGATTTCCGACGGCGGCAGCCCGATCCAGTAGTCGAGGCCGAGCGGCTTGGCGAACTCGCGGCGGAACAACGCGCCGACGCTTTCGCCCGCCACGCGGTAAATCAATTCGCCGAGAATGTAGCCTTGCGCCAGCACATGATAGGCGGCCTGGTGCCCGGGTTCGGCGAGCGGCGCCTGCGCGGCAAAGGCGGCCGCCATGGCATGCAGATCGTAGGCCGTGCCGCGCGGCAGCCGCGTGGTCAGGAACGGCAGCTCCGCACGGTGATCGAGCACGAAGCGGATCGGCAGGCGCTCCTTTCCGTTCTGCGCGAACTCCGGCCAGTATTTCGCGACCGGATCGCGGACATCGAGCAGACCGCGGTCCTCCAGCAGGTGAACGCACATCGCCGTCACGCCCTTGGAAACCGACATCATGTTGACGATGGTGTCGCGCTGCCATGGCCGCGTGCCGGCGGCGTCGACAAAACCGCCCCAGAGGTCGACGACCGGTTCCCCCGCATGCATCACGGCGACACAGGCGCCGTCCTCCAGCCCGGCCGCGAAATTGTTCCTCATGGCTTCCAGCACCGCTGCGAACCGCGGATGGCACCCGCCTTCGATGACATATTCGCGCGTGCCCGCCTTCACCTCCAGCCGAACCGATTCCATGGAATCCTCTCTGCCCTGCCCGCGCGACCGCGGCGCGCGCTTCCTTCCCTGGCGCGATCGATGCTAGTGCGTAGCAAGCGGCGTTGAAACCGGAAACGGACGTGAGCGCAGATCAGGTATCGGCAGACCCCGCCAGAACGGCGCTGGTCCTCGGCGGCAGCGGAGATATCGGCGCGGCCGTCGCTGCGCGACTGGCGACGGACGGCTATGACATCCTGCTCGCGGGCCGCTCCACGGAACGGCTCGATGGCGTGGCGAGGCGCATCACGCAAGCCACCGGACGGCGGGTCTGGCCACTTGCCTGCGACCTGCGTGTGCGCGGCGGCGGGCGCTCCCTTGTCGAAGGGGCCGTCGAAAAGGCGGGCCGCATCGACGTGCTCGCTTGCTGCGCCGGTGAATTCAGGCGCGGCGACCTGCTCGCGCTCGAAGAGGAGGATTGGGAAGCCGGCTTCGGCGCGATGTTCTTCGGCGCGGTCAAGGCCGTGCGCGCCGCCTGGCCGCATCTGCGAGAATCGCAGGGAAGCGTCGTCATGATCGCCGGCGTATTCGCCTACAAGCCGCCGGCGCACGGCGCGCTGCCGGGCGCGCTCGCTGCCGCCGTACTCAATTTCACGAAGTCGGCGGCGGAACTCGGACTGCGGGACGGCGTCCGCGTCAACTGCGTCCTGCCGGGCCCGATCGCCGGCCGCCGCCTCGACGAAAACCTGACGCGGCTGATGGCCGAGCGCGGCCTCTCGCACGCGGACGCCCTCGCCGCCTATGCGAAACAGCTCGGCATCGCGCGGGTCGGCACGCCGGAGGACGTCGCCTCCGCGATCGCATTCCTGGTTTCGCCATCGGCCACGTTCATCCGAGGCGCGTCGCTGGTGCTCGACGGCGGCGGATTGCGGATGCTCTAGGCACGACCCCGAACATCGGCAGCTGATTTCGGATAGGATCAAAGCGCGATAGGCTTCCGATGAGCGATACCGCCACTTCTGACGTCAGACGAACTTCCACCTGCCCGCGGCAACCGACGGACTGTGCATGCGCTCCATCCTCATTTTTGCATTCGCCGCAGTTAGCTTCGCATCGGCCCTCGCGCAGGAAACGCCGGCCAATTTCGATGCGCTGAAAACGAGACTGTGGCCGCAGGCACAAGCGAAGGGCGTCACGCGCGCGACGTTCGACCTCGCCTTCCGCGGTCTTGCGCCCGACCCGCGCGTCCTCGCGGTGACCAGGCGGGAACCGGAATACGGCAAGCCGGTCGGCGGCTACATCGCCGCCATCGCCTCGAACGCGCGCGTCGAGACGGGCAAGCGGAAGGCCGCGCAATGGGCGGATACGCTCGCGCGCGAGGAGCAGGTCTACGGCGTCGACCGCCATATCCTGCTTGCGTTGTGGGGCATCGAGACCTCCTTCGGCGACAGCAAGGACCGCTTCGACGTCATCCGCTCGCTCGCGACCCTGGTGCAGGCGAACTACCGCGAACCGTTCTTCCGCGGGCAACTCATCGCCGCGCTGAAAATCCTCCAGGATGGCCATGTCGCGCGCGACCGGATGTTCGGCTCGTGGGCCGGCGCGATGGGACAGCCGCAGTTCATGCCGTCGAGCTTCAACGATTACGCCGTCGATTTTTCCGGCGACGGCAAGCGCGACATCTGGACCAGCGTGCCCGACGTTATCGGCTCGATGGGCAACTACATGCACAAGGCACGCTGGAGGCCCGGCGTGCCGTGGGGCTTCGAGGTCACGGTGCCCGGGCAGTTCGATTACATGAAGAGCCGCGGCACGTTTGCGGAATGGACCGCGCGCAACGTGAGGCGCGCGGACAGCGGCGAATTCCCGAAATCCGGAAGTGCCTACCTGCTGTTTCCGAGCGGCGCGCGGGGCCCGGCGTTCCTCGTCACCGACAATTTCAACGCCATCAAGGCTTACAACAACTCGGACGTCTATGCGCTTGCCGTCGGCCATCTCGCCGATCGCCTGCGCGGCGGCACGGCGTTCCGGACCGCATGGCCGGCGCCGGACCCGCAACTCTCGCGCGCACAGCGCATCGCGCTGCAAACGCGGCTCGAGGAACTTGGCTATGCGGTGAAGGATTTTCAGGGGCGGCTCGATTTCGACATCCGCGACGCGATCCGCGTCGAGCAGAAGAAGCTCGGCCTCACGCCGGACGGCCACCCCACCGCCGCGTTCCTCCAGCGCATCGGCGCCCGCGCCGACTGAGCGGCGCCATCGCGCCGACAGCCCGGCACGGCGTGCGGCAAATGCGCCGGCGTCCATCATTTTCGGCATTCCCCCCGTGCATGCCGGCGGCGGACTTATGCTGTTGTGTTTGCCGGAACCGCGTGGCATCGGAGATACGGCTTTTGCTTTTCAGCCGACGCGCCGCAACGCAGACCGGCACGACGAGCGCCGATAACGCCTGAGGAAATGCTCATGCCTTCCGCCAAGAACACCAAGCACGTTGCCAACATCGATTGCCCGGGCGGTGGTCAGGTCTGGATCGACGGCACGACGATGTACGTCGCGCACATGCAGGCGCCGAGCGGCACCAGCATCTTCGACATTTCCGATCCCCGCAAGGCGCGCCTGCTCGCGCGCATCGAGATGCCGACCGGCTGGCATTCGCACAAGGTGCGCGTTTCCAACGGCATCATGATCGTCAACCACGAGATGGTCGGCAGGCCGGAAGGCGACGGCTTCGTCGGCGGCCTCGCCGTCTACGACGTGAAAAATCCGGCCGAGCCGAAGCGCATCGGCAAATGGGAGACCAAGGGCGGCGGCGTGCATCGCTACGACTTCGACGGCCGCTACGCCTATGTATCCTCGACCAAGGAAGGCTTCATCGGCAACATCGCCGTGATCCTCGACCTCAAGGATCCGACGAAACCGACGGAAGTCTCGCACTGGTGGATTCCCGGCCAATGGAAGGCCGGCGGCGAGGAATATCCGTGGGCCAATTTCGTCGAGCCGCGCTGCCACCATCCGCTGCGGGTCGGCGACCGGCTGAACGTCAGCTACTGGCATCACGGCATGTTCATCCTCGATATCTCCGATCTCTCGAAGCCCAAGATGATTTCGGGCCACCGCCGCAGCCCCGCCTTCCCGCATCCCACGCACACCTGCCTGCAGATTCCCGGCACCCACAAGGGCCGCAAGATCATGGTCGTGGCGGACGAGGACGTCGCGGAGCTCAAGCCGTGCCCGCCCGCCTTCGCGTGGGTCTACGACATCACCGACGAGACCTGCCCGGTGCCGATCTCGACGATCAATATCGAAGGCCTCAACGACGGCAGCTTCCATCCGCCCATGACCGGCTGCCATCAGCCGTCCGAGGTGTTCAAGGGCACGCTCATTCCGTTCGCGTGGTTCGCGCAGGGCCTCCGGCTGTTCGACGTGGCCGACCCCTATGCGCCCAGGGAGGTCGGCTACTTCGTGCCCGACGCGCCGGCGGGCGCCAAGCGGCCCTCGGCCAACGACGTGACGATGGACAGCCGCGGCCTGATCTATCTCATCGATCGCATCCGGGGAGTCGACGTCATCGAGACGTCGCTCAACGGCTGAGGCACCGATGTCCGCGCCGCGCAGCCGCAGGATCGGCGATTTCGAAGTGATCGCGGTTGGCGACGGCATTCTCAATTCCGGCCTCGGCAGCCTGATCGGCATCGCGCCGGCGGAGGTGGAAAGCCTCGCCGGCATCTCCCTGAAGACCGTGCTGCCGCTGCAGGTGACGTCGTTCGTCGTCCGGCACGACGGCAAGCTCGCGCTGATCGATGCCGGTTCCGGCAATTCCATGGGACCGACGCTCGGCAAGCTGCCGGACAATCTGCGCGCCGCCGGCATCGCGCCGGAACATATCGATCATGTGCTGCTCACGCACATCCATCCCGACCATTCCAACGGCCTGGTCGATGCCGACGGCAATGCGGTGTTCCCCCGCGCCGAAGTCATCGTCAGCGACGCCGACGCGAAGTTCTGGCTTGAGAGCGATCCCGACACCGAGCAGAACGACTTCCGTCAGCGCAACATGCGCGCCGCCCGGCGCGCCTTCGCTCCCTATGGCGAGCGCGTGCGCCGCATCACCGGCGGCGAGGTGCTGCCCGGGCTGTCGGCGTATCCGCAGCCCGGCCATACGCTCGGTCACACCGGCTGGCTGGTGTCCTCGCGCGGTTGCTCGCTCCTCGTCTGGGGCGACATCGTTCATGTCGGCAAGGTGCAGTTCGCGCGGCCCGAGGCGTCCGTGTCGTTCGATCTCGATCCGGAGCAGGCACACAAGTCGCGGGCGCGGGTGTTCGACTGGGTCGCGACGGACCGTATCGAGGTCGCCGGCGCGCATCTCGATCTGCCGAGCTTCGGCACGGTGAGGCGCCAGGGCACGGGCTACGCCTTCGATCCTGCGGCCTGAGCCGGCATTGCGGCGCTTGTTCGGTGGAGGCACGCCCCTCCCTGTGCGGATTCCACTTCAACTGGGTTGAATCAGCTTTGCCGCCTGCCTTTTCGCGTGAGCATGCTCCCCCTTCCCAAAACCAGCTTCACGCTTTCGGGATCACGCTCATTGATCGAACGCGCTCGGCCAACGGCGCTGCCGGTTGCGGCGATAATGCGAAATGTATTCCCGCACGCCGTAACCCGCGGCAAATCCGATCAGCCAGATTCCAGCAACGATTGTCAGCGCCATCGGGCCCTCGCAGCCTGAGAATCCCTGGCGTCCCCCTCGCCCCACGGCGATTTAAGACGGACTTTGTGACACCGGCATTGCCGCCGCAAGTTCATTTCCGCGGCAGCGCCGACATTTCCGGGTGCATCGCCACATCGGGAAGCGCCTTCGAAAGGATACTGCGAGGCAGCACGCCCCCGGAAGACTTCCCTCTGGGATCGTGCTTACCTGGAACGCGCGCTGCCATGCGGCGGGCGCCGCCAGCGCCGGAGCCTAGCCCCAGCGCGCGAAGCAAAGCCCCGTCCCGGTGAGCGCCGCGGTGCGATAGCCCGGGATGTATTCGATCCACGAGAGCGGAATGGTCGCCGCCGCGCCGGCGACACAGATCCAGTTGCGGATTTCCGACGTTCCCGACTGGAGCTTGTAGACGGGAATATCGCCCATCACCTTGGTGTCGCCGCGCTCCAGCGCATCGACCACCTGGCGGTCGAGCTTCTCGTCCAGCACGAAGTGGCTGAGTCCGCCCGAGGCGATGATCCCGACCTTGATGTCCTGCGGAAACGTCTTCACCGCCTCCGCGATGGCCCGGCCGAGTTCCAGGCAGCGCTCCGGCGTCGGCTGGTTGGGCGGGAAGAACGAGTTGAGGAACACCGGCACGATCGGAATGCGCGCCTCCTGCAGGAAGTAGCGATGCACGAACGACATCGCATGGCTCTCGCCCTTGCCGGGCGGCAGATCGTGCATCACCGCCGGATCGAACTTGTGCCCGCGCAGGCTTTCGATGAGATGCCTGGCGAGCGCCGCATGGACGGGATATTCGGCCCCGGTTCCCGGCTCCAGCCGGCGATCCTTCGCCCGCACCACCCAGCTTTCCGCATGCTCCCCGGAACGCGGGCCGTTGGCGATGGTCTCGCCGCAATAGACCGCAAAGGACGGCATGTTGCTGGCGTCGAACAGCTCTTCCTGATCGTCCCCGACGACAATCAGCGCGTCGAGCCCCGCCGTGCGGATGTCCTCGTGCAGGCGCTTCAAGGCGGCATGCATCTGCTCGTAACGCTGCCTGATCTTGTCGGGCGCGATGCGATCGCCCGCATCCGCCGGCGCCGATGCCAGCAGTTCGTCGAACGTGCGCCGCTTGCCGTCAGGATCGACAAGCGGCGTGGTCCGGTCAAACTCGTCGAAGTGATGCAGCCAGTCCGAAAGATCGCTGGTCACCATGATGCCGTGAGATGATCCGAATGCCGTGGTCAGTTGCGCCATGTGCTTTCCCGCTTCGGCCGTAAGGGCCGTTACCGGGAACCATGCGCGAGGGCATCGGGAAGACTCCTTGACGGAAATCAAATCCCCCCCGAACGCGCGGCAGCAATGCGCGGATCAATTCCCTTTCAGCGCCTCGCCGAGCAGCCGGCGGCATTCGCCCAGGCCGTCGAGCGCCATTTGCAGTTGCAGGGTCTGCTCGCGCGACAGGGCGGGAGCAGGCCGGGCGTCGGCGGCATGCGTCGGCGGAGCCGGATCGTTGAACCGCGGCTCGCGGCGGCCGCCTGCATCCGGCGTCTCGGCTTCGTCCACGGCCTTGCCGTCAACGGCGTCCAGCTCGTCCTCTTCAGACGCGTCCGCATCCGTTGCGTCGGATTCGTCCCTGCGGAAGGAAGGCAGCAGGCCCAGCAGGCCGCGGCCGCGCCCGGAGGCGCCATCGCTCTCGTCCGCCTCCGCTTCCGGCTCTGCGGCTTCGTGCGGCGGCTGCGCCGCTTCCTGCCACACGGTCTGGACGAAGCCGACGCCCTGCTCGCGCAGAATGCGCTGCACGCCGCGGATCGTGTAACCTTCGCTATAAAGAAGATGGCGGATGCCCTTGAGAAGGCCGACATCCTCCGGCCGGTAGTAGCGCCGGCCGCCGCCGCGTTTCATCGGCCGGATTTGCGGGAACCGGCTTTCCCAGAAACGCAGGACGTGCTGCGGCACGTCGAGATCGTCCGCGACCTCGCTGATGATACGAAATGCGTCAGGTGCCTTGTCCAAGGCGGCCTCGCCGTTCGTTATAACTCAGCTACTTACGCAGGAAACTTCGACTCGTGTCAACGCGGTGTGACGGCTGCCGGCGCGGCCGGCGCCTGCGCGGCGCTGAGCGGCCCGGCGTTAATCTGCTGCTTGAGGATGGCCGACGGCTTGAACACCATGACCCGGCGCGGCGAAATCGGAACTTCCTTGCCGGTCTTGGGATTGCGGCCGATGCGCTGGCCTTTCTTGCGGACGACGAAGGAGCCGAACGAGGACAGTTTCACGGTCTCTCCGCGTTCCAGACAGTCGGTGATTTCCTTGAGAACGAGCTCGACCAGCGCAGCCGACTCGGTGCGGGACAAACCAACTTTCTGGTAGACGACCTCGCAGAGGTCCGCGCGTGTTACCGTCTTTCCGGACATGGCCCCGCCCCGCTTCGATGGCTGATCGCGCCTTGAGAAATTCTCTTTGACTTTTCAAGGATATAACAGTGACAAAACAAGTCAATCGGGTCAACCCGCCCGGTTCGGACGGAATTACCACCGGATCAGCGCTGCGCCCCAGGTGAATCCGCCGCCCATCGCCTCCAGCATGACGAGATCGCCACGCTTGATGCGCCGGTCGGCCACGGCGTCGCATAACGCCAGCGGGATCGAGGCCGCCGAGGTGTTGCCGTGGCGGTCCACCGTGACGACGACCTTCGCAGGATCGATCCCGAGCTTGTGGGCGGAGCCGTCGATGATGCGCTTGTTGGCCTGGTGCGGCACGAACCAGTCGATATCCTTCGCGCCGTAGCCGGTCGCCCGGAACGCATCCTCGACCACGTCGGTCACCATCGCCACGGCGTGCTTGAACACCTCCCGGCCTTCCATCCGCAGGTGCCCGACCGTCTGGGTCGAGGACGGTCCGCCATCGACATAGAGCTTCGACTTGTGCCGCCCGTCCGAACGCAGGTGGGTGGTGAGCACGCCACGGTCCTCGCGCGTGCCCGGCAGGTCCTGCGCCTCCATCACGATCGCCCCCGCCCCGTCCCCGAACAGCACGCAGGTCGTGCGGTCGGTCCAGTCGAGGAGGCGCGAGAAGGTCTCCGCGCCGATCAGCAGCGCGCGCTTGTAGGCACCGGTGCGCAGCAGGGCGTCGGCCGTCGTCAGTCCGTAGACAAAGCCCGAACAGACCGCCTGCAGGTCGAAAGCGGCCCCGCCGGTGATGCCGAGCGCCGCCTGCACGGTAACGGCGGTCGCCGGAAAGGTCTGGTCCGGCGTCGAGGTCGCGAGCACGATGAGGTCGATCGAGGAGGCTTCGACCCGTGCGCTGGCGAGCGCGGCATGCGCCGCCTGGATCGCTAGATCGGACGTGAGTTCGCCGTCCGCGGCCACGCGGCGCTCGTGGATTCCGGTCCGCTGGACGATCCATTCGTCGGAAGTATCGACTCGCGACGCCAGTTCCGCATTGGTGACGACGCGGGCCGGCAGATAGCAGCCGCAGCCCAGGATGACCGAACGCAACGTCACGATACCGCCTCGGCGATGCGCGCGGTGCCGAGTTCATCGGAGATCGGGCGGCGCAGGGTTTGATTGATCTTTTCCAGCAAGCCGTAGCGCGCCATGTCGTAACCCATGTCCACCGCGGCGGCGAACCCGTCGCTGTCGGTGCCGCCGTGACTCTTGATGACGACCCCGGTCAGCCCGAGCAGCACTCCGCCGTTGACCTTGCCGGGGTCCATCTTCTCGCGTAGCACCGCGAAGGCGCGGCGCGCGAACAGGTAGCCGATCCGCGCCCGCAGG
>Ga0182735_1000724_pt1 | contig 24405 bp, 25 predicted proteins | sample eDN5th30CKraftMG_FD_128524 | JGI IMG/M metagenome (GOLD analysis project Ga0182735, IMG submission 128524) | Enriched Miracle-Growth compost microbial communities from Emeryville, California, USA - eDNA 5th pass 30_C Kraft MG (version 2) (version 2) ...
CATGGGTCAGAAGATCATAGGGCAGGCGCTGGTCGCGAAGGACGGCTTTTCTGCGCGATATGACCTCGATCGCATCAAGGGTGTGTTCTCCAGGCCTGAGCACAAGCTGGCCGGTGAAAACTATAATGGCCGCATTCTCATTCTCGATGCGGCCAAGGGCGGCGTTGCGACGGCGTGGATGCTGTACGAGATGGCGGCACGGAAAATCGTGCCGGCTGCGCTCGTTCTCAACGCCGTTAACCCGATCATGGTGCAGGGTGCAGCGCTTGCTGGCATGACGCTGCTTTCGGGTTTTGATGCGGATATTACCAAGTCCATTGCCAACGGCGCGAAGGTGGAAATCGAGCCCGGCGGCGATAGCCCGTTCATTCGGGTCATTTAATGGATTTGGCAATATGATGAGGACTGCGTCTCACCGCTAATCTTTCGGCGCGTCGAAAAGGCACGTCCATGCTGTCGCACAATCGATGCTTGTCGGTGACAGCGTTCAACAAGGTTTCGGCGAGCGATAGATGAAGCTGATTTGAGATCCGATCTCTTGCCTTTATGCAGATCATGTCAATCAAACCATTGGGTTCTTCATGTTGAGCTCTCAAAATCTGATCGTAATTCTTTCAGATGAACATTCAGCCAAAGCCTTGGGCTGCTACGGCCATCCTCTTGCTTACACGCCTAATCTCGACCGACTGGCATCAACGGGAGTTCGTTTTGATGCGGCTTATTGCAACTCGCCCGTTTGCATTCCGTCGCGCGCATCAATCGCTACCGGCAAGTACATCAACCAAGTAGGTTTTTTCGACAATGCTGATCCTTATGATGGATCCATCACAAGTTGGCATCATCGGCTACGCTCGACGGGACATCGAGTGGTCTCGATTGGGAAACTGCACTTCCGATCGGTTGAGGACGATAATGGCTTCAGTGAAGAAATTATCCCCATGCATGTCATCGAAGGAAAGGGAGACCTGATGGGTCTTGTCCGGGAAAATTTACCGCGGCGGGGCATGTCTTGGAAAATGGCAAAACTGGCAGGCCCTGGGGAGTCGCCCTACACTTTCTACGATCGCGACATTACGGCGAGGGCACAAACGTGGTTGAGAGAAGATGCGCCGAAGTATAGCGACAAGCCATGGGTGCTTTTCGTATCGTTGGTTTGTCCGCACTTCCCGCTAACTGCCCCGCCGGAACATTTCTATCGTTATTACAACGATCCCCGACTAGTTTCTCCCAAACTCTATGAGCGCGATAAGCGACCTGCGCATCCGTACTTATGCGATTATGCTAGCAGTTTTGTTTACGACGAATATTTTGATACGCCCGACAAGTTACGGCGTGGTTTGGCGGGATACCTCGGGCTTTGCAGTTTCTTAGATGAAAATGTTGGGAAGCTGCTGAGTTGTGTGAAAGATGCTGGTCTCGAGGAGAAAACTCGGGTCATTTATACCAGTGATCACGGCGATAACATGGGCGCCCGTGGTCTATGGGGTAAATCAACAATGTATGAGGAAACAGCGGGCGTGCCTTTTATCATGGCAGGGCCAGATGTACCTCGCGGCAAGACATGTGAAACACCAATCTCATTGGTGGATCTATATCCCACGATCTTGGCCTCATCCGGGGAAGAGTTGAATGGCGAAGAGGAGGCGAATCTGCCGGGTACCTCGCTATTCGAGATCATTGAAAAGCAACCAAAGGATAGGGTGGCGTTCTCCGAATATCATGGGATGGGCACTACACGGCCCGCTTTCATGGTGCGAGATCGGCGTTGGAAATATGTGGATTATCTTGATTACCCACCGCAGCTGTTTGATCTCGAAAACGATCCAGAGGAATTAACGGACCTCGCGGGAATTCCAGAATACCAAGAGGTTGAAGCCAGAATGCGCCGTCGACTTGGTGAGATTTGTAATCCAAAAGATGTGGATGCGAGAGTGCGGGCTCGTCAAAAGGCTCAGTTGGAAAAAAATGGTGGGCGCGAGGCGGTTATCGCGCGTGGTGATCTGGGATTCTCACCTCCGCCCGGTGTTGCTGCAGAATTAGGCTAACTTCGATACCTCAAAGAAGATCGACAGCAAATTATTGTCGGATGGCCCGCCGAGGTCGCTCGATCGCGCTACTACGTGTCGTCCAGTCTGACCACGATGGTCCCGGCTTCAACCTGCGTCCACCACCAATAAACTAAGGCGTTTCTCGCACTTTTCGCGTTTTCAAATCGATTACCGCACCAGAAACGTCCTTCTTCCGTTCGCGCTTTGGCACCTGCTGCGCGATCTTGTTCACGGCGTCGGACAGATGATCGGGTGGTGGTGACCGTAGGTGTCGAGCAGGATCTTCAACGACATGTCGAGATAGCCCGCCGACTGCCACGGATCGGCGGCCTGCGGCGAAACATCATCGAAGCCGGACAGTTCTACTGCATGGGCGAACCCGGTTTTCACTGACTTGATCGGCTTGCGGTTGAACTCCACGAAATGTTTGGCGTCGGGATTGATTCGATGCCAGCGGCGCAGGCGCGCCAGCAGACGCCCCGGCAGCGGGACGGCGGGCTGCCTTTGTTGGTGATGGCCGCGCAGCGCTTGCGCCGGTAGTAGATGCCTTGGTCTAGATCGACGTAGGAACGGCCGATCGCCGGAATCGGAGAGGCTGCCGCGATGGCGCCTGCACGGCTGCCGCTGTAGAGGCCGATCAGGATGAACTTGGCGATGTGTCGCAATGGCCGCAAACCGCGCAATCGATCCAGTGATGGGGAAGGTGGTATCGCGGACGATAGCAGGAGGTTAGCGAACTGATCCTGTGTCTTCTAACTGTTGCCAAAGACGGTCAGACTCTTGCAGAAGTCTGTCCTCTACTGAGGCTCTCTCTATTGTGATCTTTGCCGATCGTGGGATGAGATGACTGAAATTACTTATATGCAATATTGATACGAGGACACCCTGATCTACTTTGCGTGTGCTGCTTGAGTTAACTTGTCGTCGTGAAAAAGGAGAAGAGTGATGGAACAGCAAAAGCCAATCGATGACGAACTGTCACGCCGGAATATGCTGAAGTTTGCCGGTGCAGGGCTCGCGGTCACAGCTCTGGCGGCGTCGGCGACGGCTGCCCATGCGCAGGTGCCGGAGGAGGCAAACACGACACCCCTCAATATCGTCCGTAAAGGTATCGATAAATCGTTCGAGGTTTTTAACATCGACATGCTCGAGGCGCAGGCCAAAAATGTTTATAGCGAAGGCGTTTATGTCTTCATGGCGAACGGCTCGGGTAAGCAATGGACTCTTCGTGAGAATCAGCGGGCGTGGGATGATTATGTCTTTACACCCAACCGCATGAACGGCATCGTTCGCGAAAAGATCGATCTTTCCGTTACGATATTCGGCGAGAAGCTGCCGCATCCGATCATCATCACACCCTTCGGCAGCCACTCGCTGCATCATCCCGCAGGCGAAATCGCGACAGCCCGGGGCGCTGCCAAATCCGGTGGTTTGCTCTCCGTATCGAGCGCCTCGACCATAAGTATGGAGGATATTGCCAAAGCCTCTTCGGGTCCCAAATTGTTTCAGATCTATCTCGATGTCGACGACGGCTTTTCCCGCGAACTACTTCAAGGTGCCAAGGCAGCAGGATTCAAGGCTATCATCTTGACAGTCGACGCTATCGGCCAGGGCTCTTCGGATCAGTATGAAGCTCTTGGCAAGCCGCGTCCTTGGCTACCCTACGGAAATTTCCAAGGCGGTCGCTCTCCAAAATTCAAAACGGATTTATCTTGGAAGGATGTCGAGATGATCCGTAAAATCACCGGTCTGCCGGTGGTCGTCAAAGGCATCACGCGGGCGCAGGACGCGCGTGCCGCAATTTCGGCTGGCGCGGGTGCGATACAAGTCTCCAATCATGGTGGGCGAGCACTTGATGGTACACCCGCCTCGATCACTGTGCTCCCGGCTGTTGCCGACGAGGTGAAGGGCGAGGTGCCAATCATCCTCGACAGCGGCATCCGCCGCGGCACTGACGTCGTAAAGGCGCTGGCACTTGGTGCAAATGCCGTGGCTGTGGGGCGGCCGATCATGTTTGGGCTGGCGCTGGGAGGCGCAAGCGGCGTCGACAGCGTTCTCAAGTTCTTCCAGGAAGAGACGGTGGATACAGCTCTTCACTGTGGCGTGGATAGCATCAAGGCGCTCGGCAAGGCCCATGTGCGCCACGTCTGATGCGCTGGCGCTTCAAAATCTCACGGCCGGACAAACGTCCGGCCGTGTCTCCGCCGTAATCAGTCGGCGCGCGTGAAGGCGGCAGAGATACGCAGATCGACCGCGTCAGGAGTCACGCCTGGCACGCCATAACCCAGTCCGAACTCACTTCGTTTAATCTGCGTCGTCGCCGAAAAGCCAGCTTGGAGCTTTTTGCTCATCGGGTTTACCCCAGCGCCGAAAAATTTGGCATCCAGCGTAATCGGCTTCGTGATACCCTTTATCGTCAGATCACCTTCGATCTTTGCCTTGCTGCCACTCGCTTGAACTGACGTTGAAACAAAGGTGGCAGTTGGATGTTTGCCCACGTCGAAAAAATCGGCGCTTAGCAAATGTTTGGTGAAGGCTGGCGATGTCGTGCTCATGTCGGCGACCTTGAAACTTACCATCACTTTCGCCGCCGAGGGCTTGGACGGATCGAACTCCAGCGTCCCACCGCTCGCAGCGATGGCGCCACTGAGTGGTGAAATGCCCATGTGGTTGACCGTCCAGACCACCAGCGTGTGATCCGTGTCGGCCTGATAGTGTCCAGCCGCGACCCGGGATGAATCTGGGGCGCCGGGAAGTGGTGATTGCGCAAATACAGGCGTAGCAGTCGCGAGTGCCGCAGCAAGTGCGATGGTAACAGCGCGCGTCTTCATAGTGCCTCCACGATTAGCTTTCAGGATTGGGATTCAAGATAACAGGCAGGGGAAGGTCGACAATCTGGTGGGGAACTCGCGTGCGATCTCCGATATATTCGGGTGCATCGCTAGGTGTCGATTGATCTGGTGAGCTCAGAGCCGTTTTGCAAGATCGTTTTCGTCGTACACCAGTGAGGCATGGAGGTTCCGTATCTCGGCGATCAAGAAATCCGGCAAGGTTGGCAGCGGCGCAGGCTTGGTGCCCGATCGAATGGCGTCGGATAATGCCGCGAGCGTATGTTTGATCCTTTCCATACCATTGGGGCCAAACAGCGTATGGGCCATGTCGGGGGCTGCATCCACGCCCGCATCTTCGAGCGACCAGCAGGTAGACAGAATACGATAGGCCAGCCGTTGCACCGCAACGACCGCGGGCCAGGACCGCTCGGCGACGTCGCGATGCCGGGGCGTGGCGCCCACACTAGTATCATAGGCTTGAAGCAAGGCGATGGTGCGGTGCTGCAGGTCGCGACGCGCCAGTCGAGAAGCGTGCGTCGCCACCATCCCATTGGCGGTATAACCAAGCACGGTTTCCAGCGTCGCCAGTGTACGGATGAGCTCTTGTGGAATGCGTACCGCGACGCTGCGCGGCGTCGTCATCGCGAGAACAATGAGTCCCGTCACGCAGCCGATAAAAGTATCGACGCCGCGTGCCCAGAGTAAATGCCCGATGTCCGGCACCGGGTGTCCGCCCGCGGCGATGGTGAGAGCCGCGGCCGTAATGAATACGACGGCCAGTGCATAGTTACGGATCACGGTCATCTCGATGACGAACTGAAGCAGCATAAGCATCAGTACGAGCCATGGACCCTGCGGATGGGCCGCGAGAATGGCTCCGGCCAGGATCAGACCGACGAGGGTGCCACCCATCCGCTCAATGCCGCGTTGCAGGCTTCGGACCCAATCAAGCCCCTGGTACAGGATGAGGACGGCCGCCGCCATCGCCCAGTAAGCGCGCTCGAGGCCGAGCGCTGCTCCGATTGCCCCGGCAATCGCCGTCGCAATACCAACGCGTGCTGCGATGAGCAGGGCTGGTGACCATGGCCGCAGGCTTTCCTTTAATGAATCCAGCACTCCATAGTGACCAAGCGGAACATGCGTCGGGTCGGTGTGCTCGATTTGTTTCGAGGGAGTCATCGCCCGCGCAGCGAGGAGGCGTGCCCTCTCAGCGGTAGCTGCAAGTGAGGGATTAGCTTTGGTAGGAGCGTTCATGATGCTTGCGAAGAGCAGGTTCAATTCGCGATTGATCGCACGCAGGCGGCTCAAGGAGCCATTGGGGCGAGGCCGGGTAGGCTGGTGTGTGACCAGCGTGGTCCAGGACTCGTGCATGGCAAGCGCTGCCGCGTGGCGGGCAGCATCTTCGTTGAGTGTGCCAATTGCCTCGACGAAATGCGCGATGGCCGCTCCCGCTGCCGCGACTGCTGCTCGTTCCGGACCTCTGGGCCAGACGAGGGCGCCAGCCATGTGGGCCAGCCACGCAAATGATCCTCCGGTCATAATCAGAAGGCCAATTTGCACAGGAGTGAGGCTGTCTATGGGCATGGCGGTGCCGGCGGCGCAGGCGAGTGCGAACATGTACGCGCCTGGTGGTCCGACCCGTAATGCATTGCACAGGAATGTGGCGACCATAGCAATCAGGACAATGACCGGTACGACGAGGAGCGGTGTCTTGGATGCCGATACGCCGAGAGCCACAGCCAGTGCGAAAGATGCCGCGATCACGGCAAGATAGATCGCGCGGTTAAGATAGGGACGATCGCTTCCATATAAGGACGTAAAGGCCCCGAGGGTGGCCATCAGTCCGGCGGTTACCTCGCCCGCGCTCCAGCCGATCAGCACCGGAACGCCCGTGCAAATGGCGGCTCGCGCCGCGAATGGCCACCGCCGGCCGGCCGGGCGCAACTTGAACAGCGCAGCCAGCCGCAAGGAAGGTGATGGCGGCGCGGGCGGAGTCGACAGAGTCATTTAAGTCGCGCTCATTGATTGTGTCCACGCCACTATAGGTGCGTAGCCTTTCTGACGCTCATCGAATCCTCCCTCAAAGTCCGAGATCGCGAAGGTCAGGGCCGTTGGGTACGATGCCGTTCGGATTGAGCGACTTGATCGAATAATACCCCTTCTTGATGTGATCGATATTGACCGTGCCACGGACTCCGCGACGCTCAAGCACGCGTTTCAGATAGGCGGAGAGATTGGGATATTCGGACAAGCGACGCTTATTGCATTTAAACAGGCCGTGATAGGCGGCATCGAAGCGCACCAGGGTCACGAACAGACGAATGTCGGCTTCGGTAAACGGTGCGCCGAGCAGGAATGGACCATTGGCCAGACGTATTTCCAATTCGTCCAACATATCGAAAACGCCTTGATAGGCTTCATCATAAGCGATTTGTGTGGTGGCGAAGCCGGCTCGATAAACGCCGTTATTGAGCGCGGGATAAATGCGCTCGTTGAGCGTATCGATCTGCGGGCGCAATGCTTGCGGATAAAGGTCAACGCTTTCGTCTGCGAGACTGCCAAATCCGGAATTGAACATACGGACGATTTCAGCGGACTCATTATTGACGATAGTCTTACGTTTCTTGTCCCACAGAAGGGGAACTGTCGCTCGTCCGCAGATTTGAGGATCGGCTTGGGTATAAAGCTGATGTAGATAGGTCGCGCCATTCACATCGTCGCGGATGGAGCCGGGATAGTCGCCGAAACGCCAGCCCTGCTCGGTCAATGCGGGCTCTACGACAGATATCGAAATGACATTCTCAAGCCTCTTCAGTTTGCGAGCTATCAGCGTGCGCGAAGCCCAGGGACAGATATAGGCGACGTAAAGATGATAGCGGTCTGCTTCTGCGGCAAAGCCGCTTTCCCCAGAAGGTCCTGCGCGGCCGTCGGGAGTGATCCAGTTGCGAAAGCTGGAGGTCTGACGGACAAAGCCGCCTTTTTCGTCTTTAGACTGGACCGGCTGCCAATCGGATGTCCATTTTCCATTCACTAGCATGATAAGATCCTCAAACACCGGTTTGAAAACGAACCTAGGCTCGCCACTATTCCAATAAAGTCCGCTTGCAACCACCAATCCTTGTAGCGCCTGCTCGCGAATATTTGTGGCGGGGCAACTGTTATCGTGATGATGCGGGTCGATTGTCGCCGGTTGGCTCGAGTGCGCTTAGAAATTTGGCGACGAGACCCGTCAGGGTCACGATTTCGATAGCGTTGAGGCCCTTTCCGAGGAGCTTCCCATCTGAGGCCAGCACCTTCATCATTGCGCGCTCAACGGTTATTCGGCCTGCTTTGGTCAGCCGTACCGGCTTGCTTCGTTTGTCCGACCTGCTTTCGTTCCGAGTAACAAACCCAAGTTCTTCAAGACAATAGAGCGCCTTGGTGAGGCCGCCCGAGGAAATGAGAACCGCCTGATAAAGATCGGTGGGAGTGAGCTCATATGGACGACCGGCACTTCGGAGTGCCACTAGAATTTCGAACTCGGTGAAGCTCAGCCCGTGCCGTTCTGCCTGCCGGTTGGCATTTGCCCGAACGAGATCATTGAGACGATAGACCCGCATCATCAACTCGCTCGTTGAATTGGCCGCTTCAGGCCAATTCTGGCGAAGGAGGGTCAGGACCTTTTCGGCTGCGTGTTTATCTGCCATTTGCGGCCTCAAGCACTGTTTCGTGATTTCTTCCGTATCTTTCTTGAAAGGTAGCAATCGGCTACTTATCTTTCTAGAAAGATAATAGCACTTTTTGCACTTGTGAAGGTGACCATGACCACAAATTTGGCTGCGAACACCATTTGGGACACCAGAGTTGGCTATGGCTTGCTCTCTCGCTCATTGCACTAGTTAATGGCATTACTTTTCGGGGTTCAATTTGTGTCGGCACTCCTTCACGCCTTCTTGCGTGATACTGCGATAGAGCGCTTTTTCTGGTCGACCCATTATTCAGTCGGATTCACGCTCTTTGGCCTGGTAATCCTCCGGGCAGGATGGGGTTTGATGAACCTGCGTCGCCGTGTGCGTGGCGGCAGTTCGTTGCTGGAGCGCGCGGCAACACTCGGGCATCTCTCGATGTATATTCTGATGATCGTCGTGCCGAGCCTCGCGATTATGCGCGCGATCGGAAATACTCGTGGCCTGTCTGTGTATGGTGTCCAACTGGTTGCGCCGGGAGGTGAATCAAACCTGCTTTTGACTGCTCCGGCCAACTTGGCTCATGGACTGCTGGGTTGGATTCTTCTCACTCTCATTATTGGCCATATCGCCATGGCGTTGTTGCATGGCGTCGTCTGGCGCGATCCCACGTTGGATCGGATGACCAAGGGCTGGAGTGCCAAATCTGCGGCTTCGAGATCGTAAACACTCGGAGATCCGAATAGTCAGTCAGATTCAGATGCAAAGAAAGATACGCGCACTCCGGATAAGAAGCCGGACGTTTTCATGCTTCCCCAATGCCATTATTGGAGAGATTCTATGCCCGAATTTTCCGCCTTAGCTATCGTCGCCACGGCAAATGCAAACCGCTATTTACAGCAGCTGTGCAAGCATTGGGCCCATCACTTGCCAGTCGAGTTGAGTTCCGATCGGGGGGACGTGACTTTTCCTAAAAATCTGCGTGGTGCCGATGACCCTGGCGATGCAACGGCTGCTTTTTATTCGGTTGAGAGTGGGTTGAAAATTGAAATTCATGCCACGTCCATGGAGCAGCTTGAGCGATTGAAAGGCGTGATTGCACAACATCTTGACCGTTTTGCTTTCCGCGAAGCTCCGCTTGTTTTTGACTGGACGTAATAGGCGCGATATTCCGGTCGGCAAATCCCGAGCGGTCGAGGAATACAAAGCATCTTGCAATCGTGCATAAATTCAAACCCGATGGCTCCATTTCCTTAATCTGTGATCAGGCAGCATCTGCTCGACAGGAGTTTCAACTTGGGATCAAGGTATCGCTTGATATCTTCCAGTGATTGAAGCGATGCCTGATTTAGATTCTTGGTGCCGTCGCTATTGCGGAGGCCTATATTGGTGGCGCGGACAAGCTGTTCGACGCGAGTGGTAAACTCGTCAATGATGAAATCCGGAGGTTTCTGGAGGGGTTCATGCGCTCCTACGCCACATGGATCGACGCAAATCACGGATAATAAATCACGGATAATAGCGTCGCTTTAAAACGACCAACGTTCTAGTGTGGCTATATCAATCCGGGGAGCCGTGAATGAGCGGTGAGATTAGTGGACGTTTGATCGCAGCGGCGCGCGCCTTGACCGGTATTGGCCAGGCAGACTTTGCCCATGCGGCTGGGATCTCCTTGGAGGCGTTAAGTATTATGGAGGCAGGCGGAAGCGCGTTGCTCCGGTCCGATCAAGACACCGAGGCGGTAAACCGAGCCTTCGCCCATTTTGGGGTTATCATTATAGACGAGTCTGACGGAATGGGCGCCGGAGTCAGATTGAAATTCACTCGTCAGGACGCAAAGCGGATTGCTCGCTTGGAAGGCGAGGGCGGGATCGTCGGTTCGGACGACTCACTATAATTCTCCATTGCGAAGGTGTTCGCAGCAGATTCGCCAATAACAAGTCGGCGGTTTTCTTTTCTGAGAATTTCCGATGCCAAAAGGGATGAATTCTTCGACATGGTAATGGCTCCAATACGTTGAAGCCTATCTTCGCGTCTTCCTGTGATCTAAAGATTTTAAGCCGAGCCATCTGGTGGTCGATGTGGTGATACGAATGATGCATTTAACGCGAAGTACGATGGATGCCGCTTGGCAGCCGCTTGGAATGAGCCCTTGTCGTAAATCGCCAGAAGTGTTTTGGGGCTCGAACTGATATTGTTACAGCCCAAGCTCGGCAACGATTTCTTTCGCTGATTCTTTGAGAAGCGGCGCATAGCTGAGCGCTGTCTCAACGGACATTCTGAAGCTGGGTGCGTGAATCGAAAGCGTTGCGATGACGGTGTTGTCTGACCGCCGCAATGGGACTGAAACGCCGATCAGCCCGCGATGGTATTCTTCCTTGTTCATCGATAGATCGTTTTTCCGAATCATGCGGCATTCTTCTTCCATCGCATCCAGATCGACGATAGTGGTGTCGGTAAATTTCTCACGGTGAACGCTGTTGAGAAGCGCGCGCCGGTTCTTCTCGGACATCTGGGCGATTAAGAGCTTTCCTGACGCGGTCGCGTGGATGGGCACGCGAGAGCCGGACTGCAATTGCATGCGTAGCGGCCAATCGCATTCGACGCGCTCGAGGTACAGGACCTCATGATTTTGCAAAACCGAAAGGTTGCAGGATTCTTTTATGCGATCGACGAGTCTTTGCATGATGCCGCGAACGATAGGCTGGCGTGCCTGCGCAACCAGTGCATCGACTGAGAGACGCAGCCACGACGCGCCGACCGTGTATCCGCGGCCGCTGAGATCGCGTTGGACGAATCCAACGTCCTCAAGCTGGAGAAGGAGACGATGGACCGACGGCTTCGGCATGTCCGATTGTTCGGCAAGGTCTGCGAGCGACAGAGGCTCTTCTGCCGCAGCGATCGCCTGAAGCAAGCGCGCGGCCTTTTGAACCGCGGTCATCTTGCTGTCTGAGTCGTCGCTCGCCTTCGTTGCCATGGTCTGCCAAACGTTAGATTGCTTTCGAATTATTCCAGTTCTTTCCAGGCGCCGGCACGGTCGGTCGCCTGTTGTCTTACAGTGTCTAAATTAATTGTCGGGATGTTTCCATCGAGAATGACGGAGGCTCCCTCGCATTTCAGCGTCGGCTCGAGAAGTTGGACTGGGGTCTTCAGAAATCCATTCATTTCGCCGGCGGTTTTGACGTTGCCAAGCGCCACGCAAAGCTCCATCCAGCAGCCGAGGTCTGTTGCGACGCCGTTGCCGAGAACCGCGGTCATGCCGCGATCGGAGATTTGCCGCAGGCCGTTCTCCAACGTATTCAGTCGACCCAGTTTCATTAGTTTGAGTTTGATGTAATCGGCGCATTTCAGATCCGCTGCCCGATCTATGTCGCTTAGCGAATAGATCGATTCGTCGAGCATCAGAGGGACCTTACTGACCTTGGCGATGGCGGCGGCGGAATCCCAATCTTCCGCAGGGCAAGGCTGTTCGACGAGTTCAATATCCTGCGGCTCAAGTCGGCTCAGAAAATGGATGGCTTGATCCCGCGTATAGCCCTGATTGCCATCGACCCGTAATTTCGCCCGCCCATTGACGATTGTCCGGACAACGTCGACCTGAGTGAGATCCGCATCGGGCTCCCAGCCGATTTTGACTTTCAGCGTTTTGTAGCCGCCCCCGAGCAGGGTTTCGACTTCCTGCTCGAGCTTGTCGCGATAGTCAGCCTTGCCATTCACCGTGCCAAGCAGTTCGAAGCGGCCACTGCGTCGCAGGATGGGATTTCCTGTCAGCCAGTCGAGTGCGGTGAGGAATGCTGTTGCCGTGAACGGCGCACTCTCCAGCATCTTATCGCATGCCGAGATAAGTTCGTGGGTTGTCTTGCAGCGTTCCGTCAGATCCTGCGCCAATGACCAGCCCTGTTCGATCGTTTCATCGGTGTAGCCGGGCAGGATGGTTGCTTCGCCCCAACCGATGCCGGCTTCGCTGAGGACAGCCACCAGCAGCACGTCGAAATGCGTCTGCTCACCGAACGCAAGCCGATACGGCACGGTGAGGGGTAGGCGCAGCTTTGCGGTAGCGAGGGCGATTTTGGAATTTGGAAGGCTTCCAGACATTGTTTTATCGTTCCATTTTCTTGCAAAAAAGGTCTCATTTTTTTGTAGACGAGGTGTGGTTTTGCTGTCAACTTGATCCAGATCAAAAACTGTCAAAACGGCAGAAAACAAAAATCTCAATAAAATCAGGGAGGAGTCGGAATGAAGAAGGTTTGGGCAACTTTCAGTCTCGCGGCCGTCTTGGCGAGTATTTGGATACCGAGTGTGGCGCAGGCCGAGACTTATCCGTCGCGTCCGATCACGTTCATCGTGCCGTGGGGACCTGGTGGCGGCGCCGATCAGGTAGCGCGGATCATCAGCAAACTGGTCGAGCCGGAACTGAAAACGTCTGTGCCGGTGGTGAACATGCCGGGTGCGACGGGCCAGACCGGCTTGACCAAGCTCGTGACCTCGCCGGCGGACGGTTACACCATCGAAGTGATGACCGGCGACACCTTCGCGCTGTTCGCTGCGAAGAATTCACGTTTCAAGATCGAACAGATCACGCCGATCGCGATCATGATCCAGCAACCGTCGGGTTTCTTCTCGAATGCGACTGGTCCGCTGCAAACCTGGGATGACGTGCAGAAGGCCGTCACCGACAAGGAATTGCGCATGGCCGTGACGGGCTATGGCAGCCCGGACGACATGTCGGTCAACTTCTTCAAGAACAAGGGCATGAAATTCCAGAGCGTCGGCTTCGCCGAGCCGGGCATGCGTTATGCATCCGTCGTTGGCGATCAGAGCGACCTTCTTTACGAACAGGCTGGCGATATTCGCAGCTTCATCGACGGCAAGCAGATCAAGCCGGTGCTGTTCTTCAGCAAGAAGCCAGTCGAAGGCTTCAAAGACGTCGCGTACTCGGGCAAGCTTGGGTACAACGTATTCCTTCCCCAATTTCGCGTTGTCATCGTTCGTTCGGGCACGGATCCTGCGATCGTGAAGAAGTTGTCGGCTGCGTTCGCGAAAGTTGCGCAAGCCAAGGAATATCGCGATTACCTCAAGCTGCAATACGCCGAAACCGACAGCTTTGTCGGTCCTGAGGATAGCGTGAAGTTCATGACGAACTGGCTCGGCGAAGCGAACGCTCTCTCGCAGTCCAACGCTGCCACCGCAGCTGCCGCCAAGTAATCGGCATCGATAGCTATGTCGGGTGACGCGATGTCAAGCAAACCAATGCATGGGGGCGCCGATGACGGCGCTCCTGTGTCTCCGCTGAAATGGCTCCGTGAGTTGGGGCCTTATGTCCTGATCGTTGGTGTCGCGATCGTTTTGTATCGCGTCGCGTCGCAGATCTCCTACACCGAGATTCCCGGTCAGATGGGACCGGAGCGATGGCCCAAGATCATCATCGCGCTGCTGATCTGCGTCTGTGCATTCGAGATTGTTCGCCGCGTTGTCGTGACTTTGAGGCCGCGACCTGCTGCGGAACCTGCTGAGGATGAGGGCTTCTCGCAGCAGATGGAAGCGCATCCGATGCTGGTTGCGGCCGCGACGGCTGCTACGGTCGGCTATCTTCTTCTGCTTGGTGTGCTCGGATTTTTCACCGCGAGCGTTCTGTATCTCGCTGCGGTGATGTGGATTGGCGGCGTCCGCAGGCCGGTCTTTCTCGGCGTGCTTTCGCTGACCATCAGCTTCGCATTTTCGTTCTTTTTCATGACGCTGATCTACGTCGCCCTGCCGCTCGGGGAAGGGCCGTTCGCCCGGATTTCCCTGATTGTCATGAAACTCGTCGGCGCCAATTGAGGGCAGTGGAATGGATACCTTTCATCTTTTGATTGCGGGTTTCGCCGAGGTCTTCAAATGGCAGGACATGGTCGCGCTGGTGATCGGCCTGTGCGTCGGCATGGCCGTGTCCGTGTTGCCGGGTCTTGGTCTCGTCATGGGCGTCGTGCTCGCGCTGCCCTTCACTTACTCGATGAGTCTCGAGACCTCGATCATTCTGCTGACCGCCATCTATATGTCCGGCACCTATGCCGGCTGCTACACGGCTATCCTCTACAAAATTCCTGGCGAGCCGATGGACGTCCCGTTGCTATGGGACGGCTGGGCCATGACGATGCGTGGCGAGGCTGCGAAGGCGCTCGGCTGGGCGCTGGTGGCCGCTCTCACCGGAGGTCTCGTGTCCTCTGCGGTGATGGTTAGCCTCGCGGGTCCTTTGAGCAAAGTGGCGTTGAGTTTCGGTGCTCCGGAATATTTCGCCGCTGTCTTCTTCGGGTTGACCACAGTGGTTGCTTTGGCGGGAAAGTCCTTGCCGAACGCGCTGATCAGCATGTGCATCGGCCTGCTGGTTTCCACGGTCGGAATCGATGCCACCTATGGCTCGGAACGATTCACCTTCGGTTCCGACGTGCTCATCAACGGCCTGCCATTTGTGATGGTGCTGGTCGGCATGTACGGCTTTGGCGAAATTCTCGACAAGATCGGGCAGGGCTCAAAGTCTGTCTCCTTGCCAGGATCAACCAGCACCGCGACCAGTCTGCCGTCATGGCGCGAATTGTGGGGGCTTCGTGCGACATTGGCGCGGAGCACGACGATCGGGACTTTGCTGGGCCTTATTCCTGGTGCGGGCGCGACGATCTCGTCCTTCGTATCGTATGGCGTCGAACGCCAATATGGTAAGCGCGGCCGTCAGATCGGCACTGGCATTCCGGAAGGTATAGTTGCCCCGCAGATCGCGTCCACCGCATCGGTGGCGGGTCACATGGTGCCGCTCTTGACGCTCGGTCTGCCGGGGAGCGGTGCCACGGCGGTGATCCTCGCGGCGTTCCTGCTGCATGGCGTGCAGCCCGGGCCTTTCATGCTGAAGAATCCGGATTCGGCGCTGACTGTCTATACGATCCTGGCATCGATGTTCGTGTCGGTGATCGGGATGTGCCTGCTCGGCTTCCTCTGGATCCGCCTTGTCATCAAGGTGCTGAAGGTGCCGCCGGGAATTCTGATCGCGGTGATCGCCATGTTCGCGCTGATCGGCGCCTTTGCCGACCGCAACAGCATGTCCGATCTGTGGGTCGTGGTGGTGTTCGGCGTGCTGGCCTGGATCATGGAGCGGGTCAAGTTGCCGGTGGCGCCCATGGTGCTCGGCGCCATTCTCGGACCGATTGCCGAGGACTCTTTCACGCGCAGCATGATCACCTATCACGACGACTGGACGATGTTCTTCCGATCACCAATCAGTGCGTCGCTGATGTTCCTTGCCTTGCTGTCACTGGTATTCCCGACGCTGAAGAAAATGATCTTCCGCTCTTCGGCGAATCAATCCTCCGACCTGAAGATCGCTAAGGCGGCCGCAGCTGCCAACTCCAACTGATCAATATGCACTCACGTAACTGACGAGAAAGCTATGCCCATCATCGATACCGACGTTCACGAGAGCTTCGCCAGCATCAAGGATCTCGTTCCGTATCTTCCGGAACCATACAAAAGCTGGATTGGAAATGGTGCGTGGCGCGGCTTCAGCCAGCCGTTCGCCTATACCTCGCCGGGCAATGGCAATCGTGCTGACGTGAAAAGCGCCGACGGCTCCGCATCCGTCTCGGACTACAGCTTGATGCGCGAGCAACTCCTTGATCCGTACAAGCTGACCTATGCGGTGCTGACCGGATATTTTTATCCTACCGGACTGAAGCTGCAGTACGGACTCGCCAGCGCGTTGGCGAGTGCCTACAACGACTACGTTCTCGAGCACTGGATTTCCAAGGACAAGCGATTCCTTGGAAGTGTGCAGATCAACGCAAGAGATCCCGAATCCGCGGCGCGCGAGATTGATCGCATGGCCGCGCATCCGCAGATCCGGCAGGTGATGCTGCCCGTGGTGGACGACATCGCCTACGGGCATCCGATGTATCGCCCGATCTTCGCTGCGGCGGAGCGCAACAAGATGATGGTTGCCTTCCATCATACCACGTTCGCGCAAGGGCCTTACGGTATGGGCCTGCACTACATGGAGCGGCATTGCTTGATCCCGATCTCGCTGATGCCGCAGGTTATCAGCCTGATCGCAAACGGCGTGTTCGATGCTTATCCAAACCTTCGGTTCATGATTCTCGAGGGCGGATTTAGCTGGCTTCCGCATGTGATGTGGCGGATGGATCGCGAATATCGCCAGGGCCGCGTCGAAATCCCGTGGGTCAAGAAACTGCCGAGCCAGCATTGCCGTGAGCGGCTGCGGCTTTCCACCCAGCCGACCGAGGACATCAACGGCGAAGACTGGATGAAGCTGATCGACCTGATGGGCACCGACGATATCCTGGTATTCTCGACGGACTATCCTCACTTCGATTTCGACGATCCGAACGCGGCAATCCCCCGCACCTTGCCTGCCGGGACTCGCGACAAGATTCTTTGGAAAAACGCCGCCGATTTCTACGGGCTCGATGTGGGCGCGCCGGCAATCCCCAGTCAGGCCGCAGAGTAAATTATGGCGAAGCATGTTGTCTGCCAGATCTCGGATCTTGAGATCGGAAAAATCGTTCCCGCCAAAATCGGCCGTTCGCCAATCATCATTTCCAAACTGCCGTCCGGAGAAATCCGGGCGGTGGGTGGCCGCTGCCCTCATCAGGGAGCGGAGTTGGAGCATGGCTGTATCTCCGGAACGACGCAAAGCGATGCGGTGAATGAAATGACGTTCTGCAATTACGGCGAGACTCTGCGTTGCCCGTGGCACGGGTTCGAGTTTTCGCTGGTCGATGGCTTGCCTACAGTCAGGGACGAAACCCAGTTGCCGATGAAGCTGCGATTCTACGACGTTCACGTCGAAGGTAACGAGGTTGTGGTCACAACATGATGCTGGTTGAGGTCACTGATCGGAAGGGTGAACCGGTTGCTTTCACGGTCGAGCCTGGCCAAAGGATTCTTCATGCCGGTCTCATGAAGGGGATCGGCCTGCCGCACGAATGCGGAACAGGAACCTGCGGTAACTGCAAGGCTTCGATCGTGACCGGGACGGTCAATAACTTGTGGCCTCAAGCGCCGGGCGCGAAGGTGTGCCGGCGTGCAGGCGAGGTCCTGTTGTGTCAGTCGGCGGCAGCCGGTCCAATCCAGGTCAAATTAAATTCAGCATTTTTAGCTCCGTACCAACCGCCTTGTGCCATCAGAAGCGGGCGGCTGACTCTGAAGCGCATGCTGACGCCGGACGTGGGCCTGTTCGATGTTACGCTTGACGAGCCGATCAAGTATCTGCCGGGACAATTTGTCCTTCTGTCTCTTCCAGGTATCGAAGGGCCTCGGGCCTACTCCATGATCAGCCATCAGCCGGACGAGGCGCGCTTGAGTTTCCTCATTCGGCGCGGTCAGGATGGCAAGTTCACGTCGCACATCTTCAGGGGCCAATGCGACGAGGACGTCGAGGTCTTCGGCCCCCTTGGCCGTGCAACGTTTACAGCCGCCGAGCAGCGACCGTTCGTTGCGATCGCCGGAGGTTCGGGTATCGCGGGCATACTTGCGATCATCCGCCACGCGCTTGCCAACGACCACTTCGTGCCACATCCCTCGCATTTGTTTTTCGGTCTGCGCCATCCCGATGCGAGCTATCTGCTCGATGAGCTTTCGGAATTCGTCCAAGCTTCCTCGGGGCAGTTACAGGTGACAGTGGCATTTTCGGATGTCGCGAGCGCAGAAGCGCTAGAGGCGCGATATTCGTCGCTTCAGTTTGGATTCGGGCCCGTGCACGAAATCGCGGGCGATCACATTCGGGCAGCGGTGAAAACAGACGGCGCGCAGAAGTCTCTCTTCTTTGTCGGCGGACCGCCGCTGATGGTGGATGCGACCATGCGCGCCCTGATTACCCAGTGCAAGATCAGTCCAACAGAGATTCGTTATGACCGTTTCGGCTGACACCTGGCAGCCCTTGGGGCCTCTCGAAGACATGGAAGAAGGCGAGCGGCGGGAAGTCACGCTGCCGACCGGAAAAATCATCCTGCTCATCAGGGCGGAGGGAAAAATCCATGCCGTGTGCGCCGATTGCCCGCATCAGGATACACCGCTTGCAGAAGGCTCCGTTGAGGGGACGGTCCTGACTTGCCCATTGCATTTCTGGCAGTGGGACATCCGCACCGGCGAGGAAATCGGTCTTGCAGAATTGCCGTTGGAAATTTTCGAGTTGCGCCATGAAAACGGCGAGTGGTTCGTTCGTGCATAGTCATTGCCGCTCTTGGTTACAGAAGCTGATGATTGAGGAAGGCGAGGGCGGATGGATTGGCTAGCCGTTTCAGGAGCGGTATTGGCTGTCACCGCCGCGTCTTTCGTGCGCGGCTTAACCGGCTTTGGCTTTGCCATTGTTGCGATGCCGCTGCTTGCACTTGTGTATCCGCCCGCCCTTGCCGTTCCTGTCGCAACTCTGCTGCAAATTCCTTCCGGTCTGCCGACGGTGCTGCGCGACTGGGACGACACGAATTTTCGGGCAGCTTGGATCGCATGGATAGGTGGCATGCCCGCCTTGATCCCCGGCGTTTTCCTGCTTGGCGTTCTGCCTGCCGATGTCATGCGCTTGATTGTCGGGGGCGCAGTTATTTTCTCGACGGTGGCGCTGGCGATGGGCCGGAAGCTTTACCGCGATCCCAAGCCATATGAACTGGTTGGGGCGGGCGCTTTGAGCGGCTTGATGCAGGGGGCTGTCGCAATGGCTGGCCCGCCGATCATTTTGCTTATCCTGGCGTCTTCGTGGAGCGCTGCGCGCTGCCGCGCCACTCTGTCATTCACTTTTCTTCTGCTCGGAACGGCAAGTCTCGTATTCGGGACTCTTCATGGCATCGTGAACAAGGAAAGCCTGGTGATCGCGATCATCACCGTGCCGGGCCTTCTGCTAGGCCAGGCGATCGGCGCGTACCTTTTCGTGCGGATCGATGGTCAGCGCTACCGAAGCGTTTCAACGATCTGCGTCGCTGTTGCGGGGCTTTTGGTTGTCGTGCGTGGCCTGATGTCGATTTTCTGAGAGGGCGCATCTTCATGAGAGCTATCAATATCAATGCCTTCGGCGGTCCCGAGGTTTGCGAAATTCGTGAGACGGCAGTGCCAACCCCCGCCGAAGGCGAGGCACTGGTGCGTGTGGCCTATGCCGGCGTGAACTTCATCGACGTTTACATGCGGAATGGGACATACGCGCGTTCACACACCTACAAGACGCCGTTGCCAATGGTTATCGGCATGGAGGCATCCGGTACGGTCGAGGCACTCGGCAGCGGTGTCACTGATCTGAAGGTCGGTCAGCGCGTTGCTTTTTGTTTGTCGCGCGGCTCGTACGCTGAATATGTATCGGTGCCTGTGTGGAAGCTGGTTTCGCTGCCGGACGATATCTCATTCGAACTCGGCGCCGCCGCCATGCTGCAGGGTTGCACGGCGCATTATCTGAGCCATTCAGCGTTTCCGTTGCAGCGCGGACAAAGTTGTCTCGTTCACGCCGGAGCGGGCGGTGTCGGGCAGTTGCTCATTCAGCTTGCGAAAACTCTAGGCGCGACGGTGTTCACGACCGTCAGCACGTCGGAAAAGGCTGATATCGCCCGCAGCCGCGGTGCCGACCACTGCATTCTCTATCGCGACACGAATTTTCGCGAGGAGCTCATGCAGCTCACGTCCGGTAAGGGCGTCGATGTTGTCTACGATTCTGTCGGCAGGACGACAATTGCCGACAGCATCCGGTGTATCCGCCGCCGGGGACTCTGCGTGTTGTTCGGTGCGAGTTCGGGTGTCGTTGATGCCATCGAGCCGCTTGCGCTGGCGGAGGCAGGGTCGGTTTTTTTCACGCGTCCCCATTTGGCGGATTACATGGCGAGCGCGCACGAAATTCGCGGCCGGGCAGGGAATTTGTTCGAGTTGGTGAAAGAAGGGCGGCTGTCGCTGACCATCGACACGGTTTTTCCGCTGGCCGATGCGGCTGCCGCCCATCGCTATATCGAAGGCGGAAAGACCCGCGGAAAACTTTTGCTTCAGGTCTCTCAATAAAAAACGAGTACAACAAGGAAATAGAAAATGCGTCTGAAAGATAAAGTAGCAATCGTCACGGGTGGCGCCAGCGGAATCGGCAAGGCCATGTGCAAGGCACTCGCGGCGGAAGGTGCGAATGTTGTCGTCGTCGATCTTGACGGGGAAAAGGGTAAAGCTGCCGCGCAGGAAATCGGTGGCAAGAGCATCAGTCTGCAAGCTGACGTGACCAATTCAGCTTCCATGAACAAGATGGCGGAAGAAGTCGACCGTCAGTTCGGCCACATCGACATTCTCGTCAATAATGTCGGTGTGCGCATCACAAAGCCGTTTCTGGATCACACCGACGCTGACTGGAATACGATGATCCAGACCAACCTCACCGGGCCATTCCTGTGTTCCCGTGCGGTCGTGCCATTCATGAAACGTGCGGGGAAAGGGCGGATCATCAACACCGCTTCGATCGCAAGTTTTGTCGGTCGGCCAAACCGCGTCGCCTACGTCTCGGCGAAAGCGGGCCTTCTCGGTATGACACGAGCGATGGCGATCGATCTTGGCCCGATGGGTATCACCTGCAATGCCATCGCTCCCGGTTCGATCAATTCACCCATGAACGCCGCCCAAGCAGCTGACGCCGAGCATGACTGGGGTAAGGAAACGCCGATGGGCCGGTGGGGAACTGCGGAAGACATCGCGAACGCTGCGGTTTTCCTGGCTCTGGATGAATCGAGTTACATCACCGGCGCAGAATTGAAGGTCGATGGTGGCTGGGTCTCCACTAAGGCAAGAGCGGGCGAGTTGGCTTAACGATTGAAATTGGGTCAGCCGTCTGGATACAAGCGTCACCAGCGTCAGTTATGAGAGTCTTTCAACCCAGATTGGTTAGAACGATTCTAGGCCGGTCAATTTGGGTGGATTGCGTGTTTTACTTGCAACGGCAAGCACTCGCGAGTGAGGCGGCAATTCTTGCATCGTAATGGCGTTGACGTTCGCAAGCCCCACCAATGGTTGGTGACTACGGACAAGCTGGTGCACATCGCGCAAAATACCTGCGGTATAGAGCATGTCTAAATCACTGGTATTGAGAGAGTTTTCTGTTCGTCCTATTTTGGCCTCACCGGAGCGGGTGCATTTGCCTGCTCGGAATTGGAAGATGGCCTCGCCTTGTATCGCGTCTCACTTACATCGCTCGAGTCGATAGCCGGCCATGGCCGGTTGCCGTGGTGCGCGATTCATTGCGATGGGACGTCGATGCGACCGGTTCTCCAGCGCAGGAGTGTCCGGCGTGCGTAATCTCAATCACTGGCTCGCGGACATCTACCGTCGGCACCATGGCGATCTTGTCCGGTTTGCCGCGCGCCTCGTGGGCAATCGGGACGGCGGCGAAGAGGTCGTGCAGAATACCTACCTTCGTCTCGCCGGCAGAAGTGCGGACGCTGTCCTGATCGAGCATCCGAAGACCTACATTTTTGCAGCCGCTCGCAACGCGGCCATTGATTTCACGGCTCAGCAGAATGCCGAATGGCTCTATCGTGTCGATTTCGAGGATATTGATGCGCTTGCGCAGGGAGAAGATCCTTCCCGGGCGTTCCACCATCGTCAGCGCATTGTGCGGTTGGCGGTGCTTCTGAACGAACTGCCAACCGCCTGCCAGACGGTCTTCCTGCTCAACAAGGTCGAGGGCCGAAAGCACCGTGAGATTGCCCGCCGTCTCGGCATCTCGGTCAGCATGGTGGAAAAGCACATCATGCGGGCTTTGGTCCATTGCCGCGATCTGATGCGGGATGACGGCGAATTCTGAAAAAAATTGCGCCTCACCATTGAGGATTCCGGTTTTCAAACCCGTCTATACAGATGAGGAAAAACCGTTCCATGCCGGAATCGAGGAAAGCTCTGCGACGTGAGTCTGGACGCGCACGACCGGAAACATCCATCCAAAGCGCTTTCCGATGAAGCGCTGGCCTGGATCGTGCGGCTGTATTCCGGCGAGGCCAGCAAAGCTGACTGGATGGACTTCGGTGTCTGGCGTGCACGGAGCGCGGCCCACGAAGCGGCTGCCGCCGAGGCCGAATCTTTATGGAGCGATGCGTCCGAACTATACCGTGATCCTGCCACCGGATTGATCCGTCCCGGCCGCCGGAAGTCTGTCGTGTCGCGGCGAGCCGTCATTACCGGCCTGGCCGGGATCGGAGTAGGGACCGCCGGGCTTTGGGCGGCCGGCGCATTCCGGTCGTTGTCCGCAGATCAGACCACCAGCGTCGCGGAGATTCGTGCAGTTCCTCTTGCCGATGGATCGGTCGTCACGCTGAACGCGATGTCGGCGATCGACATCGATTATTCGCCGGCGGCAAGACGCATCGCTCTGATGGAAGGACAGGCGTTTTTCGAAGTTGCGCCGGATGCCTCGCGACCGTTCGAAGTGAAAGTGCGCGGCAATATCGTGAGCGCACTCGGCACTGCGTTCGACGTCAACAGCAACCTGCCGCGCGGCAACGTGGCGGTTTCAGTCACGGAACATGCGGTCCGGGTGCGTCCACCCGGCCTCTCATTATCGAACGATGGCATCGTCGTGTCGCGCGATGAAGGTGTCGTCGTTGCTGCGGACGGTGCGATCGGTCCGGTCACGAGACAGGATGGAGCTGCAGCGTCAGCCTGGCGAACCGGAACGTATGTCGTGGAAGGCAGGCCGCTCGAGGAAGTTGTCGCCGCTCTTGGGGTCTATCGCCGAGGATGGATTGTCATTCACGACCAAGGCTTGAAGTCATTGAATGTAAACGCGGTGCTCGACCTTCGCGCGTCCGATGTTCTTGAGACGCTTGCCCGCGGATTGCCGATCCGGATTTTTGAGATGTCGCCATTGCTGACCGTGATCTCCCGCGCTTAGGAGCTTTCTAAAATATTTTCTGAAAATCGATTGAGGACTCCGCTTCGGAATCCAGTCTCATTTGATGAGGAGCCCACTCGATTGGAACGAGTGCCCTCGTGAGAAAACGGAAGTGGGGATTCGATGTCGGTCAAGCGGGGGCGCTTCGCTCTTTTGAGGGCTTTTCTAATTTCGTCGACGGCGCTCGTGCCGCTTGGTAGCGCAGCCGCGCAATCGCAGCGTGCCGCTGTCGGTCAGAGCATGCCGACGTTCGATATTCCGGCTCAACCGCTCTCGTCCGCTCTCACGACATTCGCGCGGCAGAGCGGTGTCAGGCTTGCTTATCCCGCGTCTCTAGCTGCCGGAAAATCCGCGCCCGCGCTTCATGGGTCGCTTGCAAGGCAGGAGGCTCTTCAAAGACTTCTGGCCGGATCGGGCCTGTCATATCGATTCACCAGTACCAATGCGGTGACCATCATCGGCCCGGCAAGCGGTAGCGGCGAGCTGCCGTTGGCGGCCGACGGCTCGCTTCTGCTCGATACGATCAATGTGTCAGGAGGCAAAGGTAATCCGGTCGAGACGCCTTATCAGACGCCTGAGGCCGTGAACTACATCTCGCGGGATACCATTGATCGCTTTCGCGGCTCGAGCCCCGCCGACATCTTCCGAGGTACGCCGGGCGTGATGTCGGGTGAACCGCGCAACGGCGCAGGTTCGATCGATGTCAACATTCGCGGCATGCAGGGCATGGGGCGAGTCGCGGTGACGATCGACGGCGCTGAAAATGGGTTGGCGGTCTACCAAGGCTATCAGGGTATCTCCAATCGCACCTTCGTCGATCCCGATCTGCTCGCCGGTGCCGATATTCGCAAAGGCTCCGATGCGAGTTCGCGTGGCATCGCCGGAACGGTCGCGATGCGCACACTCAGTGCGGACGATGTCGTCAAGGCCGGTGAGAAATGGGGCGTGTGGGTCAAGAGCGGCTTCAGCACCAATACGGCGACACC
>Ga0182735_1000725_pt1 | contig 24402 bp, 23 predicted proteins | sample eDN5th30CKraftMG_FD_128524 | JGI IMG/M metagenome (GOLD analysis project Ga0182735, IMG submission 128524) | Enriched Miracle-Growth compost microbial communities from Emeryville, California, USA - eDNA 5th pass 30_C Kraft MG (version 2) (version 2) ...
AGCGGAACTCACCACCGACAATTTCTTCCGCCTTTTCAAGAAGATGCCGCGCCCCGGCAGCGAGGCTTGAGCCTCGTGACAGACCGCCTGCGCCTCACCATTCTCGGCTGCGGCTCCTCGCCGGGCGTACCGCGCACTACCGGCGACTGGGGCGCCTGCGACCCCGCCAACCCGAAGAACCGGCGCATGCGCGCTTCCGCGTTGGTCGAGCGTATTTCGAGCGCCGGCGCCAGGACGACCGTCGTCATCGATACCGGACCGGATTTCCGGGCGCAGATGCTGATGGCCGGCGTGGAGCGGATCGACGCCGTCGTTTACACGCACCCGCATGCCGACCACATCCACGGCATCGACGACCTGCGCAGCTACGTGATCGAGCAGCACGACCTCATCGATATCCATGCCGACGATTTCACCATGAGGCGCCTGTACGAGGCGTTCGGCTACTGCTTCGAAACGCCGCCCGGCAGTTCCTATCCGCCCATCTTGAGGCCGCACCGGATCGACCATGACACACCGGTGACGATCGAAGGCGAGGGCGGTGCCCTCACCCTCGAGCCGCTGGTGCAGATCCACGGCGATATCGTGTCTCTTGGCTTCCGTATCGGAACAATGGCCTACTGCTCGGACGTCAGCGATTTTCCCGAAGCAACCGCCGAGCGGCTGCAGAATCTCGACGTGCTGGTGATCGATGCCTTGCAGCACAGGACGCATCCCAGCCATCTGTCGCTTGGCCAGGCCCTGGAATGGATCACAAGGCTGGCGCCGAAGAATGCGGTCTTGACGCACATGCACGTGCCGCTCGACTATGCCGCGACCGCCGCCGAAACGCCGGATGGTGTCGAGCCGGCCTATGACGGAATGGTGATAGAATTGCCGATCGCTTCCGCCTGACGCTTCGATCTCGGTTGTGACATCGCCAAGCTCACCGGAGCCCAACGCGTCGATCAAGAGACGGACCTGTAGCTTCCCAGGAATCGGCCAGTTTGGTGAGATGGGTATCGAACATCGAAACCAAGCCGGCACCTGCGGTTTTTTCTATGTCACTGGTTCCATAATCTATCTTATGCGACTTTTGTCATAGGGAATGCGGGCCGGATAACATGGCCCCTCAATTGCCATTCGCCTGTTGTCGCCGTACTCACGCAAGCACCCACCGGCAAGCCGGATGGCCGGCTCGGAAGGAGATGTCGCATGAACGGCTTTGCACAAGATCGACTGAACATCGGCCGGCACTTCGCCTGAACTCCAATGCGCTGGCTGAACCGCGCCAGGCAATGGGCGAAAGCGATCAAGTGCGACGTCGTCGCCTTGTGGATCGCCGCGCGCGATCCGCGAACGCCGATGATGGCAAAAGTCGTAGCCGGCGCGATCGCCGCTTATGCGCTTTCTCCGATCGACCTGATCCCGGATTTCATACCGGTTCTCGGCTATCTCGACGATCTGGTGATCGTCCCGCTCGGCATCATGCTGGCGGTCTCCTTGGTTCCCGAGGGCCTGATGCGCGAGTTTCGCGCGCAAGCCAGCGAGCGCTTGGAGCGGCCGACCAGCAAGGCTGGCCTTTGGGCGATCATCGGCCTCTGGGTTGCCGCAGCGCTGTTGCTTGCCTGGCTGGTCTGGCGGCGGTGAAACCCGAAATAACAGCCGAGAAACCCTGCCCCTGTGCCAGACAAGGCTTGTGGACAATCGGGCCGGCCACAACAGAGGCATTGGCCGGCGGCAAATCGCTGCTGTAACGTCGGTCCATGAAACCCTCCAGAGACATTTCCCGGCTGATCGAGATCATGGCGGCGTTGCGCGCCCCGGAGACCGGATGTCCGTGGGACGTCGAGCAGAACTTCGAGACCATCGCGCCTTACACCATCGAGGAAGCCTATGAAGTGGCCGACGCCATCACGCGTGGCGATCTGGACGACCTGCGCGACGAGCTAGGCGACCTGCTGCTGCAGGTCGTCTATCACGCGCGGATGGCCGAGGAAGACGGCGTCTTTGCCTTTCCCGACGTCGTCGAGGCGATCACGACCAAGATGATCCGCCGCCACCCGCATGTCTTCGGCGATGAAAAGGCGCGCAGCGCCGGCATGGCCAAGGGCATGTGGGAGAAGATCAAGGCCGAAGAAAAGGCCGAGAAACGCACGGCGCGGCTGAAGCGCTGCCTCGATCCGGAAGACAATGGCAAAGGCTATCTGGACGGCATACCGGTCGCCCTGCCCGCCTTGACCCGGGCACTGAAACTTCAGGAGAAGGCCGCGCAGGTCGGCTTCGACTGGGGTGAAGCCGCGCCGATCCTGGACAAGATCGAGGAAGAAATCGGCGAATTGCGCGAAGCGATGGCCAAAGGCGATGCCGCATCCATCAAGGACGAGTTCGGCGACACGTTGTTTGCGCTGGTCAATCTCGGCCGGCACCTGCGCGTCGATTCAGAGGCGGCGCTTGCTGGCACCAACGAAAAATTCCGCTCGCGCTTTCACTATGTCGAACGGGAATTGCAGGCCGCCGGCCGCTCGCTCGAAGACGCCTCCCTGGAGGAAATGGAAGCGCTGTGGCAGCAAGCCAAGAGATGAGGTTCTTCCTCCTACCCTTTGAATTTACGGCTTAATCTGCTTTCGAATTCCTCTCGCGCGCTTTCCGTCGCGTTTACGGAAAGTGTTACGCTGCCGTCCTCGTTGTCGGCGCGAGAAACGACGTCGCCGTTGCGGTAAACCCAGTCGATGAAACCGAGTTCGGCCGGGGCGAGAGTCAACGTCACCTGCTTCAGTTCGCCCGACAGCCTGGCCTCGACCGCCGCCTCGAGCTGGGCAATCCCCTCGCCGGTTACGGCCGAAATGGCGATCGGCCGTGTAGCGGGCGGCTGCCCGGCGCCCTCGGCCAGGAGCCGCTCGCGATTGCCGTCATCGAGTCGGTCGATCTTGTTCCAGACTTCGAGGACCTTGCTGTCGTCACCGGCGTCGACGCCGAGGTCGGCAAGGATATGCTCGACATCCTCGGCCTGGGCGGCAGTGTCCGGATCCGAAATGTCGCGCAGGTGGAGCACCAGGTCTGCCTCCACCACCTCCTCCAGCGTGGCCCGGAAAGCGGCGACGAGATGGGTCGGCAGGTCGGAGATGAAGCCAACAGTATCCGACAGGATGATCGGCGTGCCATGCGGTAGGCGCACGCGCCGCAAGGTGGGATCGAGCGTGGCGAACAGCATGTTTTCGGCCAGCACGCCCGCCCCGGTCAGCCGGTTGAACAGGGTCGATTTTCCCGCATTGGTATAGCCGACGATCGCCACGACCGGAAACGGGACCTTCTTGCGCTTGGCGCGGTGCAGGTCGCGGGTTCGCCGCACCGTCTCCAGCTCGTGCTTCAGCTTCACGATCTTGTCCTGCAGGACGCGCCGGTCCGCCTCGATCTGCGTTTCGCCGGGACCGCCGAGGAATCCGGCGCCGCCGCGTTGCCGCTCCAGGTGGGTCCAGCTACGTACCAGCCGGCCCTTCTGGTAGTTGAGATGCGCGAGCTCGACCTGCAAGGCGCCTTCCTTGGTGCGCGCCCTCTCGCCAAAAATCTCCAGGATGAGACCGGTGCGGTCCAGCACCTTGGCGTTCAGTTCCTTCTCGAGGTTGCGCTGCTGCACCGGCGTCAGCGGATGGTCCACGATGACGAGTTCGGCCTTGGATTCCTTGACCATCTCGGTGAATTCCTGGACCTTGCCGCTGCCGAGAAGCGTGGCGGGTCGCGGATCGTTGACCGTGACGATCGCCGTCCGCACGGGGTCGAGGTCGATGGCGCGGGTGAGGCCTACCGCCTCGTCGTGGCGGGCCTGCGGCGAGCGCGCAAGGCGCGGCCGGCTGGTTTCCTCGTCCCGCTCGGGCTGGCGTCCAAGAATCGGCACGATGACGACGGCACGTGTCGCTTCGCCGGCGCCCTCGTCCGTCTCGCGCTGGGGTTTTCCGCGACGCTTGCGATCTGCGCCCGTTTCGTCAGCCAATCAGGCGCCCTGGCCTTCTTCCCCGTCGAACATCTGAACCGGCTGGCTCGGCATGATCGTGGAGATCGCGTGCTTGTAGACGAGTTGGGAATGACCGTCACGGCGCAGCAGGACGCAGAAATTGTCGAAGGACGTAACAACGCCGGTCAATTTCACGCCGTTGATCAGAAAAATAGTGAGCGGATTTTTGCTCTTGCGAACCGAGTTCAGGAAGAGGTCTTGAAGATTCTGCGATCGCTCAGCCATTGTTTTTGTCTTTCGCCCGATCCCTCGACGTATATGCTGGCAAGTCAGACTTATTCAGCGAATGTCGGTTGCACAAATATTCCTGCCGTCAAAAACGACAAGCAGAACGAGAATTTATGTCCATAACACCTTTGCGGTTATCAGGCTGGGGTTTTTTCCGCAACGTCAAAAAATGCCTGCCTGAGCGAAAGTGTAATGGAACCCGGATGGCCGTTGGCAACCGGCTGGCCGTCGATTGCGACGACCGGCATCGCCGTGGTGGTGGCTGAACTCACGAAGGCCTCGCGGGCAGCCTTGGCTTCCTCCACGGTAAACGCACGTTCCTCGATCTTCATTCCGAGTTTTTCGGCTACCTTGAACAAGGTCGTGCGGGTGATGCCGCGCAGGATACCGTGTTGGGCAGGCCGTGTCACCAGCACGCCGTCCTTGGTGACGATCCAGGCATTGGCCGACGCGCTTTCGGTGACGAACCCGTCACGGTCCACGAACCAGGCGTCATGCGCGCCCGAGGTCTTTGCCTGCTGCTTGGCCAGCACATTGGGCAGCAGCCCGACGCTCTTGATATCGACCCGGTCCCAGCGATTCTCCGGCACCGTGACGATCTTCAGACCCGTCTCCGCCCGGCGGGCATAAAACGACGGATCGATCTTCTTCGCGGTCACCACCAGCGAGGGTCTGGTGTCCGGCGCCGGGAAAAAATGATCCCGGCCGGCCACGCCGCGCGTCACCTGAAGATAGACAAGGCCGTCGACCACGCCGTTGCGGCGGATCACCTCGCGCATGACCACCGTCAGCGCCGATCGGGCGATCGGCCACTCGATCGACAGTTCGGACAAGGATCGACCCAGCCTGTCGAGATGCCCGGTCAGGTCGATGATGAATCCACGCGATATCTCGCAAACTTCGTAGACGCCGTCACCGAACTGGTAACCGCGATCCTCGACGTGCACGGCCGCATTGGCATGCGTGAGGTAGCGGCCGTTGACGTAGGCAATACGTGGCATGATCTGTCCCCGAGGCATTCAAAATGATTGTTCTACGCGATTCCCCGCCGCTGGAACAAACCGAGAGGCGCGGTCGCGGTCGTCAGACGCCGAGCGACTTCAGCTTGCGATGCAGGGCCGACCTCTCCATGCCGATGAACTCGGCCGTCTTGGAAATGTTTCCGCCGAAGCGATTGATCTGGGCCACGAGGTAATCCTTCTCGAACTGCTCGCGCGCTTCGCGCAGCGGCAGCGCCATGATGTGCTGGTCAGACTTGCTTGGCGTACGCGGCATGACGTCGCCGATTTCGGCAGGCAGAAGGTCGGCGGTGATCGGCGCATCCGCGTCGTCGCCCCGCGCCAAAATCATCAGTCGCTCGATATTGTTGCGCAACTGGCGCACGTTGCCCGGCCAGTTGTGGGCCTGCAGCACGGCCATCGCGTCGTCGCCGATACGGCGCGGCTTGATGCCCGCCTGGCGCGCGATCTGCTTCATGAAGCTGTCGACCAGGTAGGGAATGTCCTCCCGCCGCTCGGCCAGGCCCGGCACCATCACCGGAACCACCGCCAGGCGATGGTAAAGGTCCTCGCGGAAGCGCCCGTCGGCGATCATCGCCTCCAGGTTCTGCGAGGTGGAAGTGATGATGCGGACATCGACCTTCACCCGCTTGGTGCCCCCTACCCGCTCGAACTGCTGCTCGACCAGCACGCGCAGGATCTTGTTCTGCGTCTCGCGCGGCATGTCGGCAACCTCGTCGATATACAGGATGCCGCGATGGGCTTCCTCCAGCGCGCCGACCTTGCGTTCGGTACCGTTGGATTCGGTGCCGAACAGTTCGATCTCCATGCGCTCGGGCGTGATGTTGGCCGCGCTCAGCGTCACGAACGGGCCGCTCTTGCGGCTCGACAGCGTGTGGATGGCGCGCGCGGCCAGTTCCTTGCCTGAACCGGACGGGCCGATGATCATCACCCGGCTGTTGGTGGGCGCAACGCGCTCGATGGTCTGGCGCAGCTGGCTGATGGCCGAGGACATGCCGATCAGGTCGAAAGTCTCGCCGCTGCGCAGCTTGAGGTCAGAAACCTCGCGGCGAAGCTTCGAGGTCTCCAGCGCGCGTTCCGCCACGAGGATCAGCCGGTCAGCCTTGAACGGCTTTTCGATGAAGTCGTAGGCCCCGCGCCGGATCGCTGAGACCGCCGTCTCGATATTGCCGTGGCCGGAAATCATCACCACCGGCATGGTCGGGTGCATGACCCTGATTTCGTCGAGCAGGGCCAGCCCGTCCAGGCGTGAACCCTGCAGCCAGATGTCGAGGAAGATCAGCCGCGGCGCGCGATCGGCGATCGCCGCCAGCGCGCTGTCGGCGTCGTGGGCGGTGCGGGTTTCATGGCCTTCGTCGCTCAAAATGCCGGCGACAAGTTCGCGAATGTCTTCTTCGTCATCGACGATGAGAATGTCAGACGCCATGGTTGACCTTTTCTATCTTTCGTCCGTTGGTATTGGCCGGATCGCTGCCGGAAGACGCAGCCAGCGGCAGGAACACGCTGACCATCGCGCCACGCCCGCCGTGGAAGTCGGCGGGGGCATCGCTGAGTTCGAGCCTGCCGCCGTGCTCCTCCACGATCTTCTTGACGATAGCGAGGCCAAGTCCGGTGCCCTTTTCCCGCGTCGTCATATAGGGCTCGAGCAGCCGCTGGCGATTGTCGCGCGGCAAGCCCTTGCCGTTGTCGATCACATCGACGCGGATGAACCCGTTTTCGCTGCCGGACTGAACCCGGATGGCGCCGGGGTCGGTCCTGTTTTCGTCACGCCCGTCAATGGCTTCCGCCGCGTTCTTGATGATGTTTCCGAATGCCTGCGCCATCAGGCGGCTGTCGAAGGTGCCGCTCAGCGGTTCGTTGCCGAACGCGCGCTCGAAGGAGATGTCGGCGCGGCTGACCTCCACCAGGAAGGAGGCTTCGCGCAAGGGATCGCGCAGGTCGATCAGCTTCATTTCCGGCTTTGGCATGCGCGCAAAGGCGGAGAATTCGTCGACCATGCGGCCGATATCCTCGACCTGCCGCACGATGGTATCGGTGCACTGGTCGAACACCTCGCGGTCCTCGGTGATCACCTTGCCGTAGCGGCGCTTGATGCGCTCGGCCGAAATCTGGATCGGCGTCAGCGGGTTCTTGATCTCGTGAGCGATGCGGCGGGCAACGTCGGCCCAGGCGGAGGTGCGCTGCGCCTGCACCAGGTCGGTGATGTCGTCCACGGTCACGACATAGGACTTTTCCTCGACCGGGGCGTCGCCGTCCTCGATGGTGACCTGCACGTTCAGGGTGCGCTCGGCGGCCGCGCGGTAGAACGTCACCTGCTCGCGATAGACCGGGCGGCCCGACTTGCGGCCGACCTCGAAAACGCGCCCGACATGCGGCATCAGCATGGAAAGGTTCTGCCCCAGCGCCTTCTCGCCCGAGATCGCCAGCATGGTTTCGGCCGAGCGGTTGACGATGGTGACGATGCCGTCGGAATCGACGCCGATCACGCCCGCCGTCACCCCCTCCAGCACCGCCTCGGAGAAGCGCCGCCGCTCATCGATGAGGTCCTTGGCCGAAAGGATTTCGTTGCGCTGCGATTTCAGTTCCAGGAGCATCTTGTTGAATGTATCGCCCAGCGACGCGACATCGCCGTCGGACGGCCTCACCGGGACGGAAACGTCGAGATTGCCGGTGGCGACCTCGTCCGCGGCGCCGATCAGTTGCCGGATCGGGCGCACCAGGCGGTCGGCAACGGCGATACCGGTCCAGATGGCCGACAGGATGATCATCAGCGTCAGCGACAGGTAGGGCAACGCGAAGGCGACCTGCGAGGTGCGCCGGTTCGCCTCCAGCCCGCGATACTCGTCGGTGTTGGCGCGCACGATGGCGCGTGCCTTGATCACCTCGGGATCGACCAGCTTGATGGTGTAGAGGAACATGCCATCAAGTTCCTTGAGCTTGATGATCGCTCCCATGATGTTGCGCGTTTCCGGCGCGATCAGCAGCGGCCTGCCGTTTTCCGCCTCCTGGATCGAGCCTTCCGGCGGCTCCGGCATGGCGAAGTTCGCATCGGTCTTGGCACTCATCACGAACGAGCCGTCCGGATTGACGAGGGCAGCATGGGCAAGGCCGCGGCCGACCGCCTCCTTGGTCAGCAGATCCAGGAAGCCGGCGCGATCGAGGCCGTAGAGCGTGCGGGCGCTGTCGAGGTCGTAGGCCATGGACAGGGTCGTGCCCTGGAGATTGCGGGCATTCTCCTGGACGTAGGCATCGGCGATGGACAGCGAGGAATTGACGATGGCCTTGGTGCGGATTTCGAACCAGCGGTCGAGCCCGATATCCAGCGTGACCGAAGCGACGATGGCGACCATGATCGCCGGGATCGCCGCCACCAGCGCGAACATGGTGACGATGCGCACATGCAGGCGCGAAGCCGCCTTGCCACGGCGCCTGGCCATGGCGATGCGATGCAGTTCGCGCGTGACGAGCGCGACCAACGCGACAATGAAGGCGGCGTTGAGCGCAATCAGCGTCCACGTCGTCCTTTCGTCCGGCGTGATCGGCGTCGCGCCGACGAGGATGGCGAACGACACGCCGGCCGCGATCAACGCGCCGACAATGGCAATGACGCCCGGCAGTGCAAGCAATCGCCGCCCCTCGTGCGCCCTGGGCAGACTGAAAGGCGTCGCCTTCATGGTCGGTATCTGAATCGCCATATTTCCATATGATTGCAGCAATCGAGTTGCATCTATGCAGCATATTGTGGCGATTATGCAACAATTTGGGCGCGCTAGAAAGTTTCGCGCCTCGATATCGACAGGCATTTCAAAGGCCGCCGGGAAGCCGAAAACGACAGGCGATTCAAGCTTGAGGCGGTGGACCCGGCGTTGCCAGCCCCACCGCCTCGTGATCGTCAAGCTGGGTCGCGATCGGCGCGGCACCCGATGCGGCGTTGCCAGCCCCACCGCCTCGTGATCGTCAAGGCGCCGGCTCGCATCCACGCCGGCGCTTTGCAGCGTTATTGGACTTCTGTCAGCATGTCGTCATAGAGCTTGCACACGCCGTCGAGATCGGCCGCCGATTGCGTCTGCGCCGCGGCCATCTTCTGGCTCACCTCGGCAGCCTTCTGCGGATCGCTTGCCGAAAGCTCCTGCAGCTTGGTGGCAAGTTCCGTCGCCTTGGCCTGAGCCTCTTCGGCAGTGCAGGCAAACGACGGAGCGGCGGCATCAGAATGGCCAGGGTGAGCAGACAGGTTTTCATTGTGACTATCCTCGTATCGTGCCCCCACACGCCGGCCTTAGCAGCCGCTCGACGAGGCGAGAACGACAGAACGGATCACTTAGTGTGACCAAGCGAAACGACGGCGGCCACAGCGGACGACGCGGCCTATCTCGGCGCCTTGTAGACGCTGATGCCGAGTTCGCGGACCTTCTTGCGCAAGGTGTTCCGGTTGAGACCGAGCAGTTCTGCCGCCTTGATCTGGTTGCCGCGGGTCGCGGTCATGGCGGCAAGGATCAGTGGCCGTTCGACTTCGTCGAGAATACGCTGGTAGAGGCCGGCCGGCGGCAGGGCCTCGCCGAAGGAGCGGAAATAGCCTTGCAGGTGATTCTCGACCGCCTGCCCGAGCGGCAGGCCATCCGCTGCAGGACCGGCGCTGACCGGCGCGGCCGGCCTGTCCGATGCCTGCAATTCCGTGCGGATGATTTCTTCGGTTATCTCGTCCTGCGGGTAGAGCGCGGCGAGCCGGCGCACGAGATTTTCCAGTTCGCGCACATTGCCCGGCCACGCATAGGCCTTCATCAGTTCGATGCCGGCCGCCGAGATGTGCTTGGCCTGCAATCCCTCATTCGCCACCAGCTTGAAGAAATGGCGCACCAGGTCGGGAATGTCTTCCGAGCGCTCGCGCAGCGGCGGCAGCCGCATCGGCACCACGTTCAGGCGATAGAACAGGTCTTCGCGAAACAGGCCCTGGTCGATCAGCGTGCGCAGGTCCTTGTTGGTGGCGGCGACGATGCGGACGTCGGTGCGAATGGGCGTGCGGCCGCCGACCGTGGTATATTCGCCCTGCTGGAGCACGCGCAGCAGCCTTGTCTGCGCTTCCATCGGCATGTCGCCGATCTCGTCGAGGAACAGCGTCCCCCCTTCCGCCTGCTCGAAACGGCCGATGGAGCGGTTGTGGGCGCCGGTGAAGGCCCCCTTCTCATGCCCGAACAGCTCCGATTCGATCAGGTCGCGCGGGATCGCCGCCATGTTGATCGCCACGAACGGGCCGCCGCGCCGCCGGCCGTACTCGTGCAGGGCACGCGCCACGAGCTCCTTGCCGGTGCCGGATTCGCCGCTGACCATCACCGTCAGGTCGGTCTGCATCATGCGCGCCAGCATGCGGTAGATGTCCTGCATGGTCGCCGAGCGGCCGATGAGCGGCATCGCTTCCATCTGGTCCTCGCCGCGCGCCTCGATCTTCGGGCGCCGCGGCTCGGACAGGGCGCGACTGACGATCGCAAGCAGTTCGGTGAGGTCAAAGGGCTTCGGCAAATATTCGTAGGCACCCGCCTCGGAAGCGCGGATGGCGGTCATGAAGGTGTTTTGCGCGCTCATGACGATGACCGGCAGGTCCGGACGCGCCTTGCGGATGCGCGGCAGCATATCGAAGGCGTTCTCGTCGGGCATGACGACGTCGGTGACGACAAGGTCGCCCTCGCCCGCCGCCACCCAGCGCCACAGCGTGGCGGCACTGGAGGTGACGCGCACGTCATGGCCGGCGCGCGACAGCGCCTGGTTGAGCACCGTACGGATCGCCGCGTCGTCGTCGGCGACGAAGACTGTGCCGCGAACGCTCATCGGCCGACCCTCCCGGCGTTGCCATCTTCGCTGGCCGGTTCCCCCTTCCAGGCCGGCATCAGGATGCGGAAGACGGTGCCCTTGCCGACGGCATCGTCGCATTCGACGATGCCGCCATGTTCGCCGACGATCTTGGCCACCAGCGCCAAGCCGAGGCCCGAGCCGTTGAGCTTGGTGGTGATGAACGGGTCGAACAGGATCGGCAGGATGTCGCTCGATACCCCCGGTCCGTTGTCCCGCACGCAGAATTCGAGCGGCAGCGAAACGCGATCCGGCGTTCCCGGCACTGAAACGCGCATGCCCGGCCTGAATGCGGTCGACAGCGTGATTTCACCCTCCGGGCCGCTGCCAAGGGCTTCCGCTGCGTTCTTGACCAGGTTCAGGAACACCTGGGTGAGCTGGTCGCGGTTTGCATAGACCGGGGGCAACGATGGATCGTAGTCCTCGACCATATTGATATTGCGGGCAAAACCGTTCTTGGCGATGGCTTTGACGTGATCGAGGACGACGTGGATGTTGACCGGGTAGCGCTCGATGGGCCGCTCGTCGGAAAATATCTCCATCCGGTCCACCAGGGCGACGATGCGGTCGGTCTCGTCGGTGATAAGGCGCGTCAGCGCGCGGTCGGCATCGGAGGCCGACAGTTCCAGAAGCTGCGCCGCGCCGCGAATGCCGGACAACGGGTTCTTGATCTCATGGGCCAGCATCGCCGCAAGCCCGGAGACGGAACGGGCAGCCCCCCGGTGCGTCATCTGCCGGTCGATCTTGTCGGCCATCGAGCGCTCTTGCAGCATGATGACCACCGAGCCTGGATATTCGGGCACCGGCGCGACATAGAAATCCACCACCTTCTCGAGCCCGAGGCGCGGCGAGGAGATGTCGACGCGATATTCGTTCACCGGCACGCGGCGCTCGCGCACCTGCTCGACCAGCGCCAGCAGCGGGCTTCCGAAGGGAATGAGTTGCGCCAGCGTGTTGCGCGCCAGAATGGTGGCGCTGGCACGGAAAAAATCCTCCGCGTCGGCATTGGCAAAGCTTACATACCCGCCCTCATCGACCATGATGACCGGCCGCCGGATCGTGTTGAGCACGACCCGGGCGGTGTCTTCGGGGCCTGCGACGGGGATCGCGGCGCTGTTCATGCGGCGTCGCGCAGGATAGGCGCCTCCCGCGCAAAGGCGTCGCGCAACAACCGGGAAACCTCGGCCGGATCGCGCGACGTCAGGATGGCCTTGCGCTGCTCCGCGCCGGTTTCGGGCGCGTGGCGCTCCAGGTACCAGCCGAGATGCTTGCGCGCCTGCCGCAACCCGCTCTCGACGCCGTAAAGCGAAAGCATGTCCTGATAATGGGCAATAACGTAGTCGCCGAGTGAATCCGGGCGCTCGGGCACCTTCGAGCCGCCGGCAGTCGTGGCGATACGGCCGGCCAGCCACGGCGCGCCATAGTGGGCGCGACCGATCATGACGGCATCGGCCCCGGATTGATCGAGGATTGCTACAGCCTCTTCAGGCGTGGAAACATCGCCATTGGCGACGACCGGAACGGACACGGCCTGCTTGACGCGGGCGATTGCCCGCCAGTCGGCCTTGCCCTGGTAGAACTGGCAGCGCGTGCGGCCATGCACGGTCACCATCCTGACGCCGGCCTGTTCGGCTCGTTGCGCAAGCAAAGGCGCGTTGAGGGCGTTCTCGTCCCAGCCGAGCCGCATCTTCAACGTCACCGGAACGGACACCGCCCCGACGACGGCCTCAATCAGCGTCAGCGCATGGTCAAGATCGCGCATCAGCGCCGAACCTGCATAGCCGCCGGTTATTTTCTTGGCCGGGCAGCCCATGTTGATGTCGACGATGTCGGCGCCCTCGCCCACGGCGATGCGTGCACCCTCGGCCATATGGGCGGCTTCGCGCCCGGCAAGCTGCACCACATGGACGGGCAGGCCGGAATGGCGGATGCGCAGGTTGTGTCCCTCCCGGCCGCTGGCCAGTTCGCCGCTCGCCACCATTTCCGACACCACCAGCCCGGCGCCGTGCTCATAGGCGCGGCGACGGAACGGCTCGTCGGTTATCCCCGACATCGGGGCTAGGAAAACGCGATTGCGAACCTCGGTGCCCCCGATATCGAGCGACTTTGCCAATTGCGATAAGTCAGTCATGCACAAAAACCATGCAGCGATTTAATCTGCCTATTCCCTAGACAGAACGATTCCATCGCGCAACGCGATAGACGCACATCAAGGCATATTTGGGAAAGCGCTGGCCTTCCCGTGCCGTCACGGTTAAGCCTCCGATAATCGTCCGATCGAGCAGAGTGTGACAGTGACAACAGACGAACAGGCGGCCGTGGTCATCGTGGCGGCGGGCCGGGGCGAACGCGCCGGCCAGGCCGAAGGGCCGAAGCAATATCGCAGGATCGGCGGCCGAGCGGTCATTGCGCGCACTTTGGACGCCTTTCGCACACATCCGGCCGTCGGCCGGATCGTCGTCGTCATCCATCCCGACGACGGCGAGCTGTTCCGCGATGCGGTGGGCGACCATGACGTGACGGTTGTGCCCGGCGGTTCGACGCGGCAGGAATCGGTGCTGCTTGGCCTGAGGGCGCTACAGGCCGAGCAACCGCGCCATGTGCTCATCCATGACGCCGTGCGCCCTTTCGTCGATGCCGACCTCATTACCCGCACGATCGAGGCGATCACGGAGCGCCAGGGAGCCCTGCCCTGCCTGCCGGTTTCCGACACGCTGAAGCGCGAGGCGGGCGGAATGATCGGCGAGACGGTCGCGCGGGCAGGCCTCCATGCCGCCCAGACCCCGCAAGGGTTTCCGTTTGCACCGATTCTGGCGGCGCATGAGAAGGCGCACGCGATCGGCAAGAGCGATTTCACCGACGACGCGGCCGTGGCCGAATGGGCCGGAATCCCCGTCAGGCTCGTCGCCGGTTCCCCCGACAATGTGAAACTAACCTGGGCACGCGATATAACCATGGCAGACCAGCGCCTCACGGCCCATGCGGCCGGCTTTCCCGATATCCGCACCGGCAACGGCTATGACGTGCATTCCTTCGAGCCCGGCGACCACGTCGTGCTCTGTGGCGTTTCGATCCCGCACGACAAGAAACTGTCCGGCCATTCCGACGCCGACGTCGGCCTGCATGCGCTGACCGACGCGCTGCTGGCTACCTGCGGGGCCGGCGACATCGGCACGCATTTCCCGCCATCCGACCCGCAATGGAAAGGCGCGGCATCGCATCTGTTCGTCGAGCACGCGGTCGGCCTGGTGCGCGGGCGCGGCGGCCGCATCGCCAATGCCGATATCACGCTGATCTGCGAAGCGCCGAAAATAGGCCCGCACCGTACCGCCATGACGGCGGCACTGGCCGGCATGCTGAAGATTTCGCCCGATCGCGTCTCGGTCAAGGCAACCACAAACGAGAAACTGGGTTTCATAGGCAGACAGGAAGGCATCGCGGCGATCGCGACGGCCAGTGTCATCTACCCAGGAGAGGTGCCGGAATGAGCGAAGCGGGCACGGAAGACGCAAAGGCGGAAGATATCGGTGAGCTGGCAAACCGCTTCCTGCAAGCCTGTGCGCAAAGGAAGATTCTGGCGACGACGGCCGAAAGCTGCACCGGTGGCCTGATCATAGCGGCTCTGACCAACATTCCCGGTTCGTCCTCGATGGTCGACCGAGGCTTCATCACCTATTCCAACGACGCCAAGATGGAGATGATCGGCGTCAGCGCCGCGACCCTCGACGCGCACGGCGCGGTTTCGCTGCAAACCGCACAGGAAATGGCGGCAGGCGCGCTCGCGCGTTCGCATGCCGGCATTGCCCTGGCGGTAACCGGGATCGCCGGGCCGGACGGCGGCAGCGAGGAAAAGCCCGTCGGGCTGGTCTGGTTCGGGCTGGCACTGAAGGGCAAGCCCGTCATCACCGAAAAGCGGAACTTCGACAATCACGGCCGCGACTTCATCCGCCGCCAGACCGTCCGCCATGCGCTGGAAATGGGTCTGAAGGCGCTTGGCTGAGATCAGCTCGCTGCCGGCTTTCCGTAGACTGCGTCGGCCCGCTTCTCGAAGGCTTCCGAAAACATGCGGAAGGCCCGGTCGAACATCGTGCCCATGACCGCACCGAGGATGCGGCTCTTGAACTCGTAGTCGATGAAGAAGTGCACCTCGCACCCGCCTTCGGCCGGGTCGAAGCGCCAGACATTGGTCAGGTACTTGAACGGCCCATCGATATATTTCACGTCGATGAGGTTTTCGGCCGGGTTGAGCAGCACCTGCGTGGTGAAGGTCTCGCGGATCGCCTTGTAGCCGATGGTCATGTCGGCCACGAGCATGGTGCGCCCGTCCCGTTCCCGTCGCGAGCGCACGGTCAATTGCTCGCACAGCGGCAAGAACTGCGGATATTTCTCAACGTCGGCGACCAGCGCGAACATCTCGCCCGGCGCATGGGCTACGCGACGTGTGGCTTCGAATTTCGGCATATAACCGCCAGTTTACGCGGATTTCTTCAACTGCGCATCACGCGCCGCCCGCAACCGCGCGAAATCGTCGCCTGCATGGTGGGACGAGCGCGTCAGCGGGCTCGACGCCACCAGCAGGAAGCCCTTGGTCTTGCCGATGACGGCGAAGGACTTGAACTCCTCCGGCGTGACGAAACGCACCACCGGATGGTGCTTCTTCGTCGGCTGCAGGTACTGGCCGATGGTCATGAAATCGACGTCGGCGGAACGCAGGTCGTCCATCAGTTGCAGCACCTCGTTGCGCTCTTCGCCGAGGCCGACCATGATGCCCGACTTGGTGAACATGGAGGGGTCTAGTTCCTTCACCCGCTGCAACAGGCGGATGGAGTGGAAATAGCGGGCGCCGGGCCGCACCGTCAGGTAATTGGACGGCACCGTCTCCAGGTTGTGGTTGAACACGTCGGGCTTGGCCGCCACCACGATTTCCAGCGCGCCTTCCTTGCGCAGGAAGTCCGGCGTCAGGATTTCAATCGTCGTGGTTGGGTTCTCGGCGCGGATGGCGCGAATGACATCGGCAAAGTGCTGCGCGCCGCCATCGGCAAGGTCGTCACGATCGACCGAAGTGATGACGACGTGGCTGAGGCCCATCTGCCTGACCGCATGGGCGACGCGGGCCGGTTCGTCCGGGTCGAGCGCCGTCGGAATGCCGGTGGCGACATTGCAGAAGGCGCAGGCGCGCGTGCAGATCTCGCCCATGATCATGAAAGTGGCGTGCTTCTTGTCCCAGCACTCGCCGATATTGGGACAGCCGGCTTCCTCGCATACCGTCACCAGCTTGTTCGACCGCACGATCTCCCGCGTTTCCGCATAACCCTTGGAAACCGGCGCCTTGACGCGGATCCAGTCGGGCTTGCGCAGCACTTCCTGGTCCGGCCGATGGGCCTTCTCGGGGTGGCGGGGGCGCGGTGCGGTGGCTGTGGTATCGAGAACCGTGACCATATGCTTTCCAATCCAGAAACCGGGCGCTGGCCAGCACCCGCCTTGCACTCTCATCTAAGCCATTTGGCCATGGGAAAAAAGGCCGCCGCGGCGCATGCCGCGACGGCCTTTTTTGCATGGCGAAAATTGCCTGCGATCAGCGACGTATCATGCGGCCGACCGCAATCAGGATACAGGCGCCGATGAAGCCGGTAACCAGATAGGCGATCCAGCCGACACCCAGGCTGATGTTCAACGCCGCGAGAATAGCGTTGAGCACGATCGCCCCGACGATACCCAGAATGATATTCATGAAAACGCCGGTATTGCTCTTCATGAACATCTCGGCGAACCAGCCGGCCAGGCCGCCGATGATGATGGCTGCAATCCAGCCGACGCCGTTCAAGTGTTCCATTCACCCTCTCCTCGTGTGATCGATGAAAACGCATCTGGTAACGGACTTCCCGATGTTACGTTCCATTCACGACCACGCGCAAGAGAGAACCGTCAGGCGTTGAGCGCCCGGCCATAGGCGTCGAGCACGCTTTCCTTCATCATCTCCGAAAGGGTCGGATGCGGGAACACCGTGTGCATAAGTTCTTCCTCGGTGGTCTCGAGGTTCATCGCCACGACGAAGCCCTGGATGAGTTCCGTTACTTCCGCGCCGATCATATGGGCGCCGAGCAACTGGCCGGTCTTCTTGTCGAAGATGGTCTTGATGAAGCCCTGGTCCTCGCCGAGCGCGATCGCCTTGCCGTTCGCGCCGAACTGGAAGCGGCCGACGCGGATATCGTGGCCGGCTTCCTTTGCCTTGGCTTCGGTCAGGCCGACCGAGGCGACCTGCGGGTTGCAGTAGGTGCAGCCCGGGATCTTCGACTTGTCGAGCCCATGCACGCCCGGGACGCCGGCGATCTTCTCGATGCAGATCACGCCCTCGTGCTCGGCCTTGTGCGCCAGCATCGGCGGGCCGGCGACGTCGCCGATGGCGTAGATGCCGGCCACATTCGTGCGGCCGTAGCCGTCCACCGCGATGCAGCCGCGATCCGTCTTTACGCCCAGCCCCTCGAGGCCGAGGTTCTCGATATTGCCCTGGACGCCCACAGCCGAGATCATACGGTCGGCGGTGATCTTCTCCACGGTCCCGTCCTTCTTCTCGACATGGGCGGTGACCGAATTCGCGCCCTTCTCGACCTTCGTCACCTTGGCTTCGAGAATGATCTTCATGCCCTGCTTCTCGAACTGCTTCTGCGCGAATTTCGAGACTTCCGCGTCCTCGACCGGCATAACCGCCGGCATCAGTTCGACCACGGTCACGTCCACGCCCATGGTGCGGTAGAAGGAGGCGAACTCGATTCCGATCGCACCCGAGCCCATGACGAGCAGCGACTTCGGCATCGCCGGCGGCACCATCGCCTCGAAATAGGTCCAGATCAGCTTGCCGTCCGGCTCGATACCGGGCAGCGCGCGCGGCCGAGCGCCGGTCGCAACGATGATATGCTTGGCCGTATAGGTGCCTTCGCCTTTCGTGCCCTTCGGCGCCGGCGGCTGCGGTTCCATCGGCTTCTTGGCGGTCTTGGAAACGACGATCTCACCGGGTTTCGATAGCTTCGCCTCGCCCCAGATCACGTCGACCTTGTTCTTCTTCATGAGGAAGCCGACGCCGCCGTTGAGCCGGAGCGAAACGCCGCGCGAGCGCGCCACCACGGCGCCGAGGTCGGCGCTGACCTTGCCGTCGATCTTCAGCCCGTAGGCTTCCGGGTGATCGGCATAATGCTTCACTTCCGCCGACCGCAGCAGCGCCTTGGTGGGAATGCAGCCCCAGTTGAGGCAGATGCCGCCCAAATGCTCCCGCTCCACGATCGCCGTCTTGAAGCCGAGCTGCGCCGAACGCACGGCCGTGACATAGCCGCCGGGGCCGGAGCCGATGATGATGACGTCGTAATTCTCAGCCACGGTTTCTCTCCCGTTCAAAGTTGCAGCATCAGGCGCACCACGGGCGCCAGCGCTTCGCCGATTTTTCGTGTATTGGCCACATCGAGATGCACGCCGTCGCGGGGGGTCGCCTGCGCCACCTTTCCGGCATCGAAGAATCCGCAACCCGTCTCGTCGGCCACTTCCTCGTAAAGTCCGGCAAGACGCTTGGAAGACGCAACTCCACCCGCGAACAGTTCGGTGAACTCGGCGTTCTCGGTGGCCACGATCGGCGGCGGCGCGACCAGCAGGATATCCGATGCGTGGCCGCCGCCGGGATAGTCGTGCGAGCGGATGATCTCGATCAGCCGCGCCATGCCACGCTTCGCCAGTCGAGGATTGCCGTGGATGGCCGGCTTCATGTCGTTGGTGCCGAGCAGCAGGATCGAAAGGTCGATCGGCGTATGCGTAGAAAGGATGGTCGGCAGGATGCGCGCGCCATTGCGATCGGCGGAAACCAGCGGATCGTCGAACGCGGTCGTGCGGCCGTTGAGCCCTTCGGCGATCACGTCCACGTTGCCGAGCGCCGTCTTGAGCACGCTCGGCCACCGATCCCCCAGCGGATGCCGCCCGCCGCCGGTGTCGGCGTCGTAGCCCCAGGTCAGGGAATCCCCGTAGCAGAGGACGGTTTTCATGCGCCGCCCCTAGACCAGCATCCCCATGGGATTCTCGATCAACTGCTTGAAGGCGACCAGCAATTCCGCGCCCAGCGCACCGTCGACGGCGCGATGGTCGGTCGACAGCGTCACCGACATCACGGTCGCCGCCTTGATCTCGCCGTTCTTGACCACGGCGCGCTGCTCGCCCGCGCCGACGGCAAGGATGGTCGCATGCGGCGGGTTGATGACGGCCGAAAAGTCCTTGATCCCGAACATGCCGAGGTTCGACACCGCCGTGGTGCCGCCCTGGTATTCCTCGGGCTTCAGCTTGCGCGAGCGGGCGCGGGCGGCCAGGTCCTTCATCTCGTTGGAAATGACCGACAGCGTCTTTTCCTCCGCGCGGCGGATGATCGGAGTGATCAGGCCGCCAGGGATGGAAACGGCGACACCGACATCGGCGTGCTTGTGCTTGACCATGGCGCTATCGGTCCACGACGCGTTGGCGTCCGGCACCGCCTTCAACGCCAGCGCCATCGCCTTGATGATCATGTCGTTGACCGACAGCTTGTAGGCCGGGGCCTCCCCCTTCTCGGTCCTCTTGAGCGGGGCGGCGGCGTTCAGCTGCGAACGCAGCGAAAGCAGGGCGTCCAGTTCGCAGTCGAGCGTCAGGTAGAAATGCGGGATCGTGCTCTTGGCTTCCACCAAGCGGCGCGCGATCGTCTTGCGCATGTTGTCGTGCGGCACCAGTTCGTAGCTGCCTTCCTCGAACAGCTTCAGCACGGCGTCGTCGGACATGGGCTTCGGCGCGGGCGCAGCCGAGGCGGCGGCCGGTGCGGGAGCAGCGGCTTTCGCCCCGCCACCCACAATCGCTGCCTCGACATCGGCCTTGACCACGCGGCCATGCGGGCCGGTGCCCTTGACCGCCGCGACATCCACTCCCGCATCCTTGGCGATGCGGCGCGCCAGTGGTGAAGCGAAGGTACGGTCGCCGCTCGCAACCGCCCCGTTCGGCGTCGCGGCCGGTGCGGGCTGGGCCGGCGCCTTCGCGGCATCGCTCTTGGGGGCTTCGGCCTTCGCTTCGGGCTTCGCAGTCTCGGCCTTGGCCGGAGCCGCCTCACCGCCGCCCTTGGCGGCAGCGGCCACGTCCTCGCCATCGGCGGCCAGAACCGCGATCAGCGCATTGACCTTGACACCCTCGGTGCCGGCCGGAACGACCAGCTTGGCGACCGTTCCCTCGTCGACGGCTTCCACTTCCATGGTCGCCTTGTCGGTTTCGATCTCGGCGATGACATCGCCCGGCGCTACCTTGTCACCCTCCTTCACGAGCCACTTGGCGAGGTTGCCCTCTTCCATGGTCGGCGAGAGGGCAGGCATGGTGATGTTGATCGGCATTTATTCCTCCCCCGGCGCTCAGCGATAGGTGACGGCTTTGACCGCCTCGACGACCTCGCCGACATTCGGCAACGCCAGCTTTTCGAGGTTCGCCGCATAAGGCATCGGCACGTCCTTGCCCGCAATGGTGATCACCGGCGCATCGAGGTAATCGAAAGCCTGGCGCGATACCTGGCTGGCGATGAAGTCGCCGACCGATGACTGCGGGAAGCCTTCCTCGACCACTACAAGGCGATTGGTCTTCTTCACCGAGGCGACGATGGTGTCGAGGTCGAGCGGACGGATGGTGCGAAGGTCGATGATTTCGGCGTCGATGCCCATAGCGGCCAGTTCCGCCTCGGCCTTGACGGCATAGGTCATGCCGATGCCGAACGAAACGAGCGTGACATCCCTGCCCTGCTTGTGGATGCGGGCCTTGCCGATCGGCAGGACGAAATCATCCAGCTTCGGCACGTCGAAATGCTGCCCGTAGAGGATTTCGTTCTCGAGGAAGATGACCGGGTTCGGGTCGCGGATGGCGGCCTTGAGCAGACCCTTGGCATCGGCGGCCGTGTAGGGCATCACCACTTTCAGGCCGGGGATGTGGCTGTACCACGCGGCGTAGCACTGCGAGTGCTGAGCGGCGACGCGCGCGGCAGCACCGTTGGGCCCGCGGAACACGATCGGCGCGCCCATCTGCCCGCCGGACATGTAAAGCGTCTTGGCCGCCGAGTTGACGATCTGGTCGATCGCCTGCATGGCGAAGTTGAAGGTCATGAACTCCACGATCGGCTTCAGGCCGGCAAAGGCGGCGCCAACGCCGACGCCGGCAAAGCCGTGCTCGGTGATCGGGGTGTCGACCACGCGCCTGTCGCCGAATTCCTGCAGCAGGCCCTGCGTCACCTTGTAGGCGCCCTGGTATTCGGCCACTTCCTCGCCCATGACGAACACGTCGGGGTCGCGGCGCATTTCCTCGGCCATGGCGTCGCGCAGCGCCTCGCGCACGGTCGTCGAGACCATTTCGGTGCCGGCCGGAATGTCCGGATCGGCGGCGACTTCGGCCTTCGGCGCGGCAGCGACCGGAGCAGCCGCCGGCTCGTCGGCAGGCTTGGCGTCGGCGGCTGACGCCGGCGCCTCGGCCTTCGCCGGCGCGGCCGCCTTGCCAAGGTCGCCGGCGCTTTCGCCATCCTGGAGCAGGACGGCGATCGGCGTATTGACCTTGACGCCTTCGGTGCCGGCGGTGATCAGGATCTTGCCCAGCGTGCCCTCGTCGACGGCCTCGACTTCCATCGTCGCCTTGTCGGTCTCGATTTCCGCCAGAACGTCACCGGCGCTGACCTTGTCGCCTTCCTGCTTGAGCCATTTGGATACGTTGCCCTCTTCCATCGTCGGCGAGAGCGCGGGCATGAGAATTTCGATCGGCATGTCCTGCCCTCCCCTTAGCGTACGATATCGGTCCAGAGCTCGGACGCATCCGGCTCCGGGTCCGTCTGGGCAAATTCGGCGGCGTCGGCGACGATGTCGCGAACGTCCTTGTCGATGGCTTTCAGTTCGTCCTCGCTCGCCCACTTCTTTTCCATCAGCCGCGCCTTGACCTGCTCGATCGGGTCATGGTCGGAGCGCATCTTCTGCACTTCCTCCTTGGAGCGATACTTCGCCGGGTCGGACATGGAGTGGCCGCGATAGCGGTAGGTCTGCATCTCGAGAATGATCGGGCCGTTGCCGTTGCGGCACCACTCGGTCGCCATGTCGCTGGCCGACTTCACCGCGCGGACATCCATGCCATCGACCTGGATGCCGGGGATCTTGAAGGAAGCGCCGCGATGGGAAAAATTCGTCTCGGCCGAGGAGCGCGTCACCGACGTGCCCATGGCGTAGCGGTTGTTTTCGATCACGAAGATGACCGGCAGCTTCCACAGCGCCGCCATGTTGAAGCTTTCGTAGACCTGGCCTTGGTTGGCCGCGCCGTCGCCGAAGTAGGTCAGCGAAACATTCTTGTTGCCGCGATAGCGGTTGGCGAAGGCAAGCCCGGTGCCAAGCGGCACCTGCGCGCCGACGATGCCGTGGCCGCCATAGAAATTGTTTTCCTTGGAGAACATGTGCATGGAGCCGCCCTTGCCGTGCGACAGCCCGCTGCGGCGCCCCGTCAGTTCGGCCATGATGCCGCGAGGCGACAGATCCATGGCCAGCATGTGGGCGTGATCGCGATAGGCGGTGATCATCTGGTCGCCTTCGATCATCGCCATCTTCATGCCGGTGACGACCGCTTCCTGCCCGATATAGAGGTGGCAGAATCCGCCGATGAAACCCATGCCGTAAAGCTGGCCGGCCTTTTCCTCGAACCGCCGGATCAGCAGCATATGGCGATAGGCGGAGAGTTCGTCTTCCTTGGAAAATTCGGCGGGCTTCGGTGTCGACGGCACCGTCGCTTTTTTCTCGGTTCTGGATTTGACAGGCGCTTTTTTGGCGGCGGTAGCCATGCATCACTCCCTAATGACGTCTCTTTACGGACACTGCGGGAGACCGTTCTCCCCACCGGCTGGGAGAAAGCTAACATGCCGAATACGCTTCCGCCATGCAGAAAAAACGCATGGCTGGCCTGCATCTAAATGATTATGTTTATTGGAAATATAGTCAATTAACCTGAAACAGGTTAATTCGCTGTCGCAGGCAACATGATGGTGATCTCGTCGGTGCGAGACAGATTGAGCGCCCCTCGCGCCTGCTCGTCGAGCATGTCCTTTTCGATGGTGCCATCATGCATCAGCCGCACGCGCCGTTCAAGTTCCATGCGGCGGGCCTTGACGGCGTCGAGTTGCGCTTGCAGGTCGGCGGTTTCGGCCTGCAGGCGATAGCGCGACGTGATGCCGAATTCGCCGTGATAGGCGTGATAGCCGAAATAGCTGACGAAGACCGCACAGAGCGCCGGAATGATCAGGCGGCCGGTGTTTCTCTGCTTATGCTGGCGTGTCCACATGGGGCGAATCCTAGAACCGCCCTTTTATCGGCCGATTGTGCTTAATGGACGGTTACGCGAAGGCGCGGCACCGGGCGGCACAAAAGAAAAAAGGCAGGAATTTCCTGCCTTTTTCATCGTTAACCAGGACCGCCGCTCAGACCTTGAGGATCGAGGTCCCGGCGTAGCGCGCCTGCTTGCCAAGCTCTTGCTCGATGCGGATAAGCTGGTTGTACTTGGCGGTGCGGTCCGAACGCGCCAGCGAGCCGGTCTTGATCTGCCCGCAGTTGGTGGCGACGGCGAGATCGGCGATGGTCGAATCCTCGGTTTCGCCGGAGCGGTGCGACATCACCGCGGTGTAGCCGGCCTTGTGTGCCGTCTCGACCGCGTCGAGCGTTTCCGACAGTGAGCCGATCTGGTTGACCTTCACCAGGATGGAGTTGGCGACACCCATGCGGATACCGTCCTTCAGGCGCGCGGTGTTGGTCACGAACAGGTCGTCGCCGACCAGTTGCACCTTGTCGCCGATGAGGTCGGTCAGGTGCTTCCAGCCTTCCCAGTCGTCCTCGGCCATGCCGTCCTCGATGGTGATGATGGGATAGTCGGCGGCCAGCTTGGCCAGGTATTTCGCCTGCGCCTTGGGATCGCGGGTCTTCTTCTCGCCTTCATAGACATAGGCGCCGTCCTTGAAGAACTCCGTCGAGGCGCAGTCGAGGCCGAGCGCCACTTCCTCGCCCGGCTTGAAGCCGGCCTTCTCAATGGACTGCACGACGAAATCCAGCGCCGCCTGCGCGCTCTTGAGGTTGGGCGCAAAGCCGCCCTCGTCGCCGACATTGGTGTTGTGGCCGGCATCCTTCAGCCGCTTCTTCAGCGTATGGAAGATTTCGGAGCCCCAGCGCACGGCCTCGCGGACCGAGGGCGCACCGACCGGCAGGATCATGAACTCCTGGAAATCGATCGGGTTGTCGGCATGGGCGCCGCCGTTGATGATGTTCATCATCGGAACCG
>Ga0182735_1000732_pt1 | contig 24281 bp, 29 predicted proteins | sample eDN5th30CKraftMG_FD_128524 | JGI IMG/M metagenome (GOLD analysis project Ga0182735, IMG submission 128524) | Enriched Miracle-Growth compost microbial communities from Emeryville, California, USA - eDNA 5th pass 30_C Kraft MG (version 2) (version 2) ...
CGCCCAGCGACCCGTCCGAACCACGGCGAAGCGGCAGGATCGCCTCGCTTCCAGCCTCCCCCATCAGTCCGATGGAGCCGGCAAGGGGGAAGTAGCTGGGGCTCGACACGACCCCGCCGGAAGCGAAGGGAACCACATGGCCCGGCACCCCGCCCCTGGCGAAAGGCAGGATGCCGGGAAGCCCGCCCAGCAGGCCTGAAAACAGCGAATCCGCCAGCGTTTGCAGCGGCTTCAATCCTTGCGCCAGCGCCATGCCGGCTAGGTTGAGGCCGACGCGGCGCAGCACGTCGTCCAGTTCCCGGCCGTTGACGGCCGCGCTTTTCAGGGCACCGGAAAGCCGGTTGCCGAAATTGTCGGACAGCTTTTCGAGGTTCTCCAGCGCCAGCTGGAAAGGTGCCGTGTCGGCACGGATTGCAACCGTTACATCTTCAGCCAAATTCAGTCTCCATCGTCGCATGGTCGGGGAATGCGCGCATCAGCGCCGCAAGGGTTTCGCGGCCGGGCGGCATGGTCCTGCCGGGGCGCAACGCCGAAAGCGCCCGCTCGAACTCGACCGGCGTCATCTTCCAGAACGTATCCGGCGAAAGCCGCAGCAGGCCGAAACCGATCGCCATGACATTATTCCATGGGAAGGCCGGCCTCGTGCCTGCCGCGGCCCTCAAGGGTTTGGCGCGGCTTCCTCGCCCGCTCCGGATCCGAACGTGGTGGCCAGAAGGTCGGCAACGACGGCCGCAAAGCCGGTCGCGCCGGCATCGGATTGCATGGCGCCGACCTCTTCATCGGACACGCTGTCGCCAGCGCCGCGCAGGCCGGCGCCGATGATGCGGATCATGTCCAGCGCCGACAGCCGACCCGTCGAGAAACGCTCGACAAGAGCAGTCAGGTCGTCGGCTGCATAGGCGGCTTCCAGTTCGGCGAGAGCGCCCAGCGTCAGGCAGAGCCTGCGCGGCCTGCCGTCGAGGACGGCCTCGACCTCGCCGCGCCTGCGATTGGCGCTCATGGCGTCACCGCGAAGGCAATGGCGCCCGCCGATTCCAGCGCCATCTCGAACGTCACTTCGCCGTCATGCGAACCGGTATATTCCAGCGACGTGATCTGGAACGGACCGGTGATCGTGCCGAAACCGGGCACGGCAAGCTGCCAGTCCGGGATCTCGCCGGCGAAGAACCGCGACCGGATCAGTTCATCGGACTGTGCGTCCTTGAAGATGCCGGAACCGCTGGCGGCTGCGCGCTGCACACCGGCACCCGCCAGCAATTCGCGCCAGCGGCCGGCCGAATCGGAATCGGTGATGTCTACGGTCTCGCTGTTGAAGGCCATCCGCTTCGAGCGCAGCCCGGCGACCGTGACGAACGAACCGCCGCCGGAATCAACTTTGAGAAGAAGGTCCTTGCCCTTCTGTGCAGCCATGCCAGGCCTCCTGATGGTTCTTGGTTAGAATTTTCCCGGGCAGCCTGTCAGGCCGCCGTTTCGATGACCGCGCGAAAGCGCAGCAGGCCGTGGTGGACCGCCACGTCCTCGTCATAACGGGCTTCGCCATAGTCGAAGCGCAGGCTGACGAGACGATGCGTCTCGAGCGCAAGGTCGGCGTCGTCGAGGCGCTGTTTCACCCGCTCCATGATTCCGAGAATTTCCTTCTTGCCCTTGGCCTTCGACCAGACATGCAGGGTGAAAAGCTGCTCGACGCCACCCTCGGTCGACGTGCTCCAGTCGTAGAAACTGGTCCGGCCGAACGTCACATAGGGAAAGTGCGCGTCGGCGGGCGCCTGGTCGAATATCTTTGCGCCGCCGAGCAGGCCGGTCAGCGCATCATCGCCCGCCAGCGCCTCGAACAGGGCCTTTTGCAGTTCAGCGACGGGTGCGGTCATCGCCCTGCTCCTCTCCCGGTGCCGGGGTGTGCCGCGACGGCCTGTCGCCGGCGAGACGCCGCTTCCGCGCCGCACCGTCCCCCTCGACGGATTCCGCCAGATCGTGCGCATTCCAGCGCATGGCGCGGATCAGCCCTTCCAAAGTCACCGCCACGGCCAGTTTCATGCTCCTGCCTCCTTCACCTTGCAGACCAGATAGCGGCCGCTCTCATCGGGGTCGTGGACGGTAAGGATGTCGAAGACGCGCCCTGCCCGCGCAAAGCGCATGCCGCTCGCCACACCGACACGGCGGCGCAGCGTGATGCGGTGGGTGACGCTTTCCAGCGTCTGGTCGGCCCCGAACACACTCTCGGCGGCGACCGGCTCGATCCTGGCGAACACCGTCGCGGTCTCGCCCCATGTCTCGGTGAAGCCGCCGAGCCCGTCGGGCACGGTTGAGCAGGCTTGCAGCGCAAGTTCCGTGCGCAATTCGCCTGGGTCGATGAACAGCACCGCCATCACAGCCTCCGGCGGCGAAAGGGGGCGATCATGCGCTCGTATCCTGCCGGATAGGAAACCGGCTGGTCGCCCGGCCCGAAGCTCGCGCGAAACTCGTACCAGTGCGCGACGAGCAGGACGATGGCACGCCGCAACAGGTCGGGCACGTCGGTCGCGGCCTCGCCGAACCCGGCGACGAAATCGATCTCAATGCCGTTCATGGCCCGCAGCGCTCCGGGCGGTTCACTGAAGTGCAGCCGCGCCGGGCGCGAGGCGATGTCGGCCTGGTAGCTGGACGGGGCGATCACCGATGCCTCCCCCTCCGAGCCATAAGCGGTGACCGCCAGAATCTCGCGCACCGGATGGAGCGGCACGGTCACGCAGCCTTCGCGCGGCCAGTCGTCGAGCGCCAGCCGCCAGTTCTGCTCGATGAGCGCAAGGCCGGCCGCCCTCTCCACATCTTCCCGGGCGGCGCGGATCAGACCGGCGAGCAGGTCGTCCTCGCTGTCCCGGTCGAGGCGCAGATGCGTTTTCACGTCGGCAAGCGTCACCGGTTCGGCCGCCGGATCGACGGTTCGGATAAGCGTCATTATTCACCTTTGCTTGAAAAAGGAGCGGCCCCGGCGGGGTGGACCGGGGCCGCATCGGCAGGCGTTCGGGCGGCGGAAGGAGGGGCCGCCGCCTCGGGAAAAATCCTTACGCCGTACCGAACTTGAGCAGCTTGATGGCGTCGAAGTCCTGGACGCCGCCACCGACGCGCTTGGTGGTGTAGAACAGCACGTAGGGCTTGGCGGAATAAGGATCGCGCAGCACACGCACGCCGGTACGATCCACCACCAGATAACCGCGGCCGAAATCACCGAAGGCGATCGCGGTCGCGTCCGCGCCGATGTCGGGCATGTCCTCGGCCTCGACCAGCGGAAATCCCATCAGCATGGCCCGCTGGCCGACGGCGGCGGGCGGCTGCCACAGATAGTTGCCGTCGTCGTCCTTCAGCTTACGCACCGCCGCCTGCGTCTTGCGGTTCATCACCCAGTTGGCGTTCTGGCGGTAACCGGCCTTGAGCGAATAGACCGTGTCGATCAGGATATCGGAAGGGCTGGCAGCCGGAAGCTCACCCGAAACGCCGGTCAGCGTGTAGCCGATCTTGCCCCAGGCCCAGCCGGTTTCCGCCACCGTCGGATAACTCAGGAAACCCTTCGGCTTGGCGCTGCCGTCGCCGGTGACGAAGGCCTTGCCCTCCTGCTCCGCGAAAGCCGCCTCCACTTCGGCGGAAATCCACTGGTCGAGATCGACCACCGAATCCTCCAGCAGGGAAGCCGTCGCCGCCGGCATGGCGTAAAGCTCCATGGTCGGGAACTGCAGCTCGGCCAGCGTCGCGGTATCGGTCTGCGGGCGCGCGGCGGTTTCGCCGACCCAGCCCACCGCCGGGCCGGTCACCGAAAACGGCTTCTTCAGCACGGCAGACGATACCTGCCGGACCGAGGCGATGGAGCGGATCGGCGACAGGGCGGCAAGCCGCTTGCCGATCTCCGTTTCCGTCTCTGCCGGCACCAGATAGCCGCCGTCCTGGCCGGAACCATAGGACATCGCCTTGGTATCGAGGGCGCGAAGCTGGCGATCGTCACCGCTGCGCATATAGGCGTCGAAGGCGCTCTTGTGCTCGGAAGGCTGAGAGCGCCCGTCGCGCCCCAGCATCGGCCTCGCCTTCTTCAGCGCCAGTCTGTCGAGCGCCCGCTTCTGCTCGTCGAGTGCGAGCGAAAGCCGTTCGACCTTTTCGCCGGTAAGCACGTCGGCGCTCATGCGCGTTTCCAGCTGCGCCAGCTTCTCGTCGTTCGTCTCCTTGAACGCCTCGAACGTGGTCATGAACTCGCCGAAGGCGTCCTTCAGGTCGAGATAGTCCCCCGGCGCGGACTTGGTCTCGACCGTCAGGGATTGCGGTTGTGCATTCATCGAGCGTTTCCTCTTTTGTTGATCATTCGGGTGGCTTGCCGGATGCGTTCCGCGAGGTCGCGGATCGATCCGGGCGCAGAAGGCCGCTTGCGCCCGCTCTTCACCATCTCGATGCGAGCCTCCGGCAGCATCGGAAAGGTGACGATCGAGATTTCCCACAGGTCGGCCTCGAGAATGCGGCGCACGCCGGTTGCCGGGTCGCGTCGGGCCTTGACGGTTCGGAAGCCGATCGACAGGCCGTCCAGCGCGCCGCTGCGCATCAGGCTCAGAACCTCGCGGGCGCGCCTCACGTCCCGCGCCAGCCGGCCGCGCACGAACAGGCCGCGCGCGTCTTCCCGGATTTCGGTCCAGGTGCCGATCGGCTCGCCGGGGTCGTGCTGGAACAGCATGCGGATGCCGGCGGCACCGCGGCTGCGCAGTGAGTTGGCGAAAGCGCCGCGCTCGACCGCGTCCTTGCCGAGGTCGACCTTGCCGAACAGGCTGGCATAGCCGGTGAAGCTGCCGTCCGCCTCGACCTCGTCGAGAACGAGATCGACGAACTTGTGCTCGAAGCTGCGCGCCGAAGCCTCACTTTTCATCCGCATTCTCCCGCTTGTTGCGCCGCAACAGGTCCAGCAGCGTGTTCTGGTCGAAGGCGCGCACGACGAAGCCCAGCGCCCACCAGGCGCACAGGCTGGCGGCGGCCGAGCCCATCAGCATCAGCTCGACCGGGCCGATGATGTTTTCGAGGCCGAGTTCGGTCGAAATCTTGAGCCCGGCAGTGCCCCCGAACACCAGGCCGCAGACGACGCCCACGGCAAAGCGCGCGGCAGCCTCGCGCCGCCCGTGCGGAAGGATGTAGGCAAGCGAGATCGCCGAGCCGGCGACGGCGCCGGCGCCCTTGGCGATCCACACCCAGCCCGTCTGAGACAGATCGGTCATGGTCGGGTTCTTTCGTGGCAGGTTCAAACGAGATCACGCGGCCGGTAGCCGACCGCCTCGCGCTTTTCGTCCTCGGTGAGGAAGGTCGCCGCCTCGATGCGCGCCCACAGCGCGTCGCGGTCGCTGTTCAGGCCGTCGATGCGGTCGGCGTCATACCAGAGGCGCAGCGTGGCCCCGAAGGCCTGGCCGAGAAAGGCCGAGAATTCCTTGGCGGTGCGCGCCACCAGCGGCAGGATGGTGAGGCGGTAGAAGGCGCGGTTGGCTTCCTGATAGTTGGCATAGGTGTTGTCGCCCGGAATGCCGAGCAGCATCGGCGGCACCCCGAAGGCGAGCGCGATGTCGCGGCTGGCGGAATGCTTGGCCTCGACGAAATCCATGTCCTTGGGCGTCAGGCCCATCGCCTTCCAGTCCAGCCCGCCCTCCAGCAGAAGCGGGCGGCCCGCCCGCGTCGCGCCCGAATAGCCCTCCTCCAGTTCGGCCTTCAGCCGGTCGAACTGCTCGTCGCTCAGATTGCCTCCGTCCTTGGGCGCGTAGACCAACGCGCCGGAGGGCCGTGCCGAATTGTCGAGCAGCGCCTTGTTCCAGCGCCCGGCCGCATTGTGGGTGTCGAGCGCCATCAGCGCCGCCTCCAACGGCGGGAAGCCGTAATGGTCGTCGAGCGGATGGAACAGGCCAAGGTGCAGCGCGCCGCCGCCGGTGTCATCCAGCCCCAGCGTTACGCTGCGCCGCTCGCCGCCCTCGCGATAGTCGAGCGCCACCGGCCAGCCGGCGCCGTCGGTCACCACCGAAATCCGGTCGGGCCGCAGAAGATGCAGCTCGTGCGCGCCGTTGCCGGCCGCGATCATCTCGACATAGGCATTGCCGGACAGAAGCAGGTGCCCATAGAGCCCTTCGAGGAACGTCGCCCCGGCCTGCTGCCCGTTCGGCCGCTCCAGCAGCGACAGCAGCGGATGATCGTCCAGCTCGGCCGCGCCGTCATAAAGCAGCCACGGCACCGCCGAGGCCGTTTCCGCAATCAGCCGCACCGAGCGATGCACGATCGGGTTGCGCATAAAACCTTCGCGCGCCAGCGTCGCGTAGTCACGGCGCGTCCAGTGCGCCTCGCCTTGCCCGTGAAAGGCGATGAAGCCACCGGGCGCCGCGCTTTTTCGTTCACGGCGCGCGCCGGCGCTTCCCGCCGCACGCAGCCAGGACCAGTTCCAAGCCATGTTGTTTCCTTATCGTAAGTCGCGAATGCGGGGCCGCGCCGACCAGTCAGGCAACAGTTCGGTGATGGCCCATACGAGCGCATCGACCCGGTCGGGCGAGCGGCCGCTGGACAGCCCGTTCGGGCCGAAGTCGCACATTTCGTCCTCCAGTTCGCCGAAGCGGCCGGTGTGGCGCACCCTGCCCTGCTGGTAGAGCGCGGCAACCGGCTCGGCGCGCAGCCATTTCCCGCGCCGCGCCCTTACCGGCTTCACCGGAACGGCCGGATCGATCGTGCGGATCACCGCCGTCGCCATTTCGCCGCCCTGGTTGACCTCGACCATCAGGCAATCGGCCTGCAGCCGGAGATAGAGCGCCACGGCGCGGGCGGCCCATTCCTGCGGCTTGGCCGCATTGACCGTCGCATCGGCAAGGACAATGACGTTGCCGTCCTCGCCAAGCCCGGCGGCAACGATGCCGCAGGCATCGGAGGTCCGGCGCGAACTCGCGGGCGGGTCGACGGCGACCACGATGCGGGCAAGCGCGCCGGGATTGTCCAGCGCCGCTTCCTCGATCATGCGGCGCGACCACAGCGCGTCCTCGCGATCCTCGATCAGTTCGCCGTCCAGTTCCTGCCGGCCGAGGCGCGTGCCGCCATAGCGCCGCTCCACCATCTTCAGGAAGCCGGGCGCCAGGTTGGCGGCATTCTCCTCGGTGCGCATGCGCGTCACCGCGACGGACGGATCGGCCAGCAGGCGCTTTATCAGGGCGGTCGGTCGTGGCGTGGTGGTGACGATCTGGCGCGGCTGCGCCCCCAGCCGAAGCCCGAATTGCAACATGTCGAAGCAGGCCTCGGGATAGCGCCATTTGGCCGCCTCGTCGCACCACGCCGCCTCGAACTGATGTCCCCGCAGACTGTCGGGGTCCTCGGAGGAAAACACGGTCGCGACCGCGCCGTTGTCCCAGACCAGCCGCCGCCGGCTCGCCTCGAAGCGCGGCCGGTCATGCCGAGAAATGCCGACGATGCCGGACGGTCCCTCGATCATCACGTCGCGCACATCGGCCAGCGTTTCGCCGATCAAAGCGAGGCGAGAATGCTTTTCGCGCGAAAACGGCGCCAGCCCACGCACCAGGCCGTTCACCCATTCCGCCCCGAGCCGCGTCTTGCCGGCGCCGCGCCCACCCAGCACCAGCCAGGTATCCGGCATGATGCCCATGAGGGAGAACGGGTATTGCGCCGGCCGGGCATTCCAAAACCATTCCTGCGCGACCAGTTCGGCTTCAGCCGGGCTCAGATGGGTCGCCGACCAGTCGCCTTGCATATCCGATCGCCAGTTCGACGATGCGCTCGTCGATGCGTCGCAGGATGGCGGCCATGTCTTCATCTCTTCTCGTTTGGTTCTCTTTCGCGCCGCTGTCGCTGCGCGTGATTTCGCCAATTTTCTCGAGTGTGCGCATCACGGCAGCGATCGCGTCCATGCGCGCCTTGTCCGCCGAAGCACTGCCAGCCTCGTCCGTGCCCGCCGCCTCCGCCTTGCCGATCTGCTGGTCGAGCAGCACCCTAAGCCGCTTTTCCTGGTTGGAAAGCCGCATGGCCGCTTCCGCATCCCGCCAGCCTTCGCTTGCGGCGCGCTTGCGCATCGCGGCCGGTGAACGGCCGCTGGCCTGCGCCAACAGGTCAAGGCTCGGCGCCGCCCCCTCATGCAGGGCGCGCAGCGCGGCCCATTGCAAGGCCGGGCCTGCAATCATACCGATCCATCCATGTGCTGATTGTCTTGCGCGCCCGAAAAGGAAGCCTCCGGGCTGCCCTGGCCGCAACTTTGCGACGATAGCTGGACCCTACCAGAGCACCGTTACGGTGTCAAGAATTTATTCCTATAAATTTCGGCAGCAGTGACGTTCGCCCATTGTGTCCCATTTACGCTTGTGGCGAAATTTTAAATCGGCGAAAACCTGCCCACGGTACGCTGCGCAAAAATCGTCGTAAAGTGTTCCCATACCGCGCGTTGGAGCCCCTGCCGGATCAACATGACCGCCCCCGACAAAGAGCACAGGAAAAGAGGCCGCATCGCCGCGTTTCTGCTGGCGGTCGACGCTTGGCTCGATTCCTCGCTCTACGAAGCGAGTTTCAAGACGCGTGAGATCTGGGAAACGCTGACCATCTTCTTTCGGCGCTTCCGCGTTTCCGGCTGGCGGCGCGGCGTCATCGAGGTCGCGAGCGAGGCCTTCACATTCGGCGCGGCCGGTTCCGTCATCATGCTGGCGCTGGCGCTGCCGGCTTTCGAGGACACGACCGGCGACTGGCGCGCGCAGGGCGACTTCGCCGTCACCTTCCTTGACCGCTACGGCAACGAAATCGGCCAGCGCGGCATCCTTCAGCGCGACAGCGTGCCTGTGGACGAGATGCCGGACCACGTCATCAAGGCCGTGCTCGCCACCGAGGACCGCCGCTTCTTCGAGCACTACGGCATCGATTTCATCGGCCTGTTCCGCGCCGTTTCGGAGAATATGCGGGCCAATTCGGTCGTTCAGGGCGGCTCCAGCATCACCCAGCAGCTCGCCAAGAACCTGTTCCTTTCCAACGAGCGCACGCTGGAGCGCAAGATCAAGGAAGCGTTCCTGTCGGTCTGGCTCGAATGCAATCTGTCGAAAAAGCAGATCCTGCAGCTCTATCTCGACCGCTCCTACATGGGCGGCGGCACCTTCGGCATCGAGGCGGCGGCCGACTTCTACTTCGGCAAGAGCGTCAAGGACCTGAACCTCGCCGAGGCGGCCATGCTGGCGGGCCTGTTCAAGGCGCCGACGAAATATGCCCCGCACGTCAACCTGCCGGCGGCGCGCGCCCGCGCCAACGTCGTGCTCACCAACCTGGTCGACGCAGGCTTCATGACCGAGGGCCAGGTGCTGTCGGCACGGCTTCATCCGGCTACCGTGGTCGATCGCGGCGAGCGCAAAAGCCCCGACTACTACCTCGACTGGGCCTTCGACGAGGTCAAGCGCATCGCCGCGAAGTCGGGCCAGCATTCGCTCGTCGCGCACACCACCTTCGACGCCAACATCCAGGCCGCCGCCGAGGAATCGCTGGAGTTCAACCTGCGCCAGTTCGGCAAGGACTACCGCGTCAGCCAGGGCGCCATCGTGGTCATCGAGACCAACGGCGCAGTACGTGCCATCGTCGGCGGCCGCGACTACGGCGAAAGCCAGTTCAACCGCGCCACCAAGGCGCTGCGGCAGCCTGGATCGTCGTTCAAGCCCTATGTCTACGCAACCGCCATGGAACATGGCCTGACCCCGGATTCGATCGTTTCCGGCGCCCCCGTGAGCTGGGGAAACTGGCACCCCGGCAACTATAACGGTGCCTCGGCCGGCCGCATGACCGTCACCACCGCGCTGGTCAAGTCGATCAACACCGTTCCGGTCCGCCTCGCCAAGGACATGCTGGGCATCGCGCCGATCAAGGCCATGGCCGAGGCCATGGGCGTGGAATCGCTGCTCGGCTCGCACAAGACCATGGTGCTCGGCACGTCGGGCATGACGGTGATGGACCAGGCAACGGGCTACAGCGTGTTCGCCCAGGACGGCATGGTCGGCAGCCGCCACGGCATCACGCAGCTCGTCACCCACACCGGCGAAGTCATCTACGATTTCGCCAAGGACGCGACACCGCCGCACCGGGTGCTGTCGGAAAAGGCATTGCACTACATGAACTCGATGCTCGTCCAGGTGCCGGTGATCGGCACCGCGCGGCGGGCGGCCCTGCCGGGTATCGTCTCCGGCGGCAAGACCGGCACCAGCCAGTCCTATCGCGACGCCTGGTATGTCGGCTTCACCGGCAATTACACGGCTGCCGTCTGGCTGGGCAATGACGACTACAGCCCGACCAACAAGATGACCGGCGGCGCGCTGCCGGCCATGGTGTGGCAGCGCCTGATGGCCTACGCGCACCAGAACATCGAGCTGAAGCCCATCCCCGGTATCGATCACCCCTTCGTCGACGCCGAGGTGGCTGCCAAGGCCGAGGCGGCCGAGAAGAAGCGGGCCGAAAAGGAGGCTGCCGACGCCGAAGCAGCCCGCCCGCCGGTCCTTTCCAGCAACACGACGCGGACGCTGCGCGAAATGACCATCCTGTTCCAGTCTGCGCCCAACCTCGCCGATCCTCCCGAACCGGAGACGCTTTCGGCCTTGTAGGCCACCGTTCCCAAATTGGCGGGCAAGCTGCGCGTCGTGCGCCGCGCTTGCCCGGACGCCCTGCCCGCGCTATCCCCAACGCATCCTTCGTTCTGGCGGCCCATGCTGAAAAACGTCCTCCTGACCGTGTTCGCGCTTGCCATAGCCATCGTCGGCGGAGGAGGCAGCGTCTGGTACATGCTCGATGCCCGCAACGGCCTCGACGCCATCCACATCGGTGTGTGGACCGCCTTTCCCGATATCGGCACCGCCGACGCCGACCCCTATTCGAAAGCCCGGGTGGCGCGCGCCGGGGTGCTGGCGCTCGGCCGGGCGGAGGGGCTTTCCTTCGTCGCCGACCACGATACGGCCGGCGATCCGCTACGCCGCGAATGCGCCTACTCGATCGAGGGAAGCTTTCCGACGGCGCGCCTGTGGACGCTCTATGCGGCCGACCAGTCACTGGACGTGATCGCGACCGGCATGGCCCGTCCGGCCGCCCTCCACGCCCAAGAGATCCTGCGCCAGCCCGACAATTCCGCGATCATCTCGGTCGGCCGCCAGCCGTATCCAGGCAACTGGCTGCCGGTGCGCGGTGACGGTCCGCTCCATTTCGTGCTCACTTTCTACGATACGCCGATCGCCAGCAGCACCGGCCTGTCGGACGTCACCCTGCCGCTGGTGCGCAAGGCGGGCTGCCATGCGTAGGCTCCTGCACGCCATCCTCGTCGGCCTTGTCGGCGCGGGCATCGTCCATATCGCGGTGCTGCTGCTGGTGCCCCAATTTTCGGGGCAAAGCGCCTGGGCAAGGCTGGCGGCAACCTCCGGCCCCTACACGATGACCGCGCTCAAGGCAGAGACCGGCGGTGCGCCGGCGGTCCGGTCCGTCGATCCGCTTTTTGCGGCGGCCGCCTGCCGCTTCGACCTCGCCGACGGCATGGCGCACGTCAAGGGCCCGGCCGGGGAGTCGGCGGCCACGCTGCCGTTCTGGTCGGTTTCCGTCTATGACGGCAGCGGCAACAACATCTACAGCTTCAACGACCATGCGGCGTCCAAAGGCCGCCTCGACGCCGTCGTGCTGACACCTACCCAGATGAACGAGGTGCGCAAGGACTTGCCGGAAGAATATCAGGGATCGGTCTTCATCGAGGCGCCGATCACCGACGGCATGCTCGTGGTGCGGGCCTTCATTTCCGACGAGAGCTGGCGGCCGTCCGTCACGCGCTTCCTCGAACAGAGCTCGTGCGAGCCACGCCAACCCTGACGGCAGGAATTTCTACCGACGCGGCGAAGGGGCTGCCCTCGGCTCGTCCCCCTTCGACGGCGACCCTCCGCGCTTGTCCCCGGCCGGCGATCGTTCGTAGCGCACGCCGGGGAAGATGATGACGCTTGCCGGCGCCCCGTTCGTCCGGGGATGTCGGCCGGTTGCCGCCTGTCGCGGCACGAAAGACAGGATACTGCCCATGGTTCGCGCATTCCTCTCGGTTGAACCGGAGCACAACGCAACGCCTCCAGCGATGAATAAGGCACCCAGAGAGTTAACGGAACGCTAACGGATCAGCGCTAATTTTCCGTAATCATGGCTCACGGTGAGGCCGGCCTGCCGGCGGCGTGAAGACGTGACGTGTACCGAGTGCATCAAGGCGTATCGCGTGTCATCGTCGGATTTCAGGCAAATTGCCATTCGCGGCCATTCAGGAAAAGGCGAACGACTGTTTCGCGCCGCGATCACCGCCTTCTGCTCCCTGCCCCGCCCTTCCCGCCGCGAGATCGCGCAGGTGGACGACCTGACGCTTTCCCTGCTGGACGGCGTCTCGGTGGAATCACGCCGTTTCGTCGCCGCGGCCCTGTCGGAATGCGAATATCCACCGCCGGCGCTGGTGCGGCGCCTTGCCGAAGAGCCGGTGAGCATCGCGGCCCCGCTTCTCATCCGCTCCAGCGCCTTGACCGATATCGACCTGATCGCGCTGATCGGCCGTCACGGCCTGCCGCACGCACGTGCCATCGCGCGCCGCAAGGACCTGCACCCGACCATCGCAAGCCTGATCCGGGCGCTCGAAAGGCCAACGCTCGTCCAGAAAACCGAACCGCTCGAACAACCGGCGGCAACTCAACCTGTGGAAGCAGCCGACAAGACGGACGCGACCCCCGGCCGCGCCGCCGAAGAGGTGCGTCACCGGCTGCGCTCGATCATGGCCGCCGATCGCAAGCGCGACAGCGCCGCCCTCAACGCCCCGGCAGGCTCGACCTACGCCAAGCTTCGCGAGACGGCGCTGACGGGCAACGTCACCTTCTTCCAGACGGCGCTCGCCGACGCGCTGGAACTCGACTTCGCGGCTGCCCGCCCGCTCACCGACGGCAGTTCCTATTCGTCGCTGCTGGTGGCGCTGCGGGCGCTCGATGTCGGCGAGGACAAGGCGTTCCTGATCGCCGTCGCGATATTTCCGAAGTTGTTCCCGCACCCGGAGGCGATCCGCCTCTTTCTTTCGCGATACCGGACGCTTCACCTCGATGTCGCGCGGCGCAAGGTCGAGGAATGGAAGGCCGAAAGCCTGTCGCAGGCGCTGCACCGGATCGCGCAGCCGGCCAATGCCGATGCGCGCGCGTCCACCCGCGACCGGCTTGCCGGCATCAAGGCATCCTGACGGAAATCAGTTCCTCGACCGGGACGGCGCCTGCCTCGATCTCCACGATCCATATGTCGGGATCGAAGCGCTTTTCCCGCTCCAGCCTCACCTCGAGCGCATCGGTGTCCTCGCCGGCGCCGATGACCGTGAAATAGCGTTCGTCCGGCTTGGCCGAATCGTAGCTGGTCTGCGGCGCCGGGCCGAACAGGGTCGTCTCGCCGAGCCGCCCGCGCGACAGCACGAAGACCGCGCCGGCTTCCGCCGCGCCGCGCTTGACGACGGCGGCAAAGCCCCCAGCGGCAAACACCCGGCGCAGCAGCGCCGACACCCACAGATCAGCGGTTACGCGCATGGCGGCGCTTTCTCCCGGTGAAAATCAGGCCTTTCTGCCAGGAAGGCATCGAGGGCCGCGAACGCCGGTAGCACGCCGGGGCGGCTGCCTCAATTGGTCAGGCCGATCTCGCGCATCTTGGCATAGACGCCTTCTTCGGGCTTGCCGGTCACCGGCAGGCCGAAAAGCGACTGGAATTCGCGGATCGCCGCACTGGTGCGTGCACCGACCACGCCGTCCAACTGGATGTCGTCGTTGCCGAAGGCTTTCAGCCCGGCCTGTATCTTGACGATCCGGGCATCGGCGTCACCGGCGGCCGACGCGCCAGGCGCGGCAGCCGGCGTCGCATTAGCGGCCTGGCCACGGGGCGCGGGCTGCGGTTGCGGCGTGACAGCGCCGGTCGTCGGAGTCGCGCCAAGCTGTTCGAGCAGCCGGTCGTCGATCTCGCCGGAAGGCGGCAGCCCGACCTTGCGCTGGTAGGCCTCGATCGCCTTGGACGTGGCCGGGCCGCGGAGGCCGTCCACCGCCCCGGTGTAGAAATTCAGGTTCTGCAGGATGCCCTGCACCTGCTTCACCGTCGGGTCGCCGGGCGGCAGCGCGGGTGCGGGCGCAGGCGTCGGCGGCCTCTCGATGTTGAAGGTCGTCTCCGGTTCGTCCACCTGCGGCGGCGCAAAGCCCTGGATGGCGCGCGTGGCGAAGAAGGCGCTGGTATGCGGAAAAGGCTGATACCACAGCGCATTGGCCGAGACGAAGAAGAACGTCACCAGGAAGGCGGTCGAGCCGCCCACCAGAACCGGGTTTTCCGAGATCATGGTGCCGAGAGCGGCCGCGCCCGTCTTGATCATGCCCGCGCGCCGCTTGGCCGGCTTACGCTGTTTTGCGGAGCGGGCCATTCCCGGCCTCCCTGGTCTTGTAGGTCGGGGCCAGGCCCGATCCCGTCATGCTCATCGGTACCACGGCCGATTCCCGGCCCCGTTCGCGCGGCCCTTCCACCGGCAGGCTGATGGTCACCTTGGTTCCTTCTCCCGGCGCGCTTTCGATAGCCATGGTGCCCTCGTGCAGCGCCACCAGCCCCTTGACCAGGGACAGACCGAGGCCGGCGCCCTCGAAGGCGCGGGTATAACCGTTCTGGATCTGCGTGAACGGCTTGCCGAGGCTGGCCAGATTTTCCTCGGCGATGCCGATGCCGGTGTCGTTCACCCAGAAATGCAGATGCGAGCCGATCCGCTTGGCGCCGATGCCGACAGCGCCGCCATCGGGCGTGAACTTGACCGCATTGGAGACCAGGTTGATCAGGATCTGCTGGACCGCCCGGCGGTCAGCGTTGATCTCGCCGATATCGGCAGGAACCTGCGTCGTCAGCGCTATCGCCTTCGCCTCGGCCTGCATGCGCATCATCGAATGGCACATCTCGACCGCTTCGGCGAAGTGGAACGGCTCCGGTTCGGTCGTGTAGGCGCCGCACTCGATCTTCGACACGTCGAGGATCGAGGTCACCACCGACAGAAGATGCTGGCCGGACTCGCGCACGAGGCCGACATATTCCTTCTGGCGCGGGTCGCTGAACGGCCCGAACATCTCGTGCAGCAGCATGTCGGAGAAGCCGAGGATGGCGTTGAGCGGCGTGCGCAATTCGTGGCTCACCGCCGCCAGGAAACGGCCCTTGGCGATCTCGGCGCCGGCCGCGGCCTCGTTGGCTTCGTCCAGTTCCTCGCGCAAATCGGCAACGACGTCGCCCTCGCGCAGAAGCGCCACGAACGGCTCGGCCTCGCCGGCCGGCCCCATCAGCTCCAGCGCGAGGCGGCGATAGCTGCCGGCATGCGTTTCGGCACCGGCCTGCGGCAGGCGGATGCGCAATTCCAGCTTGCGAAGGCATGCCCCTTCGCGCAGATCGGCCAGCGCGCTCAGATAGGCAACGCGGTCGGCAAGGTGGATACGGTCGAAAAGGCCGCTGCCAAGCAGCAGTTCGGGCGCGAGGTCGAGAATGGCGCGCGCCTTGTCGGACACGTCCAGCACCTCGCCCTGCCGCGCCATGCGCACCACGACCGCATCCAGCATGTCCTCGATCCGGGTTTCGGTCGAGGGGACGCTGCTTGCGCCGAACAGGGCACGAAACCCGTCGCGGCGAAGGAAGACGGTGCCGATCCACGCCAGCGGCAGCAGCCAGTGCCAGGCGGCAATGCCCGTGCCTTCAGGAAAAAGCGTTGCGGCAAAAGCCTGCAGGCAGATCGCGGCCAGTCCGGCTGCGCCTCCCCACAGGACCGCCCTGCGCGAGCCTGCGACCCACAGGGCCTCGACCGGCAGCGCCAGCACCAGCAGTGCTGCGGGCGAGCCAAGGCCGCCGGCGGCGGCGACCAGTCCCGCACCGACGAGGCTGGCCGACAAGAGCGCCACCGGAGCGGCCCAGCGCATGGTGCCGGAGGCGGCCACAAGCAGCGCGGCGATCCAGCAAAGGCCGAAGGCGGCAAAGATGGTGGCGATGGTTACTGCCGCGCCGATGCCGGCCGTGACGAGCGTGACCGCCGCGCCGGCGACAAAAAACGGGGCCGCCAGCATGACGCCGATGAAGCGGCGCTGGCAAAGGCGCTGCCGCTCGTCCTCGACGGACAGGTGAACCAGCCTTTCACAACCGACAGCCATCGCGCCGAGCAATTCAACATATCTGGCGGCAATCGAACTCACTCAACACACTCGTACTGGTTCTGGCAGGCAGATCGTTTTGACTGATCCGAAATTCGCATCGAGCCTTTAAGGAATGGATAAGGCACCCCCCGACAACAGGGGCCGCAAAGCGATTAGCGGCAGGCAGAGCGGGCAATTGCCGCCATAGTAAACGGAGGGTTAGCCGAAACCGCGAGCAGCCGCGCAGCCGCCGAAAATCGAGGTATCGGGAGAACCCTTTTCCGCTCAAAGCCTTAGATGGTTATTTTTACGTTACTGCAAACCACGCAATTCACTACAGATTCAAATCAGAACAAGTCGTTACCAATTCCTATAGAATTTGATGCAAATACAATGCTTCAGGGCAAGCCGTCCTTTTCCCGGCCGTGCCAGTATTCGCACCGACAGGCCGCGACCTCTACGCGGCGGGCGACGACAACGAGGACAGGCACGATGTTCTTTCTGATCAGGATGGCTTTCTGGTTCTCGCTGGTATTGCTGGCCCTGCCGTTCGACACGGCGTCGGACGACCCCTCCGGTCAGGCAAGCGTCAGTCCGATCCAGGCGCTGGTGGCGGCCGGCGAGGCCGTGGGTGACCTTTCCGGCCTGTGCGAGCGCAAGCCCGACGTGTGCGAAACCGGCAAGTCCGCCATGCACACCGTCACCGTACGCGCGCTCAAGACGGCCAGGATCGCGGCCGAAATGCTGGACGAATCCGATCCCGCCGCCCAGCCAGACACCAAGACGACCACCGGCAGCGTCGCACAGGGCAATTGATGTCGCTTTTTCCGTGACGCGGCGCGGCACCGCGCCTATATCCACAGACATGACCGCGACAATCGAAACCATCCGCGACGACTTCGAATTCCTCGAGGAGTGGGAGGACCGGTATCGCTACGTGATCGAACTCGGCGATACGCTTGATCCCCTGCCCGACAGTGCCCGCACGCCAGAAAACAAGGTGCCCGGCTGCGTGAGCCAGGTCTGGCTGACGACCGAAGTGGGCGACGGCGCCGACCCGACGATGACGTTCCAGGGCGATTCCGACGCGCATATCGTGCGCGGCCTCGTCGCCATCATGCTGGCGCTGTTTTCCGGCCAGAAGGCGAGCACGATCCTGAACACGGATGCGGAAGCGACGCTCAAGACGCTCGGCCTCGACGAGCACCTGTCGCGCCAGCGCGCCAACGGCCTGCGCTCGATGGTCAACCGCATCAAGCGGGATGCCGAGGCTTCGCTGAAGCAGACGGCCTGAACCTGTGCGACGCCTAGGTCAGGACATCTTCGGCCGGTAGTCGTCCGCGCCCCAATGCAGCAGCTGATGCCTGCGGTGGCGATCCGAGCCGTCGGCGGGCGTATAGTGTCGCGCCAGCACGCCGAGGGCGGTCTTGAGGACGACCTTGGCCGAGCGCACCGGCCAGCCGCGTTCGGTCTCGACAAGTTCAAGTCCCTTCAAAAAGCAGCAGACATCGACCAGCACGCCGGCCAGTTCCGGCCCCACGGCAACGATCGCCTTGTCCACCCGCTGGCGCGCCGCAAGGGCGGCGTCCGTCAGGTCCACGAGGCCGCCATTGCCGGCGCGCTTGCCCGAGGCCACGTTGGCGACCCAGTTCGCACCGAGCCGGGGCATGATCCGGCCGCGCGTATAGTCGGTGCGAAGCCGCTCGCCGGCCTGGAATTCGCTGTCGCTCAGGAAAGGCTTGCCGTCGCGGCCCTTGCGCCTGACCAGTTGCGCCAGCGGCGATTCCGCAAGATTGGCGAGCGCCATGGCGGTGCCAGCCGAGCCCTCCACGGCAACCACGTCGAGGTCGCGATGCCGGTCCTGAAGCGCGGCCGAGGGCGAGGCCAGGCGAGCGGCCAGCGCCACCCCGCTGGCCGAGAGCGCTACGCTATGGGAAGCCCGGACCAGCATTCCCTGTTCGGCGAGGAAAGATAGAACCGCGCCTTCCACGGCGATCGTGCCGCGTTCGCCCGCTTCCAGCAGCACCTGGCGGGGCCGCGACGCCGGGCGAATGGTTGCCGCGCCGACCGCAAGAAAACGCAGCACGCGCCGCCGCGCAGTCGAATTGTCCATGTCGTCATCCATGTCAAAGGCCGGTCCGGTTCCGGAACGCCGCCGAGGCGACCCGTTCGACGACCTGCACCAGGCGGTCGAACTCGGCATCGTCGCGCAGATCCTCGATGACCTGGCAGGCATGCTGCACCGTGGTACGGTCCCGGCCGAAACCGGCTCCCACGTCGCTCATGGTCATGCGCAGCACGACATGGGCGACGTACATGGCGATCTGGCGCACGCGCGACACCGGCAAGGCCGTTCGTCCGGGCTTGCGGAGTTCCTTGCTGGAGACGGAAAACAGGGCCGCCACGATGTCGATCAGGCATTCGCAGGTTTCAAGCGCGGCCTCGTCGCGGCGCTTCGGCGTCGGTCGGAACTCGCTGGGCGCCATCTCCCGCTCCGATGCCGGCTGCGGCGGCTGCTTCGACATGGTTGATTGCATCGGCTGCACGATAGGCCCCTCCAAATATAGGAATATCTTCCTTATAGCCATCACCGGCGCAGATGTGAACAAACAAAGAACTCACAAGCAGCGCCGAGTGCCGCAACGCACTGGAAATTATCGGTTTTCGGAAACGCCTCGGAAAATTTCGCGTGAATCTCTCCCCGCTCCGGAGCGGCCCTCGATAGTAGCCGCACCCCATCGCAGCAGGAGAAGGACATGCGTCTTCGCGAGGAAGCCAGTGTTTTCGGTTCACGCCAGGCAGAGGCAACGGCACAGGCACGCCAGCTTGCCGCGCTGCAACTCGCCTGCGGCATCGATCTTTCGGCGGCGCTGGAAGCGGATGGCGAATGCAGGGCAAATCTCGTGCGCCGCGTCGAGCGGATCATCGAGCGCGAGCGGCTGAAGGGCGTGCAGCGACACTGGAGCTACGACCTCAACCGCCATATCGCGCTCAAGCAGGTGCTGGACCGGCTGCGCGGCCGGCAGGCGGCAAACGAAAAAGCGACGAAGGCCAAATGGAAAACGGCCCGCCCAAACAGAAACGGCGCCGAACGGCGCCGTGGACTGCCCACTACGTAGGAAACGAAGATCAGCGCGACGGCTTGCGCTTGCGCCCCAGGCCCATCTTCTTCGCCAGGGCCGAGCGGGCGGCGGCGTAATTGGGAGCCACCATCGGATAGGTAGCCTCCAGGCCCCACTTCTCGCGATACTGGTCGGGCGTCATGCCGTAATGGGTCATCAGGTGGCGCTTCAGTGACTTGAACTTCTTGCCGTCCTCGAGACAGACGAGATAGTCGTCATGGACGGATCGCTTGGGGTTCACGGCCGGCTTCTGCTTGTCGGCCGGGGGCTGTTCGACGGCGCCGCCTACCCGGCCAAGGGCCGCGTGAACGTCGGCGATGAGGCCGGGGAGTTCGCCGACCGGAACAGGATTGTTGCTGACATAAGCAGCGACCACATCGGCGGTAAGCTCGATCAGCATGTCGCTGTTCCTCGAAGCGGTGTCCGCAGTATCCATCAACAGATGCCCTTAAAGTGTTGCGGGAATATCATCGCGCGTGCCGACTATAGGGAGCGTCAGGTCTCGCACGTCACCACGATTCGCATTGCGGCTTGTTAATGACGCAACAAGACAATCAAGTCAATTCGATCATTGTGCTGCATTCCACAATATGAATAATTTATTCCAACATCTGTCTAATTTATTGCTGCCTTATACAACCTTCGCGGTAGTATCACTTCATGAATGCACTCAATCGATGCAGAAACCAGAATTCATATCTTTATACGACATAAGCAGGACGGGCAGTCATCACGGCTGTGTGTTCCAACGACTGCAACCCTTGATATGTTACCCTTAGGCGTGCTCTTTCACGCAGCGACGAAACTTTTCCCAGTGAGATAGAATGACCGTGCCCGCAGGCTTCCCGCAAATTCCTCCTCCGCAGGCCGCAAGGCACAGCGTGTCCGACACCCGCCACGGCATTACCCGCAGCGACGACTATGCCTGGCTGCGCGCGGACAACTGGCAGGACGTGTTCCGCGATCCCTCGCTGCTCGCGCCGGAAATCCGCAGGCATCTCGATGCCGAGAACGCCTATCAAACGGCCCTCATGAGCGACACCGCCGCGCTGCGAAAGGCGCTTTTCGCCGAGATGAAGGGGCGTATCAAGGAAGACGATTCCTCGGTGCCGATGAAGGACGGGCCTTTCGCCTACGGGTCGTCGTTCCGGCTCGGCGGCGAGCAGCCGCGCTATTTCCGCACCCCCCGCGACGGCGGCGAGGAGACGATCCTTCTCGACGGCGACGCCGAAGCCAGCGGCGCGGCCTATTTCCGGCTCGGCGGCATCGACCACTCGCCCGACCACCAGCGGCTATTATGGGCATTCGACGACAAGGGTTCGGAGTTCTACACCCTACGCGTGCGCAACCTCGCCACCGGCCAGGACAGCAAGGTCGAGGTGAAGGACACCGGCGGCGGCGGGGTGTGGAACGCCGGCAGCGACGGTTTCTTCTACACGCGCCTGGATTCCAACCATCGGCCGTCGAAGGTCTTCTATCATTCGCTCGCGGAAACAGCGGGCAGCGACCGCCTGGTCTTCGAGGAAGCCGACCCCGGCTTCTTCGTCAATGTCGGCGGTACGCGCAACAACGACTGGATCCTGATCAGCATCAGCGACCACGAGACGTCCGAATACCGCATCCTCAGCACGGCCGACCTCGGCGGCGAGCCGAAACTGGTCGCGGCGCGTGAAACCGGCCTGCAGTACGATATCGAGGAAGGCGGCGACGTCTTCTTCATCCTGACCAACGCGGACGGTGCCAAGGACTTCAAGATCATGACCGCGCCGGCGGCGGACCCCGTGCGCGCCAACTGGAAGGAACTGGTGCCGCACGAACCCGGTCGGCTCATCCTTTCGGTGCTGGGCTTCAAGGACTTCGTGGTGCGGCTGGAGCGCAAGGACGGCCTGCCGCGCATCGTCGTTCGCGACCGCGCCAGCGGCGAGGAGCATTCGATCGCCTTCGACGAGGAAGCCTATTCGCTCGGCCTGTCCGGCTCCTACGAATACGACACCGGGACGATCCGCTTTTCCTACTCCTCGATGACGACGCCCGCGCAGCTTTACGACTACGACATGCGGACCCGCGAGCGCACGCTGCTCAAGACGCAGGAAGTGCCTGCCGGCCACGACCCCGACCTTTACGTAACCCGCCGGCTGATGGCTCCGGCCGGCGACGGCGAGACGGTGCCGGTGTCGCTGCTCTACCGCAAGGACACGCCGCTCGACGGCTCCGCCCCCTGCCTGCTTTATGGCTACGGCTCCTATGGCATCACCATTCCGGCTTCGTTCAACACCAATTGCCTGTCGCTGGTCGATCGCGGCTTCGTCTATGCCATCGCCCATGTCCGCGGTGGCAAGGACAAGGGCTACGCCTGGTACGAGGACGGCAAGCGCGAGCACAAGCAAAACACCTTCACCGACTTCATCGCGGTGGCGCGCCATCTTGTCGCCGAAAATTTCACTGCGCATGACCGCATCGTCGCCCAGGGCGGCTCCGCCGGCGGCATGCTGATGGGCGCCATCGCCAACATGGCGCCGCAGGCTTTCGGCGCCATCATCGCCGAGGTTCCATTCGTCGATGTCCTGACCACGATGCTGGACGACACCCTGCCGCTCACCCCGCCGGAATGGCCCGAATGGGGCAACCCGATCGCCTCGGAAGCGGACTACCGCACGATCGCCGCCTATTCGCCCTACGACAATGTGGCGGCGCTCGAGTATCCGCCGATCCTGGCGCAGGCCGGCCTCACCGACCCGCGCGTGACCTATTGGGAGCCGGCCAAATGGGTAGCGAAGCTGCGCGAATGCAAGACCGGCGACAACCCGGTGCTGCTGAAGATCAACATGGATGCCGGCCATGCCGGCGCCTCGGGACGCTTCTCGCGGCTGGAGGAAGTGGCCTTCACCTACGCCTTCGCGCTCAAGGTGACGGGCAAGACGGGCACCGCCTGAAATCCCCGGCGCTCATCCGGCGGGCTTCTGCCTCGCCGGATAGCCGTTCGGGTGCGGCGGCACCGTCTTCAGGTAGGCGGCGATCGCCTCGCGGTCGGCAGAGGTCAGTTGCGCCATGTTGGCCTGGACGTCGGCCATGGCGCCGCCGACCGAATCGAAGTCCGGCGTGAAGCCGCTTTCCAGATAGTAGGCGATGTCCTGTGCCGACCAGTCGGCGATGCCGCCCTCGCCCGAGGTGATGTTGGGGACGATGCCGGTGCCCTCAGCGGCCGGCGCGCCGGCCAGCCATTGCGCCTTGTCGACAGCGCCGGCGAAATTGCGCGGCGTGTGGCATTCGCCGCAATGGCCCGGCCCCTCGACCAGATAGCGGCCGGCAAGGACCAGTTCGGGCGTATCTTCCGGCAGGGCGACCACCGGTTCGCTGCCCAGATAGAGCCGCTTCCACAAGCCGATGCCGCGGCGGATATTGAACGGAAACCGCAGGTCGTTCGCCGCCGCCTTGCCCTTCACCGGCGGAATCGTCTTCAGGAAGGCATAGAGGTCGCCGATGTCGGACGGGTGCATGCGGGCATAGGAGGCGTAGGGAAACGCCGGATAAAGGTGCTCGCCGGATGGCGACACGCCCTTCATCATGGCGTTGGCAAGGTCCTCGGCCGACCATGCGCCGATGCCGTCCTCGGCGTCCTGCGAGATGTTGGGCGCGACGAAGGTGCCGAAAGGCGTCTTCAGTTCCAGGCCGCCGACGAGTTCGAGTTTGGCCTCGCCCTCCGCCTTAGGCCGGGCATGGCAGGACGAGCAGCCGGCGGCATGGAAGATGCGCTCTCCCTTTACCGCGTCGCCGGGCCCCAGTTGCGCCAGCGTCTGCGCGTCCAGCTTCTCCGGGGCCGTCAGCAGCCAGCCGCCGGCAGCGCCGGCCACGACCACGACGAGCGCGGCGGCGGCGCTCCTTTTTCGCCATGCCCGCAAGAAGCGATCAGCCCTTCTTGATCCTGAACGCCTTGTGGCAGGCCGCGCAATCGCCGCCGACGGTGCCGAGTTGCGTCTTCAGGGTGTCGAGATCGTCGGCCGGCGCCGCGTTCGCGGCCTTCACATTGGCGAGGTACTTGTCCTCGGCGGCCTTGAAGCCGGTCATGTCTTCCCAGACCTTCGGCGATACGGTGGTTTCCCCGCCCGTCTCGGTGCCGGCCGGGAACAGCGCGTCTGCGTCGAATCTCTCGGCATTGGCCTGCAACGCCTGCAGGGCGTTCTTTACTTCCGCAGCCTCGAACGGCAATTCGCCCTTGGTCATCTTGGCCAGCGTACCGACGATCTTGCCGCGCTCCTTCATCAGCGCCTGCCGGTCGGAAATGGCGTCGGCCGAGGCTGCGGAGGCAGCAAAGGCAAGGATCGAGACAGCGACTAGGAATCTTCTCATTCGGGGTCTCCGGATGGCTGACAGGACAACGGTGAAACGGACGGCAGTCCGAAAGGATCAGACAGGAGGATGCTGGAAAAGTTCCGGCCTGTCTGTTCACGCTTAGTTGATTTCAGGCCGACCCATGCGCCCAAAAAAGAAGCCCCGCCAAAGCGGGGCTCCGTCGAAAAGACCGGATGGCGGCGATCAGCCCTTGGCCTGCTCGTACATTTCCAGCACGTGATCCCAGTTGATCAGGCTGTCGACGAAGGCTTCCAGGTATTTCGGGCGGGCATTGCGATAGTCGATGTAGTAGGAGTGCTCCCACACGTCGACGCCGAGGATCGGCGAAGCGCCGTGCACCAGCGGGTTCTCGCCGTTCGGGGTCTTGGAGATCTCGAGCTTGCCGTTCTTGACGGACAGCCAAGCCCAGCCGGAGCCGAACTGGGTGGTGCCTGCCGCGATGAAATCGGCCTTAAACTTGTCGTAGCCGCCGAGGTCGCTGTCGACCGCCTTCTGCAGCGCGCCCGGCAGCTTGTTGCCGCCGCCGCCCTTCTTCATCCACTTCCAGAAATGGATGTGGTTGTAGTGCTGGGCCGCGTTGTTGAAGAGGCCGGGGTTCTTGCCGAAGGACTGCTTGACGACTTCTTCCACCGAAAGGTCGCCCATACCGGCTTCCGCC